>Ga0180008_1002383_pt1 | contig 10240 bp, 10 predicted proteins | sample MM_PW_MetaG_FD_121121 | JGI IMG/M metagenome (GOLD analysis project Ga0180008, IMG submission 121121) | Groundwater microbial communities from the Aspo Hard Rock Laboratory (HRL) deep subsurface site, Sweden - MM_PW_MetaG | ecosystem: Environmental > Aquatic > Deep subsurface > Groundwater... | reverse complement strand
CCATCCCTGCTTGATATGCCAGGCCCACATTTCCAGGGGAGACATGTGCCGTCTTCGTCCTGTTTCCGGGTCGTTGATCTTGGGGAGTGCTGAGTGTGGTCGGTGGTTGTAGGCGTCGACCACCTGCTGGCAGTGGGCAAGAAATTGTGGCCAGGTGGGGAGGTGTTCTGATCGGCCCTTGTTTTTGATCTCCCGGTTGACCAGCAGGTACATATATCTCTTGGTCAGAGAGTCCATTTCTTTGCCGACAAAGGTGGGGAGCTCCTTGGCGGCAGGAATCCATACCGATGAATTCAGGCGCTCGATCAGGCCGCGTCCCTGGGCATTGCCGGGGATACCTGTTTTGTGGGTGGTGCCGATACGTGGGAAAATTCCTACAAAATCATCAGTATTCACCTTGGCCTTGTTGCCTGAGCCGCCGTCTGTATAAAAGATGCCAAACACGCCGCCGTATGGTTTTTGGGCATTCACAGTGGCTGCGTGTCGGAGAGCTCCGGCAACAGTGACAGCCGATTCGGCAAGGCCTACAGACCAGCCCATCAGCATCCTGGTGGCCACATCGACCACAGAACAGATTTCCGGCTTGAAGGGCTGGCCATGTACCGGATGGGCAACTCGGGCCTTGTAGGAATGGCCGTCACAGGTGCCGATTTCCATGGGGAGGATGTTGCTGGTGTCTCGCTGGCGGTATCCTTTGAGGGCCTTGAGTTCGGAACCGGTTCTTCTGCCACGTTCCCGGTCCAGGCGGCTGCGTTTGGTATGAAAACGGTACACCTGGTGGTAGCTGGGCATGGGGATGTTGGCGGGTAAGATGTGCGCCATTCGCTCCATGGCCTGGGTTATGGAGGGTTTATCCGGTGTTCCGTAGCATTTGACAAAGTATTGTGTCCAGGGCGGAAGGCTTCTGTCCTTGATAGGTGTGGGAGCCAGGGCCATGATGCCGTGAGATTTCACAGCCCGGTCCCACCCAAGGATCATTGATTTTGATAAGGTGCGGCCATTATTTCCACGGCGGGCATTGGCTTTTTGCACGAGTGGTTGCAGGTGTTCGGGTAAGGTCTCGGTGTCTGCCATGATTACGAGCTTTTGCCACGCCTTAGTGGTTCCGTGCAGATCTTTAAGCCGTTTAAACTCGTTATAAAGGGGAAGCCTGGCATCAAAGACATCTCGTTGCCAGCCCTTGAGGTCGGTGAAGTTCTGCAGCTCCTTTGGTTCCAGGTTGGCCAGTTGTTTTGATGGTGCTGCAACCGGTAGAGTTGTATTACTATCGGCCTCCATGGCCAGGTATAGTGGACCCCAGTTTTAAGACAGTAGTTTAAGTTGTGGGCAATCATAGAACGAGAAATGATGAGTGAAGTAAAGAAGAGGAGAAACCACACTCCGGAGTTCAAGGCGACTGTAGGACCAGAGGCATTGCGAGGAGTAAAGAAGATCAATGAAATTGGCCAGGAGTATGGAGTTCATCCTGTTATGGTTGGACAATGGAAAAAGGAAATATAGGAGCAAGCCAAAACGCTGTTCAAAGGTAAGCGAGGCCCCAAAGCTGTTGTTGCGCACCGGGAACCGGAGCTGTTATTCAGCGAGATCGGCAAGTTGAAAGTGGAACTCGATTGGTTGAAAAAAAGTCCGGGATCAGCCGCTCATAATACGACAAACCTGTATAGACAAAGGAGATTCGGTATCGATAACCCGGCAATGTTGCCTGGCCGGAGTCTCCAGGGCGACGATCTATGCGCAGCAAAAACACAAACCGGCCAATGAAAGCGATCTGTTCTTTAGTCGCTTGATCGACGAGGAATACACACGCCATCCGTTCTACGGCAGTCGAAGAATGGTAGCAGTGCACAAGGCAGCAGGGCATAGCATCAATCGCAAACGGGTACAAGGCCTATCCCTACTTGCTCCGCGGTGTTTCTGTGATCAGGCCCGACCAGGTCTGGAGCACGGATATAACCTATATCCAATTGGCACGTGGTTTCGTCTATTTGGTTGCAATTATCGACTGGTATTCCCGGCGGGTGCTGAGCTGGCGGATCAGTAATAGCATGGAGGCAGTATTTTGTGTCGATTGCCTGGAGGAGGCTTTACGTACTCATGGCAAGCCGGAAATTTTCAATAGTGATCAAGGCTCACAGTTTACAAGAGCGCCTGGCTTTTTTGTTTTTCTTTCCTCACACTCCCCCCCACACATAGTCGATGTATTGTTTATCCTGTCACCATGAAACATGGACGCAAGCGAAATTACATCACAGGCAGTAAAATCCCAGGCCCACTCTTCTCAACGGTAAAGGCCGCAGAGACATTTACACTGATCTCCTAAGTGCGGTGTTCAGGCGCATGATGATTTATTTGCGATGATATTTTCAGCGGTTATAAAAACTTTTGGGAATATTTTTGGGTCACAGTATAATGGGAATATGTTGAATTTATCTTAGGTGAATAATCTACAATTCTGATGAATTGATAGGGGACATGAGTCGAGAAGAGTCAAAAGCAGACTCGCCCTCTGTCCTCCCATGTTGCAGTCACAGAACATATAAAGAGGGATTGGTTACTATTTCAAGAAAGGAGCTGGCATGGAAAAATATTTATCCCAATTCATTATGTTAAGTCTTTTAGTTATGACCGGAACTGGCTTTGCCGCTGATAAAAAAGTCACATCTGTCCATCCCGAATCATACATGATCGAAAACGTGCCCTGGCACAAGCAGATTACAGGAATTTCCTGCGGTGCTGGATCGCTGGAAATCGTATTTGACTATTGGGGTCCGGATATCGACCAGAAGGAAATTGCCGATGTGGCTCGGACGTCTTCATCAGGCACATGGCCGGCAGATATTGTTCGCACCGGCCACTTCAGCCGCCTGAGTTCAGCCATGGGATCATTTTATCCCTCAATGCTTCCGGAAGAGGGCTTCACGGCACGACCCATAGGATATGCAGCATTTTCTCATTCCGGCAATACTTTCTGGCTGGAAGAGCTCAAAAGCCTGATTGCCGGTGACATACCGGTCATCGTTCTGATGGCGTATGCTCCGGATGGGGATGTGGGGCACTATCGGGTGGTGGTGGGATACGATGATGCACAGCAGTTGATCTATTTCAGCGATACCTGGGGGCGTGATATAATGAAGCCCAGCGATTTCACCGGTGTCATCTCCTGGAGCTATGCAGATTTTGAACTGTGCTGGAACTACACCGACTATTCGGATCTGCCGTATTTTGGCGCTGTTATTTTGCCTTGGACAGTGGAGTTGAGTTACCAGGGTGAAATTTCCCCCGGATCAGTGATGACCGTCGATGCCAGGATCACCTATCCCTGTCCAGCCCCCATGGACACATCCCAGTTTCCGGCCCGCGCCGTCATGGTTGAAATCGAGCTTCCCCAGGGCATGACGCTGATTGATGAAGAAAGCGGATTTGTTCAGATCGGAGAGATGGCAGCCGGTGATACTGCCGTCGTTACCTGGGAGGTCCGCTGTGATGAAGAAGTTCTGGGGGAACGGATTAATATAACGGCCACAGCGCTTGTTGACGGGGCTGTCCCTGTTGCTGTCTGGGCCGGAAATGCCAGTTATTATCCCGCCTATGAATACACGGACCTGATTGGTGGAGAGGGATCCCTGCAGTTCTGAACCGTGGGCTGGTGGCAGGAATGCGGACGGATCAATGGGCCTGATTCAAAAGAAGATGAAAATCTGCGCTGGAAAAAGCAGAAGACCAACTTGAAGACAAAATTTAAAGCGAAGCGTGTCAAAACAAAACTCCATAAAAACATTTTGTTGGGCTGGTAATTGCAGCAAGCGAGACCGGTGAACACCGACGTTCAATTGAGACAATACAAGTTTTTAGTTACTGGCTCTCCCTGGCCAAGGGCAGGCCAACGCTTTATGCAGGACTGTTCGCTGGCTCCAAAAACCATTCTGATACGATATAAGAGGAATAGTAGCCGTATGAAAGGATCGTTGACTCGAAAGAGACGGTGGCTATTACCCGCTCATTTTCCTAAAATCTTACAGAAGGTATCATCCTGATCAAATGCAATATGCTGATAGGGGTCTGGGCTCCATCGTAAAAGTTATGAATTTCCCTATGTTAACCTATTAGTGGATTGTTATATGAATGAAAAACCAACCTATGAAGAATTAGCAGCAAGGATCCATGCCTTAGAGAAGGCAGCTGTAAACCACAGATCTTCACATGAAGAGGAACGATACCGCAACGTTTATAATACAGCCCCTCTCGCCTTTGTGATCTGGGATACTGATTGTAAAATCATAGATTGGAATAAGCAGTCCGAAAATATATTTGGCTGGTCAAAAGAAGAGGTTCTGGGGCGTAACTTTTTTGACTTTCTCATTCCGGAAAATGTCCGTCCGCAAGTTGGAGAAATCGTAAACGCTTTACTCGGAGGAAAGATTGAGCGCCTCGGCATCAATGAGAATTATACCAAGAGCGGCAAGGTTGTTCTTTGTAAATGGAATAACTCAATATTATATGACGATGACGGACAGGTAAGAGGAGCAATGTCCTTGGCACTTGACATTACAGCCCAAAGACATGCACAAGAGCAATTAAGAGAAAGTTCTGAAAAAATAAAACTATTTGCTTACTCCATTGCTCACGATCTCAAAAAACCATCTCTCGTATTACACAGTCTGACAAAGAAGCTTCAGGGAAAATGCAAAGACAGTTTTGGTGAAGTGGAATCAGCTTACTGCAATCAAATCGTCAGGTCAGCTGAGCAGATCGCAACGCTTGTTGAAATGATTAATTTGTACATTACGACTAAGGAAACTCCTCTCTGCATTGAAGAGGTAAACCCCAAAGAAATCATTACGGTAATCAGGGAAGAATTTTCAGCTCAGTTAACTGTTCGCCAGATTGAATTAGTTGAACCAGAATACATTCCTGATATCAGGGGAGACCACTTGGCAATATTACGGGTTTTCAGGAATTTGGTAGATAATGCTTTGAAGTACGGGGGCGAAAAGTTACGAAAAATTGGGATTTGCTACAGAGCCAGTAATAATTCTCATATTTTCTCTATTTTTGATGATGGTATCGGCTTGAACTACGAAGAATCTGAAGGAATTTTCGGCCTTTTTAAACGAAAGGAGAATTCGAGGGGGATTGAAGGAGCGGGACTGGGATTGGCAATCGTTAAAGAGATCGCTGAACGACATCGAGGTAACGTTTGGGCTGAGCCTGGGGCCGAAAAAGGCATAATTTTTAATATTTCGATTTCAAAATTTATTTCATGATGCTGTCAATGCCCGACCCGCATGTGCTGGTAGCGTTGGCGCGCCTCAACGCAGAGGATTATGTCCATTTTATAAAGAAATTTACTGCAGATCTCTTTTTCCAGTTGAGTACTTGCCTGCCTTTCCAGAGAGTAGCAGAAATCCAATATGATGGTGCACCGCCGTCTACAATTAATCCATGCTGCAGGTGTTATCTTGCGCAGGGCAAAGAACCTCGAACACCTTTCTTGGGCCGAGAGTATCTGGGGATTCTTTCTCTCTTCACCGTTGTAAAGCACACAACACTGTTGCCATTGTGACAACAGTGTTGTGTGTACAAAAGTACAACATGTGCTGTAGTATGCTGGAATTAATTCATATAATGTTTGGCATGACTGTTGCTAGTCTAAAGGCAGGCAAGAAAAAGTACTTGCTAGTTGGTGCTCAGCCAAAAAGGGATGAGGAGAGTGGGAAACAATGATGTGCCAACAGAGTGTTGGGAAAAGACAAAGCGGATACAGAAAGAGGTGCCTGGGCAATGGGATGTCGAAAAACTGAAGAGAGAGTCAGACAAAAAAGGGAGATAATATGAAAATTGTACAATTGGAAGACACGCGAGAGTTCAGTTCAGGAATAATGAAAAGATTTTTCCTGGTAGAAAACTCACCTCATTTCAAGATCATTAACTTCAATCTTGATGCCGGAGTTACCTTTCCGGTTCATTCCCATGATCTTGATGGAGAATTGTCAATTCAGGTACTTGAAGGGGAGGGCTATTTCCTTGGCGAGGCAAATGGGGAAATAGCGGCAAAAGCGGGTGATATCCTCATTTCACAGATTCGAGAGCCTCATGGAGTGAGGGCTACGACCCAGATGAGACTTCTCGTGACAATTGCCCCTCCTATTTGATAGGTTTAGGGCCAGGCAAGAAAAAGTTACCCAAGGTATGAAATCCAGACAAGGAGAATGTAATGGCTGAAAAGATTGTAATAGACCAGGATGAATGTATCGGTTGTGAAGCATGTGTAGAAACGTGTCCTTCTGCCTTTGTCTTTAATGACGATGAGGGGAAGGCCTTTGTTGTCGATGGGGCAGATCCTGATGAAGAGTGTGTTGATGAAGCAATAGCGTCGTGCCCTGCAGACTGTATTTCTAAAGAATGACACCGTAATATGTGTTATCGGGATAAGAGCTGGGTCCCGATGGGAATGAGGAGACAGGAGATCTGTAACCCTTTATGGAGTGACGAATCATTCCATAATATAAGAGATGGGGGAGGATGATGTCGCGAAATAAGCGGATTTTTTCTTCATGCTGACAAGGGAGTTCAGGGGAGGACATTGCTCAGTCCAGATGTCTTTCAAAAGGCGATTTCGGGAAAAAGGTGAATCAAGTATGAGCATCAAGGTTAAAAATAATATTCACTGGGTCGGAAAGATTGATTGGGAATTGAGGAAATTTCACGGTGATGAATATTCAACCCACAAAGGTTCTTCTTACAACTCCTATCTGATCAAGGAAGAAAAGGTAGTATTGATAGATACGGTATGGGGTCCCTTTGCCAAGGAGTTTGTCGAGAACTTGGCAAAAGAGATCGACCTGAAGAAAATCGATTACATTGTTGCCAGTCATGCTGAAAATGATCACAGTGGGGCTTTGCCTGAGTTGATGCGTCATATTCCAGATGTACCGATTTATTGCACGAAGAACGGCGTTAAATCACTCAAGGGACTCTATCATCAGGATTGGAATTTTCACACAGTCAAGACGGGTGATAAGCTGGATCTTGGCAGCAAAGAACTTATTTTCATTGAGGCCCCGATGCTGCATTGGCCCGATAGTATGTTCACCTACCTGACAGGAGATGCCGTGCTTTTCAGCAATGATGGTTTTGGGCAGCACTATGCGTCCGAAGACATGTTTAACGATTGTGTCGATCAGAATGATCTTTTTCAAGAGTGTATAAAATACTATGCAAATATTTTGACGCCGTTCAGTCCCATGGTCATAAGGAAGATCAAGGAGATATTGGATTTTAAGCTGCCACTGGATATGATCTGCACCAGCCACGGGATCATTTGGCGAGACAATCCTGCCCAGATTGTCGAAAAATATCTCCAATGGGCTGATAGCTACCAGGAAAATCAAATCACCTTGTTGTATGACACCATGTGGGACAGCACCAGGGTGATGGCCGAGCAGATTGCGGCGGGCATTAGAGACGCAGACGCTAAGGTGAAGGTAAAGCTCTACAATCTGGCCAAGACAGATAAAAATGATGTCATTACAGAGGTCTTTAAATCAAAAGCGATTCTCATGGGTTCGCCAACGGTCAATAATGGCATTCTGGTCTCTGTGGCGGCACTGTTAGAAGAGATCAGAGGGTTGAAATTTAAAAATAAAAAAGCAGGTGCGTTTGGCAGCTATGGTTGGAGTGGGGAAGCTGTCAAAATTGTATCAGAGAGATTGGAGGCATCAGGTTTTGAGGTCGTTGATGCAGGAATGCGTCTTACTTGGGCACCCGATGAGGAGAGTAAGAGGTCCTGCCAAGAATATGGCCGGGAATTTGTAAAGAAAATGTGATGCTGGAGAGGGTCCACAGGGGGGCGGGTCTGTCTCTTTCTGTTGTCGATATGTTGACCTGTGACGCAAACAGGTGCGTGCTGTACGAAAATAATGGCCAAGCTACCTGGGTGTTGGCCTATCAGTTCAAGGGTTGGCGGAATTTTCCGGCAACCCTTTTTTGTTACCTTTATTTCAGTCGCCAGTCTCACCTCCATGGCTTGTCGACAGCTCTTTCCGTGGCTTGACTGCAAAATTTTTGATGAGACGACCGACTGTCAATCCCTGAATCAGGATAGAAAATGCCATAATGGTATAGGTAATGGCGATTAAACTGTTGCGTTCAGGTCCAAAGGGCAGAGAGAGGGCGAGGGCAACGGATATGCCACCTCGAAGACCAGCCCAGGTCAGGATACGAACGGTCCCTCGATCAACAGGGTGAAATATTCGTAAAAAACTGCTCACGGTACCGACGCTGAGAAAACGAGCGAGCAGGACCAATGGAATCATAAGGGTTCCGGCCACAATCAGGCTCATGTTGTGGGGAAGGATGAGATACTCCAGACCGATAAGAACGAAAAGAACGGCATTGAGAATTTCATCAATTAACTCCCAAAAGGTATCAAGGCGACGTCTGGTCAGAGGGGACATGCCGAAATGGCGGCCATGATTTCCCACGAGCAGGCCGGCCACCACGATAGCCAGGGGGGCTGAGACATGGAGAAGCTCGGCGGAGCGGTATCCGCCAATGACTGTGGCCAGTGTGATCAAGACTTCAACCTGATATTTGTCAACCCGTTTGAGGAGAAAATAGGTGGCATAGCCAACCAGCGCTCCATAAGCTATTCCACCGACGGCCTCAACAAGGAACAGATGGGCAATTTCGTTTAGGCCTGGCTGGTCTCCTCCCTGGACAAAGGCGAGTAAGGCAAGGAAGACAACAACTCCAATACCGTCATTGAAGAGTGATTCGCCTGTCACTGTTGTTTCCAGGTTCTTCGGCGCCCCCGCTTTTTTCATTATTCCGAGGACGGCAATAGGATCTGTGGGAGAAATGAGGGCTCCAAACAAGAAACAGTAGATGAGTGGCAGATCCATGCCGAGCAGAGCAAGCATTGCCCAGGCAAGTCCGCCAACGAAGAGGGTTGAAAAAAGGACGCCGACTGTGGAGAGGAGAAAAATGATCGTTTTTTCTTTGAGAAGGTCGTCGAAATTGACATGCAAGGCTCCGGCAAAGAGAAGAAAACCGAGCATTCCATGCATGAGCGTATTGTAGAAATCAAGCTTGGAAAGGAGTTCGCGAGCGTATTCAGCAAGAGAAAAAAAACCCATTTTCCCTAAGATCATGAGAACGAGAGAAAAAACCAAGGACATGGCCATAAGGCCAATGGCGCGTGGCAGACCGATAAAGCGCTCGTTTACAAAGCTGAAGAGTGCTGCAAAGGTAACAAGGATGGCAACGATATCAAAAAGGGTCATGGCTCAGCATACATCGTTGCCGCTTGGGAAGGCAAGTGTGTTTGGTTATTATTTGCTGAGAATTTTCTTGGTGAAAAGAGTCATACTCTTCAAGTGAATAGAGTGAAACGTTCCAAGGGTGATCGTTTCAGGGGAAGAAAAAAATAGTATCTTCCTTCCTTGCTGGGCTGGGAGATAAAAGAAGCGGGAGTAGAATTGCCTTGTTTCTACTCCCGCTTCTTGCGTCTGGCGGTGAGTTTCTTGACGGAAAAGGAAGATTGCTTTTCAGGTCAGGTGTGGGAAATATTGGAACAACTCATATGTCGGTATCGAGTTCATCTTCGTCGAAATTTTCATCTTCCGATGGCTCTTCATCCAATGGATCATCATCGCTATCGTCATCATCGTCATCGTCACTGGTATCGGTTTCTTCTTCATCATACTCATCGCTGCTATCTATATCGTCCTGCTCTTGCTGCAGGCGTACTGCTTTGGGAATTTTTGATTCTGGGAGAACGATCTCAGTGATTTTTTCTATTTCTGCCTGCAGGTCCGGGTCATCTTGACAGACAGGACATTCTGCGGCATGTGCTTCTATAAAAGACACCATGCGGGCAGGGGCCATGGTTTCGTTGCTTACATGAATATACCATGATTTTATCTGTTTAAGGAGTCTTTGACACTGCATGCTTTTTTATATTTACCTGGACTATGATTATGATGAAAAAGAAAAATAATTTTTATTTTTCTTCGCGTTATCAATAAATTGAAGAATAAATAGAATACGCATTTTGTTCTGAGAAAGCAAATTATAAAGAAGATTTTGTATTAAAAAGTTGTCTTCCATTATGATTATTATTACAGTAACAATGCGCACGGAAGTGGACAGGGCACTGGTGGCCCTCCCGGACTTCAAATCCGGTGTAGCGGGTTAATGGCTCGCTAGGTGGGTTCGATTCCCATGCACTTCCGCCACT
>Ga0180008_1002382_pt1 | contig 10241 bp, 6 predicted proteins | sample MM_PW_MetaG_FD_121121 | JGI IMG/M metagenome (GOLD analysis project Ga0180008, IMG submission 121121) | Groundwater microbial communities from the Aspo Hard Rock Laboratory (HRL) deep subsurface site, Sweden - MM_PW_MetaG | ecosystem: Environmental > Aquatic > Deep subsurface > Groundwater... | reverse complement strand
GAATAGATTTAGGTAATAAACAGCCTGATATTGTTCCTGATGCTGTTCAGAAAGAAATAGCTAAAAAAAGTCCAATCAGTGAGACTAAGGAACTATCTACCAACGTTACAAGAATGGAGGCTGAAAAATTTAGCCAGTCTGGTAAAAGCCTACCTACAGAATCAGGGAGACAGCCGGTTGGATTAAATGCTCCAGATGTGCCAGAGGCAAAGCCAGTAAAAACACAAGCCGAGAAAGAAGCTGAATATTTTGCAAAGCAGAAAACTATAAACGAGAAATGGGAGAATTGGCAACTATATGATAAAGAAACCGGAGAGTGGTTAGAGTCTGGAGCCGGAGAACAGGGTAGCACTAAAATATGGGAAAAAGGGAAAGGTATTGGTGATAAAAGTAGATATGAACTACTAGATGATATTGAGAGAGAACTACAACAGGTTTCCGAAAAGAGTTTAGGAACATATAGAAAACAGACTGGGGAATTTAAAAGATCTGATGAAACTGCTCGTCTTAGTAGATTTGGAGAAGCACTAGAGAACGACCTTTTAAATAATACAGAAAGTGCGTTATCTTCTATTCCAGAAGAAGAAATATTAAGTAATATTATTCCTGAAGGAAAGCCGCCAGTAGAAGAACCTCCACCAACTCCACAGGAAACAGAGAAGGCGGCAGCAGTAGAAGCAGTGAAAGAAGAGCCTGTAGTTAGTGAATCTCAAAAACAACCGCCGCCGGAAAAACTAAAACCTAAGCCGTCGCCTCAGCAAACTAAATCCGAAAAAACACCTACTCCACCAATAAAAACAGATCCGCCAAAAGCAGCTGGAGTTACAAAAACAGGTACACCAAAAGGAGTTCCAAAAGTTGGAGAAGGCAATGTACCACGTGTTCGTACTGGTGGAGGAGGTATTGCTGGAGGTCTAATGGCTGGAGCCTTAATAATGGGAGGCTTTATGTTGGCTGGTAATGCTATAGAGAAAAGTAAGGATAACCGGAGAAAGAGATTACGAAGAGACGGAATACCAACAAGTGATCAGGCATCAATGATGCATCAATGGGAATAGTGTCTTGAGTAGAGGAGGTGCGCCATGGAAAGTATACGAGACTATTTAAATATCGAAGACTTTTTATCGATTGCTATTATGATGGACGCTTACGGTTTATGGAATTTAATAGAGGAGAATAAATATAGGACGACCAGACTATCTAATACGGATATTATTGGAGGATATATACAACTACTATCTGAGGAGGAAATAAATAACATCTCAACTATTGCGGATAGTGCTATTATTATAGATTGTGTAAGTAATATGCGCAATGCGGATATTTTAGATATACAGCTGCTTTATCAAATAAATAGCTTTTTAAATGTTATTTACGAGAGAGATGAAGACAGCGAAATGCAAATAAACTAATATACTATGCTTATTAAACCCATATATGAACCATATTCTCTTGATGTAGTTGACCAAATGATTGAGGAAGCATGTGCAAAGTTGCGTGCTGATCCGGACACTCCAAGAGAAGTATTTCCGTCTGGGTTAGATCCGCAGTTTAGGCTTAGAGCAGCTACAGGGCTGGCAGCTTTGGATTACTGGAGAGACAATATTCCCATATCCTGGTTGACCGAAGAAGAGGCTGTATTTGACGAGGCTATGTTAGACGGTGTATCGGACGACCATCCGTTGTGGGATATTTACGATCGAATTCATGACGATATTGTAAAATGGATAGAGTGGGAGTTTAATATAGTATGCCTGCCTCATCAAGCCTATTTTTTACGGTCTCCTGCTACGCGTAAGATTTTAAGAGTAGCTCGTCGGTCTGGTAAAACCTGGGAGTTGGCTTTTAAGATGATTCATTTTCTATATACCAATCCACAATCGGAAGTTATATTGGTATGTCCGTCTGATGAGCAGGTGCGTCAAATATTTACAATGATGCAGAACTTTATGTTTTCAAATCATCCGGAAAGATGGTGCGGAGTCAAGGATGGCGGTATTATAGTAAGCGAACGACATAATCCGGCACATGTACTACAGATAAAGTCTCATGCTCCAGGAGTAGCTCAGAATACCGGTGCAACCAGCGAATTAACAGGAAGGGTTTGTTCTGATAAAATCCGAGGTAAAGGCCGGCCTAATGTTTTGATTGTTTTTGACGAATTCGACTTCATAGAAAATCAGGGCGCTATAGATGCGGTTATGAATATCACAATACAGCCCGGAACGGATGAGGTCGAAGTTATAGTGGCGTCTACTCCTTCCGGTAAGCGCGGCAAGTATTATTTCTACTGCACCGATAGAGCTCAGGGATGGGAGGAACATCAATGGACTGCCTGGGAAGCCAACCAGGACTTTACGCTTGAGAGAGCTATTGATCGTGTAACCAATCTACACTGGAACGACTATCTTCATGATGTAGAAGCGGATTTTGGCGAAGAGGCTTTTGGTTGGATTCGTAAGTTGCTGATTGATGAGGCGCATGCTGGAGCGTTAGGAGATTTCTTTATTAATAAGGGACCGATTGATCATAAGTCTCCAATTCGTACAATGGGTGTTGACTGGGATAAAATGAACAACGTTGGTCCCAGCTTTGTGATTGTAGAATTTCACAGGATATTAAAGAAGATGGTGGTTGTTCACTCTGAAACAATGCCAGTCGATGACCACTATACTTTTCAGAAAGCCGTTAAGCGAATTATAGATTTAAATACTTTATACAATCCACACTATATATATGTAGATAGAGGATACGGCGAATCACAAATTGAACAACTGCATGCTCATGGCGAAATGTATCCCGATAGCGGTTTGCGTGAGAAAGTTAAGGGAATATCATTTAGTAGTAAGGTGGCATGTATAGACTATTCTACAGGAGAGAAGATTGATAAACTTGTTAAACAGGTTATGGCCAGTGAGATGCTTCGTTGGTTTGAGGAGCATCGTATTGTTTTATCAGAATATGATATTCCCCTTATAAGACAGCTGGAAAATTTCAGAGTTGTTAAGTTAACCCAGTTGGGATATAAATTTAATGAAGACGATGAACATCTGGTCGACGCTCTAATGCTCGCTATTCATGCGGTTTCTGTAAAGTTTGACGAACTATTTCAGAGAATTGTTCCACCTGTAATTATATCTACCGATGTTACGGTGGGAGATTTATATGGACTAAATACTCAGCCGTCAGACGGACGTCCCGGCGGTGAGTGGAATACCGGAGCAATTATGCAAACGGTAAATAGCGATATGTGGCCAGATGGAAATTACGATGCAAGATGGACCAGTCCTCCTGTAGATGTTGCCAATAAAAGTACTGGTAAAATTATACGCCGTGGATTTACTTCTAATATCCGAAGAAATAGATGGTAGTTATGTCAACTAGATTCCCGAAATACATAAAGCCGCGACTTGAGACGAAAATTGATGTTGATGTGTCGATGGAAACGTCTCTGCCTATTGGATTAACAGACAATCCTCTTATATACGCTACTCGTGTAGCCTATAGAACAGGTCGAGCATTTAGACGGGCTCAACAATTAAAACAACAGCTTGTTGATGTGGTACCAGAAGGATTTTCGATTAATGTGCGTCAGATGGAAGATGCATTGGATGTTCTGGCAGCTTTGAAATCTGTAGGTATTGATAGATCTATTCTTATATTTCACGATATTGTTACGATATATGAGAAGTATAAAGAAAGTATAAAAAAGATAGGAGATATTAACTCTCTGTATCAATTAACAAAAGTGGTCAATCTGGCAGAAGAAAACATAGATATGATTCCGTCCTTGTCAGTATGGGAGTATCTTGTTTCTTCTATACGTAAGTATTTATGGTTTCCAAAAGATAAGATTCACGATTATCAGTATATAGAAGCGGCCCGTATAGTAGGTTACTATTTAATAGCTTCAGATATGACAGTGACGTTATCTGATAATATTACGTCTATTATAGATATATATAGCCTAGTCCAATCAGAAGACGATGATTTTAAGCCGGTAACGGTAGATATGATGCAGGAAGTAATCAATGGGAATATTAAAGTTGTTGAGACAAATATTGAACTAGGAAATAAAATAGAGCGTAGTATCGGAGACTTACCGCCGGCAAAAACGAAATATATTCATCGATTTCCATTTGAAGATCAGATCAGTGTGCTTGAAGAGGCTTTATTATGCTATAAGAGTGCGGCCCGTGCTCAAATTCGTGAACTGATAGATCCTGGCAATTTGACATCAATGAGAAATAAAGAGTTGGATGACAAAATTGCGTCTCGTACCAATACGCTGCGGACTAAATTAAGTATGAGGCTGGACTCCAATAAAGCATTTAAGGAGGTTGATATTAGCACGACCACTATGTCAGATATGACCGATGCTGTTTATAATACTCTTGGCTCTAATATTGAAAACTTCCTGGGAGCTGGTCCTGATTGTATTATAAATACAGCAATCAATAAGTGGCGCCAGTCAGGAACCATAGAAACACTAATAGATATACGAGATAGGCTTGGTGGAATGTTGGGAATATTACGGGCAGGTCAGGCTCTAAAAATGGCCAACTCATTGGGTCAAATAGACATATGGAACAATCTGCAGTCTATAGGACAAAATATTATACGCCGCGTTATTGTGCAGTCTTTACAATCAGTAGTAAGTAAAGTGCGGCTTGATTTGAGTATGTCTGTTGGTGGTTTGCGTGTGGATAATGACATTCTACAGTGTATGGGATTTGGTACATTGGTAAATGAAACAATCGACATCGGCGGCCAGATTATTGCCAAGTATCAAAACGAGCTTTCCAGTCTGATGGGTTTTAATAAATCCAAGGGTTCCAGTGGCCTACAAATGCTTGAATCTCTAAATACTCAACATGCCTCAAATAAAACTATTTTATTTATTGAAGACGTAATAGGCACATTAAATTCTATTATAGATATAAACGGGATATCTGTCGGCTCCACTATTGATAATAGTTCCATATCTGATACTGTAGATATTATGGTGAAAGATAAGTCGAAAAAAGACTATAGTCCGATTATTAAGGAAACGCCGGGCGGCGTGTTTACTGATGTAGATTTTAATAATCAATCGTATTTAGCGAGTGAGTCTATGAATATAGTATTACAGGATATAGTTCGACCCTTTAGTGATGAAGTTGAGATTGGACCCAGAGCCGAAAGAATAATTTGGAGGTATCTTGCATAATGGCAGAGCGTGTTTTAACAATCTTTGATGCGTTTGGGTCAATTGGTGAAAGTATACTTGCCGGTCGGCACGCCAGACAGCAGAGATCGTCGATCAAAATACCTCCATCAACTCCACAGGGAGAGTATCCGTCTGAACAATCGTATCTTACGTGGGGATATATTCGTACCCTTAGTAAGCGTGAATTTGCATGGCCTGGATTTAATATTAACGATATTGATACTGCGATTGGTATTGATGGAGTAGTTAATAGGGCAATATCGCGGTATATTCAGCTTATATTCAAGGAAGGCTACTATCTGGATGGTAAAAACCAGAAACTGGTGGATTATATTAAAAGACGCTTTGCTATCTTTGAGCAAACATCCGCCGCTAGTATTGATACTCTTCTTCGCTATATTGCTTCTGACATAGTGCGTTATGGCAATTGCATTATAGTAAAAAGTAGATATACACCTGAAAAAATGCCCCTCTTCCGGCGTGCTGCAAAACAGCGTCTGGGACGTATAAATATTCATGGAGTAACTGGAGAATTTCCAATTAGTGGCTATTGGTGGCAGGAATTTGGCCACATGAAAGCTAGAGTTGATCCGAAGGGTGGAATTCCGATACAGTATGAGCAGAATGTAAATAATCAACGGAAGGCTGTTTGGTCAGCGAAGGATGTTGTTCATTTAACTATGGACCGGCCGGCAAAATCTATATGGGGCCGGTCTTTTATAGTTCCAGTAATCGATGATATTAAAGTTCTCCGTAGTATGGAAGAGCATGCAGCGAACCTTTTTTACCGCTATCTGAATCCTCTCATTCATGTAGCAGTTGGTGCTAATGATGAAGAATATGCCAGGATGGCCGGCGAGAAAGAAGTTTCTTTTATGCGGAATGTTATAGAAAACACTCCTCCAGAAGGCATTTTGGTTACAGATGGCCGCACTGCTATTAGTCAGATCTCTGGCAAAATGGAAGGTATGAATGGTATTGATTATCTAAACTATTTTTCTGATAGGGTCATCATTGGTCTTGGAGTTTCGAAGGTTGTATTGGGTCTTGGTGATTCAACCAATAAAAGTACTGCCGATAGTCTTGTGTCCCAGATGCGCGATAATATTTTGACTATTCATGCTCTTATTAGTGGACAGTTTACTTCGGATGTTATTAACGAATTACTTGATGAAATAGATGTCGACTATGTTGATCCAAAAAATCAGGTAGTATTAACATTTAGAGAAGTAGATACCGATTTGCAAATTAAGAAAGACAACAATGCTATTCAAAAGTGGATTAATAATGTAGATCTACACAGCGAAGTACGTAAGGCGATGGGGAATGATCCTATTCCTGGCGGTAAAGACGGCCTGTTTAAAGACATTATAGAGAAGGAGAAGATGGAATTTCAGGGAGAGGTAGACAAGAGATTGGCAGATTCTATGGTTGCCAAGCGTAATGCTGTAGACAATAAAGCCAGACCTGCTAATCAGCATGGAAAGAAGCTCAGTCCAAAGCGCAAGGAATTTCTGGATGATCACGAAACAGTGAGAGAGTTGATAGTGGAATATTTAGTGAATGCTCTTATTAGCGCTGTTAAGCTTGCCGAAATTACTAATGCAGAAGAGATAGATACGCTGTGTGATATTACCGACCCTGTGGTCGTAATGAGAAACAATCTAACCAGTCGAGGTATTGATTGTAAAGATGAGATAACTTGTGTTCGTGGCGCTATCAATGCTGTTGAGCAATATAGTCAGGGCACTTTAGATAAAGACGGTATGAGAAAGTTATTTCTTGAGTATTTGTTTATGCCGTCTAACGAGGACGTTAGTAGTGGAGAAGAAGATGAATCATAATCACGAGACGATATCGGATGAGGATAGAAATATAATATACATATCTGATTCAAATAAACTCATACTGCGCGAAGAGTTTAATTTGTCACCATCTGATAGTGGAACTATTACTGAACACGCTATGGTATCTTCTAATGTCGCAGAAATTAATGAATCTCTGGATGATGTTAATAAACAAACCATCATACCGGAAATTATTCTGCTAGTAGAAGGTATATCTCGTAACTTCAGAGAGTACACTGCTGAATCAATGAAGAATAGAAAGAAGAATCTACAAGGCCTTCCTGGTGGGGTTGCTTCTTTAACTATTCCTATTCCAAAGCCCGTTATAATTGCACATAGTGCCGAAAGGAAAGTTGATGATTTTGGAGGCGCGGTGGTTGGTCGAATTACTACTGCTAAGTTTTTCCCTGCTGGTGCAATTAAGGGCGGCGTTATGGGAGAAGAGAAGGCGCATATTAAGATATGGCCCGAGATTGTAGATCCGCTTGCGATTGAAATGATTCAGGATGGTAGAATTAAAAGTGTCAGTATTAGTGTAGAGCCAACTGTTCTTACGTGTTCAATCTGTGATACTGATTTAGTTAAACAGTATACAGAAGTGAATACTGTAAAAGACGGAGAAGAAGCACCTCAGCCATGCTATCATCGTTCTGGTATGAAGTATGATGGTAAACTATGTACCTATAAAGTAGGACCGTGGCATGCTGATGAAATTTCATTTGTTACTATACCAGGGGTTACTCTTAGCTATATTAAGGACATAAATACACAAGAATCAGTAAAAAATGACAATTCTGAGTCAATAGGAGTCAATATAGGGCGAGGAAGACTGAGTATAGAATTATTAGATGGAGATCGTGATATAAACTCGATGCATATTATGGAGCAATTGGACTATTATACTATAGACGATATTGATGTAATAGAAGTTGAAGAAGGATGGTCGAAAGACGATCTTGCTATGTGTATCCAGCTTGAAAACGATCTCATCGAAACTCTTCACAGTCAAGGCTATTATGAAGACGATTCGGCTGCATATGAAGTTGAGGAAAAGAAGTTATCCACAGCACAAAGGAAGAAGTTGAAACCTTCAACCTTTTGTGGTCCTTCAAAATCCTTTCCTATTCCAGATTGTGCGCATGTTACAGCTGGCCTTCGTTTACTAGGTAGGTACAAAGGTTCGGGTAACAAAGGTCGAATTCGCTCATGTATAATGGCCAAGGCTAAAAAACTAGGATGCAAAACATCAGAAAGCTATGAGGTTTCGTCTATTCCTCTCGCAGAACTGCAGGGCATCCACAATGAACTTCATGAGCAATTTAATAAAATCATGAAATCTCCCAGTATCGACCATAGTGCTTTAACTCGTGTTATAGAAAGACATCTTAATATTGCCGAGGCATTAGTACAGTTGACCGATACTCTTCATAAGGTAACTGATAAATTAGACGATACTTTATGGAGTTCCATTAAGACTAATTGAGGTGACGCATGGATCCTAAGATTCAAATAGAATTCTTGCGGGGTAATCTAGATATAACCACCCTTCCGGAAAACGAGAGAAAAGATTTACTTTCTAGTGTCAGGGAAGATTATAGTAAGAATCAGACAGAGCTGGTTACAAAGACAGCCGAAATTGAAAAACTTACCGAACAGGTGGATAGTCTAAATCAATCCGTTGATACACTAACTGCTGAAAAAGAAGAGCTCGATAAACAGCTTCGTACTTACGAAGAGCTTGATGCTCAGCGTTTAGCAGAGAGAAAAGAACAACTTCTATCAGAGATAGAAGAAGAGATGACACTACTTGGGCGTCCGATGGACGAAGATAGTAAAGACAAATATTCAAAGTTTGATATTTCATACCTGGAAGTATTCTCTACTTTTCTGAAGAATACTCCAGTGGATTTAAACGAACTCAATCAGGATCCGCCAAAGGGCGATGGTTCTATTGGTGAAGGTTTGGAATCTGATCCCAACGAAGTGTATGATAAAGATAAAGATGGCTCGAAAAAGCCAGTCAAAACTCTGTATAGTGCAGAGCGATTTGGCAAAAGCGAGTATAGATAATAAGTATATTTTAGTAAGAGGTTAATATGGCTAAAGAAACATATCCCTATCTAACTAAAGAACGTACCTATGCCGATTTTATTCGTAACGATCAACTGGAACTCGCTATGCAGAATGATTTTCTGGTTGATCCTGACGATATTGCGGCCAAATTCAGTTTTACTGATTATTGGAGCGGTCATGCGTATACCGCTGATCAAGGTACTGTTGTTATAGGTCAGGGAATAATCGTGGGTGTAAAGGATAATCCGGGTAATGTAGTGCCTACTCTATCAGATAGTTCTGGTAGTATTAAGCCGCTCGGTTTTACCACAACCCAATCGGCTTTCAGGGACCGTAAATGGACCAATGTGCTGATTGCAGACTCTGAAACTGATGCTGTCACTCCTATTGGTATGCTGCGTAAGCATGCCTTTAAGAATATTGACTGTGCACATAGTGGAGACAATCCAACGGTCTACGTAGGTCCCTGTGTTGTAGAAGTTCCTTATGTTATTCGTTCAATCGCTGCAGATATGCAGTTGGGTTGTATTACAGATGCATATGAAAATCAGGCAGCTGTTTCATTAATGCCCGGTGACTATGTTACCGTTGGTGGAATTGCTGATGCAGGTACTGCAACAGATCTCTCTGGTAAAATGAGAGGCATGCTTGCTTCTGATGATGAGCGACTGAAAATTGGACAGGTGCTTGAAATCAAGCGTAATATCAGCATGCGCGGCTGGCTGGAAAAGGTTTCTCTTGGTCTGTACGACTACAAGAGACCGTTAGCTTTCTGGACATCTCCTACAACTGCTGAATGTCCCCCATGGGCTGATGATGCTGGTCTTAAATGGCCCGGTTATAATATTCCGCAACAGGGTCGTGGTTTAGGCGGTGGTTTAACTGATGGTGAATATTATGGTGTTCCTGTAGCGTATGTTCATACGGTAACAGCGGCAGATGTTATTGCGGCTGGCGGAGCACTTCAGTTTAATATTACTCGTTATGAAGATAATGGCGAGACACTTGGTTATGTAACTGCTGGTGCCTGTGTTGTAACTAACGGTGGAGAAGGCGGCGGAGCTGGCGGATCTGCTACAGTTACAGCAGCCGGTGCTATTACCTGGTTAACT
>Ga0180008_1002381_pt1 | contig 10244 bp, 18 predicted proteins | sample MM_PW_MetaG_FD_121121 | JGI IMG/M metagenome (GOLD analysis project Ga0180008, IMG submission 121121) | Groundwater microbial communities from the Aspo Hard Rock Laboratory (HRL) deep subsurface site, Sweden - MM_PW_MetaG | ecosystem: Environmental > Aquatic > Deep subsurface > Groundwater... | reverse complement strand
CATTTTTCACAAACAAGAAAATTTATAAATCTATGGGAATAAACCCATCTCCAATAATCACCAACTTTAAATCTATATCCACAAAGATAGCATCTGAATTTCTTTCCCTTTGGTGCGCCTCCCCAATTAAAATTTATCTCTTTCTCTGTAGCATATCTAGGTTTTTGATCAGTAAAACTTCCCAAAGTTTTTCTCCTTTCCTTTATTATAAAAATAAAATAAATAATTAAAATAACTTTCATATTAACCTCCTCTATATATTTTCATATAGAAAATTCTTCATTATTTTTGTTTCTTTTTTATATCCACCTGTAAAGAAAGGAATATAGAATTCTAGTAATTCTCCCTCTATACTATTTAATGGTATTGAACCCATCCTCTCCCCTGTTATAATGTTTATATATTCAACTCTTGACATTCTTCCTATAAAGAATGACAAAACATTTAATGGTATTGAAAGAATTTTAAATCCAATAAAATTACCACCCTCTCTAAATAAATCACAAATATTACCAACCCCCTTTACCCTATATGTCGTTATCAAAGATATTTGACTTTCAGGATAATGTTCTAATATTTTACATATATTTAAAAATTTTTTATCAAAACCTTCTTTTATTAGGACTGATGTTACATAAGATAAAAGTACTGCATTCTCTGGACTTATAACAGAAAAATGAGAATAAGGAATATTTAATATTTTTGAAAGAATTGGATAAGAAACAATCTCTATCATTGGTGAAATATGTTTTACACCAGATAATCTATCTTTAAAATCAAGCACCTTTTCATCAGATTTTAATTTTATATATATTCTATTCACTGAAATATCTATTAATCTACTTAAAGTATCATTATAACCATAAGTTTTTAAATTATCTTTACCAAGACCATAGGCATCTTCTGTAGAAATTGTGTCCTGGTATAATATGTTATCTTTGAAAACAGACCTTAGAAACCACCTTATAGAATCATCTATAACACTAACAAAAAATGTTATTGGATTTCTATCTTCCTGACAAAGTATAATAATATGATTCATAATAAAATTAAATATTTCAACAACATATGATTCAGCATCCTTATATTCCACGTTTTTTATATATTCCCACATATATCTATCTGTTATATTATATCTAAATGTTTTTGTTCTTATTACTGTAAAAATCTTTTGAACAATTCCTTTTTCTACTATTTCAGAAATAAATTCATTATAAACCATTTTATGTCCTGTATCACTAAGAGAAAAATTTGTACTGTTGAATATTAAAGAATATATTTTCAAATATGATGAAACTCTTATTATATCTTTTATCTCACTCTCTACAAAAAATATTGAATTCTTCTTTGTTTTAGATTCATCTACAAACCTACTAAAATCCATATTTTTATTTTCAATGTAAATATCACAAAATTTCTTTATAACATCAATATTCTTCATAACAATATTAATATCTCTATTTGAATTTTTATATTCTCCTAGAAAATCTATCAACCATTTTTCAAAACCATCAACATTAATTGCCACCTCTTTTATAAAGTCTGTTATTATTTCTATCTTATTTGTTATAGAAGATTTTCTTAAATGAAAAGTCATACCTTCATATTCATTATACAAAAAGACAATTTTATTTTTTCCTATCATAAAATCTATCAAATTGTTTACCCCCTTGTTAAAAAGTTTACAAACATATTATTATAAAAACCATGAATAAAAAGTGAAATAAAATAGAAAAGAATAAAATAAAAAATTTTATTCTTTTTTTTATACAACCTATAACCAGATATCTGTATAAATAAAAACATAAAATGCATTAAAAAAGGAAGAATCCTTATTAGAAAAATATTAAACCCATACTCATTAAAAAATAATAAAGAATATTGAATAAATTCAATAAAAGAAAAAAGAAGAGTGAAAGAAAAACCACAGTTGAACAAAACAGAGAGAAATCTAAATGTTTCCTCAAAAAAAATACCTTCATTACCAAATATATTTAAAATCAACAGGAGAGGAAGAAAAACATAAGCAGCTAAAGCCCATTCTTCCTCTACTATTTTCTTCAAAATATTATTTATCATTTATTCTCTTTCTTTAAATATCTCCTCTGTAATATTGGATTTTTCTATCACTCTTTTTAATAGTTCAAAAATCCCCTTCATTCTCTCGAATTTTTTTATCTCCCCTTTTATTTTTGTTTCTTTTCCATCATAATTTATATGAACTATTTCAAATTCATAATTACCTAATAAGGGACTACGTGAAGTTCCTTTATTAATAATTTTACATGTTCCTATTTTTTTTCGACCTTCATCCATTCCAAACGGAATTAGATCAACTTTCATTTCTATCATAGAGTTATTCCACTCCTTTTTTCGAAAATCTCAAGAAAAATATCTTTTGGAACTACACTTGTTCCAGATTTCTGTACAACATAATTTGCACAATCATTTGAAATTATTGCAGATTCATATACTGATAATCCTAAAGAAAGACAAAGGGAAAGTATAGAAACAACTGTATCACCTGCTCCTGTAACATTATAAACTTCAACTTCTTCTGTTGGAATATATGTTTCTTTAGATTCTCCCAAATTATCAGAATAGTCAACTAATAACATTCCTCTTTTTCCCATCGTTATTATTTTATATTTTAATTCTAGACTTTTCCTTCTCCCAAATTCCTCTTCCTTTTCATTTGGAACAATTAGAAATGCTTTTTTATAAACAGTATAATTAGAAGAATGAGGATCTATTATTAACTTATCAGTAAATCTTTCTATTTTTTCCATTAAGAAACTATTTATAAATCCTTTCCCATAATCGGAAACTATAACATAATCAAAATCACCTTCTATTAAAAAATCTGCCTCATGTACTATAAAATCTTCTCTATCAACTCTCAACATCATAACCCCTCTATTTTCTTCAATAATTCTTTTCTTCTCAATTGTACATTCTCTTGTTTTGAACATATAGTGATTAACCATTAATTTTTCTAATTCATTTTTTATAAAAGACCCATTATCATCATCACCACAACAACCAAAAAATGTTACATTCACTCCAAGAGTACTGAGATTTTTGACAACATTTCCAGCCCCACCTAAAGTTCTGTATTCATTCTTAACTTTTACTATAGGAACGGGGGCTTCTTGTGCCATTCTATCCACAGACCCTATTATATATTTATCAACCATTATATCTCCAAGCACCAATATTTTTATTTCTTCTATTTTTTTCATGAATATTCTCCTGTTTTTTGAATTTTTTTTTCTCATTTCTTAAAATAACCTTCATAGGAATTTTATTATAATTAGAGTTAAAAAAACCACAACCACATATCACTTCATAAATTCCACATTTTCTACAATGTTTTTCATGCCATGAACAATAAGGTGTTGGACAAAAACCAGCATCATAATAATCAGTCCATTCATGAATACAATTTTTAATTTCTTTCATTCTTTTCCCCCTTCAATTTTCTCTCTTCCCCAAGCCTGGACAAAAGCAACTTCTTGCCAATCTGGGTCACAGACATCATTATCAGCTTCCCACTCAAAAATTGATGCTTGTTCGATCTTCCATCCATCACGATCCTTGTCGTATGATATTCTGATATCATCTGTGGCCCTCACGTCCATCAAGCCAACAACAATTTTTCGGACATCGGAATCTGGTACATCTGGATACCACAAATTAATATGTAATTCATCTTTGTACTGATGTGCTTCACTCAACATCATTTTGGCAGTATCTTTCATTCTTCTTTCCTTCTTCTCTTTCTTTTTTCAATATAGATTTAATATCTAAATCATCTATTAATAGACAATAATGTATTGCCTTCATCTTTTTATTCGATTTTTCCTTTATTTCTTCTGTCTTAATATATTCATTTATCATTCCTCTTTCAAATTCATCCAATTCTCTACCATATATATCTATTTCAATATTTTTAGTTTCTTCTTTCAAATTATTTAAAATACTTGTAAGAGTTTCTTCTCCAGTATCTTCAACTATCATTCTTTCCTGTTCTTTCTCTCCTATTACATAATGTTTTACAGATTTGGAAATAAATTCTTCTGTACTATTTTCTCCTCTTATCTTTTTCCTTTTTTCTACTATTTTTTTCTCTCTATTTATTATTGACGAATATTCATTAGAAATAGATACGAAAACTTTTCGACCAATTTGTTTCCCATTTTTATCGCAACGAATCAACAAACCCTTTTTTATTCTTCTATCAATCCAATTAAATGCACCATTATATCCTATATTCCACCTTTTACACAAATCTGTTATTCTCAATAGACCATTATATTCAATAAAAAGAAGCCTTTCCATACTCTCTTCAGTTTCAATGTTTGGGTCTTTTTTATATCTATTTTTTTTCCATCTTTCTTTCATCCTTAATTCAAATAATACTTTTTCGGATAATTTATATACTTCATAATTATTATCTAATAATTTATAATATCTTTTATTGGGAATGTGACCATGTTTTTCTAATATACCAAGATTTAATAGTGAAACAATTATATCATATATTTTATTATAACTTATATTCATTTCGTGAGAAAGTTCTTTGCTTTTAATATTTGAATTCCATTTTGTTTTTATAAATTCCAAGACTTTTATTACATCTCTTTTTCTTCCTCCCTCATTATAAATTATCATATTTAGCCTCCAAGTACAGTTAAAAATAAATTAAAAAATTTACAAAAGAAAACAAAGAGAAAAATATATATCTCTACATAGAAAATTTATTCTTTCATCTTTTCTGAAAAAAATATAAGAATAAGCTTCTTTATCATTTTAATCTTTACTTCATTTATATTTTTTCTCACCTTTGATGGAGAAATTTTATAAAGAACATCTATTCCATTAATTGCCGAAAATAGTTCTTCAATTTTTTTATTAGTAACAAAAACACCATCTTCTCTTTTTAGATTATGGTTTCCTGTACAACATCTTTTTCTAAGGCTTTTTCTTCTCTCTTTCAAAATTTTATATATTTCTTCCATTATCTCATTACATAAATCTTCAGTAACAGGAAAATCATAATCAATTACTTTAAATCTTGTTTTATAACCCTTTTTTTTATTTCCTTTACAAGACCTTTTCTTACAAAAGCTTCAAATATATACTCTGCCTTAGCAACAGAAAATCTATAAAAGACGGAAACATCTTCAAGATAAATATATTCGCTTCTACTTGTTTTTAAATATCTTAATAATTCCCCCGTCTCTATACTTCTTTTTTCATCACGATAGTTCTTATAGATAAGCACTACAAACCTCCACTTAACATTTTTTTTTAATAAGTTTATGGAAGCAAAAATAAGCCTCTTAAAAAAATTATTAAGAACATAATATTATTCACGATAACTCTCTTTAAAACCACATTTATAACACCCATAAGGAATCAAAATTACTTTTCTAACATTTTCTTCTTCAGGAAAATAATCTAATTTTGAAGTTATCCATCTTTCTGTAATTCCCAAACCTGTAATTCCTAAATCCCATACCTTTCTATATCTATTATTCTTTTGAAGTTTTATTTCTATTTTTTCCATCTCTGTATTACAATTAGGGCATTTATGTACTTCCAAGTTATCCTCCCTTTTCTTAAAAAAAATATTTTTTAAAAATGAAGTTTTTCTATAATGTCGAACCATTCAACATCCCATTTCTTCTTGCGCCAATATATCAATGCAATTCCTAAAGATTCACAATCATATAGTATTCGATAAATACCCTCATTTTCTTTTTTATTTAATTCTTCTATAATTTTATAAAAAATTTTTTTTCTATCTTCTTCTATATTTTGGGAAGTTTCTTTTTTTTCTTCAAATATTATTTATTCTCCAATAACATAATATTTGTATTTGTATAACAACGTGGACATCTTTGTTTATTCATCCATTCAACAACATCACTCTCATGAGATGTTAAAATATGACCACAATTTAAACATTTATGAAAAAAATCCTCATTTTTTTCTGAATCGAATGCATCATGATCTAAATTATTAAGTTCCTCATCGAACCTTCCCGTAGCTGTCATTGTTCCTCCTTTCTCTTAGTTATCTTTCTCTGTGGCTCTCTGGGGAGGATTCGAACCTCCGATCTACTGGTTAACAGCCAGTCGCTTTGCCACTAAGCTACCAGAGATTAAGTGGTGGGAAGAGGAGGATTCGAACCTCCGTGGGACACAATGCCATCGGATTTACAGTCCGCTCCCTTCAACCAGACTTGGGTATCTCCCCTATCTTGAAATATATAATTTCAAAAAAAGATAGAGCAATAGAATATATTTATTATATATTCTATTGCTCTCCCTACTATTTATTTACACATTAAGAGGAGATTTCTTCTAATCTCCTCCTTGCTCTGCTTCTTTTTTTCCTCCTCTTCCTTGTGTCAAGTTTTTATATTTGATACAGAGAACGAAAAGGTGTCCCTTATACCACTCTTCATAACCCACAATATCATTGTTGTAGGCATAGGCTGCTGCGCCCTGAGCCTCCTCAACGAAATTATCATAAAGTTTTTCAAATATCTTATCCATGTTCTCTCCTTTCTTTAATTTTAGATTTGGGATGGCCGGTTTTTCACCGACACAGTTAATTAAAACAGTCTCTTTTTCTCTAGATTCATTTCTTTGGCATATTTATCAGGCTACCAATAGCCCATGGTGTATAACTGCTACACTGCATCCCAAATCCCAAATCCCAAAAAACAAATAGAAACTTACTCATTTATTAATATATATAGACATTTATTCATTAATGCTCAGATACATTGTAACGGCATCTGACAACTGAAAGTTATAATATTTAGAAAAGTCATAACTATAACTTATGACTTTCCTGTTTATTGATTGACCCATTTTAGTTCCGTAAAAATCTGCCAATACTTTTAATTCATCGGTTGTGAAATGTTCCATTAAGGACCGTATCATAACTCTTTCTACATCATCCATAAACATGAAAATCATCACACCATCTACAAATTTATCAACATCTACCACATTGTCTCTTTTTGCAACATCCTTTAGAATATTTGAGGTATATTCCTCCACATTAATAGCTTCTGCATATCTTTTCGCCTGACGATAATGTTGACTACTATAATTTTCTTCTGCAATTGCTGATAACGGATATACAAAAGAGACAACCATAAATAATACCAAAAACAATGACATTACATTTCTTTTCATTTTCTTACTCCTTTTTAACCTTTAGAAAACAGGGTTTACAAAATATCCTCTTTTGTGAGATCTCTCTTTGATGCTTTTACAATGAGAGAGGGTAAAAGAACAGCTATCCTGAATACCATTTTCCTTGGATTGATTTCTCCACAATTAATCTTCTCTAAAACATGCATGACTTCCTCATAATCTTCGATAGTTGCCTCCCTCATTTCTTTTCTTTTTCCTTGTTTTCTCTCTTTTCTACAACAATATTCTGCTATTAGAAAAGATAAACTATTTGCGGTTATTTCTCCACTTTCACCAACAGAAATATTTGAAATGTCTAAATTCTTAAAAAATTCAATAAATCTATCATGTAATATGTACTCTGGGATCATTTTTATTATAGATATAAGTATTTTTTTCTTTCCAATACTAATTTTATCCCCAAAAATATCAACTATTTTCTTAATAGCGGTTACTAATTCCTCTTTTCCATGTTCTCTATATTTATATATAAGTTCATAATAGTCTTCATAATCTTCAATCTCTTCAACAATATTAGGAAGATCCAAAAAATTAGAAATTATCTCTTCTGATGTTCCTCTTATTAAATTATTTATAAATGTCTTATATGTTGAACCCTCATCATAACACTCGCCATGTAATTCTCCATAATCACATTCTTCACAACATGGATCTCTTAACCCAACAATAGGAGTATATAGAAAACAAAAAGGACAGAATTCTGGATCATAAAAAGGAAGTTTATGAATTTTTTCAAGTAATCCTTTCCAAAATTCTTCTGCCTTCTCTTCCGACATTTTTTTCTGTAGATTAAGACAATCGTCATTTGTGAAGTAAATATCAACAATATGAGTAAAATTTAATTTCAATAATCTATTCTTCTCTTTCATAAACCATATAACTTTATCTATATATGTCATTTATTTCTCCTTTTTAACCTTTAGAAAACAGAGTTTACAAAACATCCTCTTTTGTAAGATCTCCCTTCGACGCTTTTACAATGAGAGAAGGAAAAATAGCAGCTATCCTGAATACCATTTTCCTTGGATTGATTACTCCAATATTAATCTTCTCTAAAATATCCACGACTTTCTTATAATCTTCGATGGTTTCCTCCCTCATTTCTCCTCCCTTTCCTCTTTCTTTAGATTGATTGATTAAAACTAATCTTTCAATTAAAACTAATCCTTCAATTGTTTTAATTCTACAATAATTTTTATAATCTCTAATTTTTTCTTCTTTTGTATATGTTTTATCACTCATATCACAATAAAAACCTTTATATCTATTGGTTTTAAAATCAAGAAACCTGTCTAAATATTTTTCAAATTTTTCAATTTTCATTAAAATTTCATCAATATCCAAAAAAGCTGAAAGTGATCGTTTTTTAGAATGATCAATATCTGCATGTTTTATTATCTGATTTAAGTAAAGTTTATATGTTGAATTGGGATTTTCACATTGTATATGACGAATTCCATAGTCACAAACATTACAATCTTTATTATGAATGAAACAAAAAGGACAAAAATCCATATCGTTAATAGATATTTTACTTTTTTCATTTATATCTTTCCAAAATTTATTTGCTTTCTTTTCATCAAATAATCTGTATAAACTCTTTTCATCTTCAGGAGAAAAATAATCAACACCAACATCTGGAAAATGTTGTTTTAGCCTTTGATTTTTCTCTTTCATGAACCATACGATTTTTTCAATATCATTCATTTCTTCTTTTCCTTTCTGCTTTTAGGTTGATGCGTTTTTCTGTCGGTTAGATTAGGTTGTTATAAACCTCTATTACATTCTTCTTCTACACATTCTGAACATATATAAGCATGTCCATACTCACCCTCTGAACCATCTGATGCAATACAAATTCTTTCTTCTCCACATATCTCACATTCTTCTTCTTCAACCCAAATTCTTCCAATACGACCATATCCACCAAAAAAATTTTTTATTTCTCTCTCTTTCATATTATATCCTCCTTTTTAGTTTATAACGTTAAAATCATTTGCATTTTTCAATCAAGTGAATCTTCTGGTTATTCTCAATCTTTTTTAGTTGGTCACTTATTAAACATAAGTGACATGCTATCGAAATTACAGCGAGAAAAAAAACTAAAATAAGAAAAAACAACCAAAGATTTGTACTTGCATTTTGGATAAATTCTATAATTTTATCCATATTGATTCTCCTAAGTGCATATCTTCTTCTTTCGACTCCTTTCTTTTTAAGAAATTAAATAAAAAAACATTAAAAACTTACTTTTTTAAGAAAAGGGGATATAATGAATCTACATCCCCCTTTCTTAATTTTTTATTGAAATGCTGCATCCAGAATATCACATGTTTTATCAAAATCAACCATGCACTCTGGACACCCAAAATCCCCTTCCATGATGGGTTCTCCACAGATACAGATATCCATGGGGTTATAGAAGTTTCCCTCATCACTGAACGATGAGGGTTTATCACCAACCGTATCTGTGCTAAGGATCGGTTGGAGCTCCCCATTTAAATATGATTTCATGGCTCCACGGAGAATAGTCTCATCCCTACCAATTTTATGATACCTTTTGCCGAAACGATAGTAAACGATCTCGTTCATAATTTTTCTCCTTTCTAATTAAAAAATAAACAAATTACACGCTCAATTATTAATATATATAGAGATTTTTTTAACAAAAAGGGAAGAAACTATTTGATAACGAATCTTTTGATCATTGATTCGACTATTGTTTTATCAACAAATTCACCAGGACAACTTATTTTTTCTTTTGATATTTCTCTATGGAGAACTACTCTTTTGACATTTAAATGAAATGTTTTTAGAAGGGGGTTTAAAACACGAAAGGCTAAAATTTCATAACATCTTGGCTCTGGAATCTTAAAATCATAATTTCCTAAAAGGGCAACATGGATACTTCTATTATTTATATTTTCTTCAATATCAGGCCATTTACATAAAAAAGAAAGGGGTCTACAAATTATCGGAATATAGTCCTCTTTTATTCTTTCTATT
>Ga0180008_1002380_pt1 | contig 10247 bp, 8 predicted proteins | sample MM_PW_MetaG_FD_121121 | JGI IMG/M metagenome (GOLD analysis project Ga0180008, IMG submission 121121) | Groundwater microbial communities from the Aspo Hard Rock Laboratory (HRL) deep subsurface site, Sweden - MM_PW_MetaG | ecosystem: Environmental > Aquatic > Deep subsurface > Groundwater... | reverse complement strand
TATCAGACATGACTCACTCCTATCGACCGCCCGGACTACAGAGCGGCTGGAATAAAAAAGGACCGCGAAGCACTTGGGGAAGGCTTGAACTCGCAGGCCCTGAAAATAATGGGTGCAGCGTATAGAGGGGGGCAAGATTAAGGAAATACGGAATAACAATCCAGCTCATAGGCGGTCTCTATTCGGTGACACCTATTAATCAACATGTTTGTTACCGTTAATGTCGGCCTGCTGACCGTGCTTTCACCGTATCCGCAAAGCCGGTAAGGTCGGCGCGTTCGCCCTTTTGCCCGGAGTTATCCATGCCCGCCCCCGTTCTGTCAGGCCCACAATACCTGCGTGAAGGCCTGAAACTGGTCTTGAGCCCAGGCCTGCGCCTGTTCGTCCTGCTGCCCCTGGCGATCAACCTGATACTGTTCGTCGGGTTGATCTATTTTGCTGGCCATCAGTTCAGCCTGTGGGTCGATACCCTGATGCCGACGTTGCCCAGTTGGTTGAGTTTCCTCAGCTACATCCTGTGGCCGCTGTTCGTGCTGCTGGTGGCATTCATGGTGTTTTTCAGCTTCACCATGCTCGCCAATATCATCGCCGCGCCCTTTAACGGTTTTCTCGCCGAAAAAGTCGAAGTGGTGGTGCGTGGCACCGATGACTTCCCGGCCTTCAGTTGGGCCGAGCTGTTCGCCATGGTCCCGCGCACCCTGGCCCGGGAAATGCGCAAGCTGGGCTACTTCCTGCCCCGGGCCATCGGCCTGTTCATCCTGTCCTTCATCCCGGTGGTCAACTTGATTGCCGCGCCGCTGTGGCTGCTGTTCGGGGTGTGGATGATGGCGATCCAGTACATCGACTACCCGGCCGACAACCACAAACTGGGCTGGAACGAAATGCTCGCCTGGCTGCGCCAGAAGCGCTGGCAGAGCATGAGCTTCGGCGGGATTGTCTACCTGGTGTTGCTGGTGCCGGTGGTCAACCTGCTGATGATGCCGGCGGCGGTAGCGGGAGCGACGCTGTTCTGGGTGCGTGAGCAAGGCGCCGAAACGATGCTGGCGAAAACCCCCTAGGCGGTTCGATTGACCTGGATCATGGCGATTTGCCCATGCAGAGCACATGGTTATTAAAACTATAAGCCTGTGGGGAGCGCACCATGTACAGACCGTTGATGCTGATGTTCGGATTGATGTTGGGCGGCGAGGCCTGGGGGGCCGCCGCCGCCAATGAGCCCATACTGCCGGTACAGCCGGCGAAGATCACCGATGCCAATAAGGTCGAGTTGGGCAAGCAATTGTTCTTCGACCCACGCTTGTCCAAGTCCGGCTTTATTTCCTGCAACTCCTGCCACAACCTGAGCATGGGCGGCAGCGACAATCTGCCCACCTCCATCGGGCACAACTGGCACCAGGGGCCGATCAACTCCCCAACGGTGCTCAACTCCAGCATGAGCGTCGCGCAGTTCTGGGATGGGCGCGCGGCAACGTTGCAGGAACAGGCCGGCGGCCCGATTTCCAATCCTGGCGAAATGGGCTTCACCCATGACCTGGCCGTGGACGTACTGCGCTCGATCCCGCAGTACCAGGCTTCGTTCAAGAAGGTGTATGGCGATGACGGCATCCAGTTCGACGATGTGACCAATGCTATCGCTGCCTTTGAAGAAACCCTGGTCACCCCCAACGCCCCGTTCGACCGCTGGCTGCTGGGCGATAAAAAAGCCATCAGCGCCACGGCGGCGCAAGGCTACCAGTTGTTCAAGAGCATCGGCTGCGTGGCGTGCCACAACGGCGAGGCAGTAGGCGGCAGTACCTTCCAGAAAATGGGCATGGTCGAACCCTATGCCACCAAGAACCCGGCCCAGGGTGTGGCCGGCCTGACCGGCAAGGATCAGGACCGGATGATGTTCAAGGTGCCGACCTTGCGTAACGTCGCCCTGACCTACCCCTACTTCCACGACGGTGCCTACTGGAACCTGAGCGAAGCAGTGGACGTCATGGCGCGCCTGCAACTGGGACGCACGTTGAGCACCGATGAGGTGAGCCAGATTGTCGCGTTCCTCGACACGCTGACCGGTGACCAGCCGGACTTCAAGTTGCCGATGCTGCCGCCGTCCTCGGCCAAGACCCCGCGTCCTGCGCCGTTCAACTAAACCACTACCGGGCCGCATCGTCACAAATCCGTCATCGTGACGACACAATGACGACACGGCCCGCACCGACACTGGCTGCATGACGACAGCCTTCTTGAACATCACCCTGATTACCGAAACCTTCCCACCGGAAATCAACGGCGTGGCCAACACCCTTGGCCGCCTGTGTGACGGCCTGCGCGCACGCGGGCATCAGGTGGAGTTGGTGCGCCCGCGCCAAGGTGATGACTTGAGCCGCCTCAGTGACGACAGCCTGCTGCTGTGTCGCGGCTGGCCTCTGCCGGGCTACCCGGGCCTGCAATGGGGGCAGTCCTCGATGCACAAACTGCTGCGGCGCTGGAAACGCCAGCGTCCAGACGTGCTGTACATTGCCACCGAAGGCCCGCTGGGCTTGTCGGCACTGCGTGCGGCACGGCGCCTGGGGATCAGTGTGGTCAGCGGTTTCCATACCAACTTCCAGCAGTATTCCAGCCAATACGGCCTGGGCATGCTCAGCCGCCTCCTGACCCACTACCTGCGCTGGTTCCACAACCGCTCCACCCTGACCCTGGTGCCCAGCGTCAGCCAGCGCGTGGAACTGGAGCGCCGCCACTTCGAGCGCCTGGACCTGTTATCGCGCGGCGTAGACAGTCAACTGTTCCACCCCGCCAGGCGTGACAATGCCCTGCGTGAACAATGGGGGCTGGGCAATGACGATATCGCCGTCATGCATGTCGGACGCCTGGCACCGGAGAAAAACCTCGGCTTGCTCAAACGCTGCTTCGAGGCGTTGCAGGCAACTTATCCACAGCGTCGGCTGACGCTGGTCGTCGTTGGCGACGGGCCGCAACGCGAAGCACTGGCAACGACCCTCCCCACCGCGATTTTCTGCGGGACGCAACGGGGTGAGGAGCTGGCGCGGCACTATGCATCGGGGGACCTGTTTCTGTTCCCCAGCCTCACCGAAACCTTTGGCAACGTGGTGCTGGAAGCCATGGCCTCGGGCTTGGGCGTAGTGGCCTACGACCAGGCAGCCGCCACCCAGCATATTCGCCACGGCTACAGTGGCGCTGTGGCAATGCCGGGGGATGAGGATGCGTTTTGCGACGCTGCCTGTTGGTTGCTGGAAGAACCGGAGAGTTTGCGGCGGGTGCGCCTGAATGCGCGCCAGCATGCCAGTCGCCAGGGTTGGCCGGCGATCATCGAGCGGTTTGAACACCAACTGCGCGGGGCTTGTGGTGAGGATCTGATGGAGACGGGCGGCTCGAAGCTGACCTGACGGTCCCTATCGCGGGCAAGCCCGCTCCCACATTGGAATGCAATCAACCTGTGGGAGCGGGCTTGCCCGCGATGGCGCCCGTCAATTCACCACTTAAACCAGAGTGGTCAACGCTTCACGACTGAACGGCAGGATATCGCCTTCACGCCCCTCACGTACTTTCACCGCCCAATCCGGGTCGACCAGCAATGCACGACCCACGGCCACCAAATCAAACTCATCGTTATTCAAGCGCTCCAGCAGTTTTTCCAGGCTCGCGGGCTGCGCGATTTTGTCGGTGTTGACCATGAACTGCAAAAACTCGCCATCCAGGCCAACACTGCCCACGGTAATGGTCGGCTTACCCGTGAGCTTGCGGGTCCAGCCTGCCAGGTTCAACTCGGAACCCTCAAACTCCGGTTCCCAGAAACGCCGCGTGGAACAGTGGAAAATATCCACGCCGGCGTCAGACAGCGGCTTGAGAAACTCACCCAGCGCCTCGGGGGTCTGCACCAGGCGTGCGGTGTAATCCTGCTGCTTCCATTGGGAGAAGCGGAAAATGATCGGAAACTCGGGACCTGTGGCAGCCCGCACAGCCTGGATTAGCTCAATGGCAAAACGCGAACGGTTGGCCAGGCTGCCGCCGTACTCATCCGTGCGCTGGTTGCTGCCTTCCCAGAAGAACTGGTCGACCAGATACCCGTGGGCGCCGTGGATTTCCACACCGTCCATGCCAATGGACTGGGCATCCTTGGCAGCCTGGGCGAAGGCGGCAATCACTTCCTTGATGTCCTGGACCGTCATGCCATGGACCACCACGTTGCCATCCTTGAGTTTTTCCATCGGGCCATAAGCCGGGATGCTGGCATCCGGCTCGGTACCGATGCGCCGCACGCTGCCGACGTGCCACAGCTGCGGGACGATCTTGCCGCCCTCGGCATGCACGGCATCGACCACTTTCTTCCAGCCCGCCAGTGCGGCTTCACCGTAGAAATGCGGGACATTCGGATAACCGTTGGAAGCCTGGTGCCCCACCACCGTGCCTTCCGTGATGATCAGGCCCACGCCGGCCGCCGCGCGGCGGCGGTAGTACTCGATCACTTTGGAATTGGGTACGCCACCAGGGGAAAACGAACGGGTCATTGGCGCCATGACCACACGGGACGGCAATTGCAGTGCACCGAGCTGGAAAGGTTTGAACAAGGCTTGGACAGGCATGGAAGCACTCCGCACGAGAGAAATTTTATGATACGGATAATATGGAGCGCTGGCAGTGCTGAATAGCACTATTGATTTCAGTGATTAATATGCAAAAGCCGGGAGCTACACAGCACACTGCAGGAGCCGGCTTGCCGGCGATGCTCGTTAACGGTGACGTTATACAACTGCCACCCCGAAGCGCGCTTTCGGGCGTCATCGCCGGTAAGCCGGCTTCTACACAGATCAGGCCAGGGCCTTTTCGATGGCTTGGATGATCGTGGGGTCATCAGGCGCAGTGCGCGGGGAGAAACGCGCCAAAACCCGCCCATCCTTGCCCAGCAAAAACTTCTCGAAATTCCAGGTGATATCCCCAGGGAACTCGGCGCCCTCACCCGCCAGCAAGCGGTACAACTGATGACGGTCAGGGCCGTTAACCTCCAGCTTGCTGCCCAGGGGAAAGCTCACGCCATAGTTGAGGCTACAGAATTCCTGGATCTCTTCTTCAGTCCCCGGCTCCTGGCCAGCAAACTGATTGCACGGCAGGCCCAACACGGTGAAGCCCTGGCCCTTGTATTGCTGGTAGAGGTTTTCCAGCGCCGCATACTGCGGGGTCAGCCCACACTTGGAGGCGACATTGACCACCAGCACGACTTGCCCCTTGTAGGGCGCCAGAGGCAGCTCCTGACCATCCAGGGCTTTGAGTTTAAGGTCGTGGAAAGCACTCATGACGAACTCCAGATTTCCCATATTCTGTGTAACGGCCATTCGAGATTACAGCCGCCAAGTCGGCAAGAATAGCCGCCAATCAAAAAAGGCGCCCGAAGGCGCCTTTCTTTTCAACTGACTGGCCGTAGCCGTCAATCAATGGTGGTGACCACCCTCGCCGTGCACGTGGCCGTGAGCCACTTCTTCCTGGGAAGCGTCGCGGATGGCAACGATCTTGACCTGGAAGTTCAGGCGCTGGCCGGCCAGCGGATGGTTGCCGTCAACAGTGACATCATCGCCGTCCAGGTCACGGATGGTCACGATCTGCATCTGGCCGTCCGGTGCGGAAGCGTGGAACTGCATGCCCACTTCCAGCTCGTCGACGCCTTCGAACATGCTGCGGCTCAGGGTGCTGACCAGTTCGGCCGAGTACTCGCCGTAGGCATCTTCAGGTTCTACGGCAACGGTCAGCTCATCACCGACCTCTTTGCCTTCCAGGGCCTTTTCCAAGCCCGGGATGATGTTACCTGCGCCTTGCAGGTAGACCAGCGGCGCGCCACCGGCGGAGCTGTCGATGACCTCACCGGCGTCGTTGGTCAGGGTATAGTCAATGGAGACAGCCTTGTTGGCGGCGATCGGCATGGGGCGAGACCTTTTGCATAAGAATGAAGAACGGACAAGTCTAAACAAGGATTTGCCCGAAAGCGAACACAACCCGGACAGACGGAGTCGATCCATGGACCCGACGGTCGTCGGATTTCACCAGGACGCGGACGGCCACTGGGTCGCCGCGCTGTCCTGCGGCCATACGCAGCACCTGCGCCACCAGCCGCCCTGGCAATCCCGGGGCTGGGTGCTGGATCCGGCGCAACGCCTGGCAAAAATAGGCCAGCCCTTTGCCTGTGGCTGGTGTGCGCAGCGCCCGGATAACGATACCCTTGGCACTTGATTCCCGGTCGGCGCGCAGCCATAGCGCGCCACCGAAGCCATGCACCTCCAGAGAACTCGCATGCAGACTTTTTTTATCGCGCCCACCGATTTTGGTGTGGGCCTGACCTCCATCAGCCTTGGGCTGGTGCGTACCCTTGAGCGGGCCGGGCTGAAAGTCGGCTTTTTCAAGCCCATTGCCCAGCCGCACCCTGGCGACACCGGGCCGGAGCGCTCCACTGAGCTGGTGGCCCGAACCCACGGCCTGAAACCACCGCAACCACTGGGCCTGGCCCATGTCGAGCGGATGCTCGGTGATGGCCAGCTCGATGAGCTGCTCGAAGAAATCATCACCCTGTATCAGCAGGCCGCCGTGGGCAAGGACGTGCTGATTGTCGAAGGCATGGTGCCAACCCGCAGCGCCAGCTACGCGGCGCGGGTCAACCTGCACCTGGCAAAAAGCCTGGATGCCGAGGTGATCCTGGTGTCGGCCCCGGAAAACGAGGTACTGACCGAATTGTCCGGGCGCGTGGAATTGCAGGCGCAACTGTTCGGCGGCCCAAAAGACCCGAAAGTGCTCGGCGTGATTCTCAACAAGGTGCAGACCGACGAAAGCATGGAGGTGTTCGCCGCGCGCCTCAAGGAGCATTCGCCGTTGCTGCGCAGTGGCGACTTCCGACTGCTGGGGTGTATCCCGTTCCAACCGGAACTCAATGCGCCACGCACCCGCGACGTGGCCGACCTGATGGGCGCGCAGGTACTCAACGCCGGCGACTATGAAACCCGGCGCATGAACAAAATCATCATCTGCGCGCGCACCATGCGCAACACCGTGGAGTTGCTCAAGCCCGGCGTACTGGTGGTGACGCCAGGGGATCGCGACGACATCATCCTCGCCGTCAGCCTGGCCGCGATCAATGGCGTGCCCCTGGCCGGCCTGCTGCTGACCAGCGACACCCTGCCCGACCCACGCATCATGGATCTGTGCCGCGGCGCGTTCCAGGCCGGGTTGCCGGTGCTGTCGGTGAGCACCGGCTCCTACGACACCGCCAACCAGCTCAACAGCCTGAACAAGGAAATTCCGATTGATGACCGTGAACGGGCCGAGATCATCACCGACTTCGTCGCCAGTCACCTGGATGCGCGCTGGCTGCACCAGCGTTGCGGCACGCCACGGGAGATGCGCCTGTCGCCGGCGGTGTTCCGCTACCAGTTGATCCAGCGCGCCCAGGCGGCCAACAAGCGCATTGTGCTGCCCGAAGGCAGCGAGCCGTTGACCGTGCAAGCCGCCGCCATCTGCCAGGCCCGGGGAATCGCCCGTTGCGTGCTGTTGGCCAAACCGGCCGATGTCGAGGCCGTGGCTCGCGCCCAAGGCATCGAACTGCCCGAAGGCCTGGAGATTCTTGACCCGGACCTGATCCGCGAGCGCTATGTCGAACCGATGGTGGCACTGCGCAAGAGCAAAAGCCTCAACGCACCGATGGCCGAGCAGCAACTGGAAGACACCGTCGTGATCGCCACAATGATGCTGGCCCTCGATGAGGTGGACGGCCTGGTGTCCGGGGTCATTCACTCCACCGCCAATACCATCCGCCCGGCCCTGCAACTGATCAAGACCGCACCGGGCTGCACCCTGGTGTCATCGGTGTTTTTCATGCTGTTCCCCGAGCAGGTGCTGGTGTACGGCGACTGCGTGATGAACCCGCACCCAAGCGCCGCGGAACTGGCGGAAATCGCCCTGCAAAGCGCCGACTCGGCCGCCGCCTTCGGCATCACCCCGCGCGTGGCGATGATCAGCTATTCCAGCGGTGACTCGGCCAGTGGCGAGGAGGTGGAGAAGGTCCGCGAGGCCACCCTGCTGGCCCACGAACAACAAAGCTCGCTGCTGATCGACGGCCCGTTGCAATACGACGCCGCGGCCAACGAAAACGTCGCCCGGCAACTGGCGCCCAACAGCCTGGTGGCGGGCAAGGCGACGGTGTTTGTGTTCCCCGACCTCAATACCGGCAACACCACCCACAAGGCGGTGCAGCGCAGTGCCGACTGCGTCAGCCTCGGCCCGATGTTGCAGGGCTTGCGCAAACCCGTGAACGATCTGCCCCGTGGGGCCCAGGTGGATGACATCGTCTACACCATTGCCCTGACCGCGATTCAAGCCGCCAACCGACCTATGGATATCTAAATGCTGGATTTTCTGCCTGCCGCCGTACGCGGAGTGATCGCCTCGCTGCTGCTTGCGTTGAATACGATCCTTTTGTGTTCATTCCTGTTTATCGTCGCGTTGTTCAAGCTGCTGCCATTTGCCAAGCGCCTGAGCGAGTGGCTGATGAACCACACCCATGAAGCCTGGATCAGCAACAACAAGGCCTGGATGAACCTGGTGCAGCGCACCCGCTGGCACCTCAAAGGCCTTGAGGGCCTGGATTATCAGCACTCATACCTGGTGACCAGCAACCATCAGAGCTGGGTCGACATCATGGTGTTGCAGTACGTGCTCAATCGACGGATCCGCCCGCTGAAGTTTTTCCTCAAGCAAGAGCTGATCTGGGTGCCGGTCATTGGCCTGGCCTGGTGGGCCTTGGGCTTTCCCTTCATGAAGCGCTACACCAAGGCTTACCTGGAAAAACACCCGGAGAAGAAAGGCAAGGACCTGGAAACCACCCGCAAGACCTGTGCAAAGTTCCGTGACAACCCGGTAGGCATTTTCAACTTTGCCGAAGGCACACGCTTTACCCCAGGCAAACACGCGCAACAGCAGTCGCCATTTCGTTACCTCCTCAAGCCCAAGGCCGGTGGTATTGCGTTTGTGCTGGATGCCATGGGTGAGCAGTTGAAGTCATTGGTGAACGTGACGATCCACTACCCGGGCGGGCGTCCGGGGTACTGGGACTTGCTGTGCGGCAATGTCAAAGACGTGGTTGTGCAGTTTGAAGAGGTGCAGATCCCGGCCGAGTTCATTGGCAAGAACTATGAGCAGGACGCGGAATATCGGCTGGCGTTCCAGGGCTGGATCAATGGCCTGTGGACTGAAAAGGATGCCCTTCTAGACCAGCTTCACACGGATTACCCTACCCGTCGCTGAGCAAAAATGTGGGAGCGGGCTTGCTCGCGAAAGCGGTGTATCAATCAAAAAATAAAGTGACTGACACTGCGCTTTCGCGAGCAAGGCCGCTCCCACATTTGGCCGAGTTGTTTGCAAGAGCCCATAAAAAAGCCCGCCACCGAGTGATCGGTGGCGGGCTTTTTTATGGCAACGCGGTTTAGATCGCGCCGCGCTGACGCAACAGTTCCAGCACTTGCTTGACGCTGTCTTCCAACGACAGGGCCTGGGTGTCGATCACCAGGTCGGCATTCAACGGCACGTCATACGGGAACGACTCGCCAGGAATGTTATCCCCTCCGGCAGCGTACAAGCCTTGCGGATCGCGCTCGGCACACACCAGCGGCGAGGCCTGCACGTACACCGTGAGCAGACGATCACTGCCAATCAACACCTTGGCCTGTTCACGGCCTTCGGCATCGGGCGCAACGAAGGCCGCCAGGGTCAGCAAGCCGGCTTCGTTGAACTGGCGCGCCACGTGGGCAGCACGCCGCCAGTTCTCGGTACGTCCGGCACGGTCTTGCGCCAAGCCCTTGTTCAGGTCGTGCCGCAGGTTCTGGCCATCGAGTACGAACACCGCGCGCCCCATGTCGAACAGCTTGCGCTCAACCGCGTAGGCCAACGTGCTCTTGCCGGCGCCCGACAGGCCGCTGAACAGTACAGTGGCCGGCTGCTGGCCGAAGCGCTGGGCGCGTTCTTCGGTGGCCACGTGGGCCAACTTGCCGTGTTGCGCCGCACCGCCGTGCACCGCGGGCGGTGCGATGATCATGCCCGCCGCCACAGTGCCGTTGGTCAAACGGTCGATGACGATAAACGCGCCGGTGGTGCGGTTGCTGTCGTAACCGTCCAGGGCGATGACGGCGTCGAGGCTGACCTTGACCCGGCCGATCTCGTTCAACTGCAAGGCACTGGCCGGGCCTTCTTCCAGGGTGTTCACGTCCACG
>Ga0180008_1002379_pt1 | contig 10249 bp, 5 predicted proteins | sample MM_PW_MetaG_FD_121121 | JGI IMG/M metagenome (GOLD analysis project Ga0180008, IMG submission 121121) | Groundwater microbial communities from the Aspo Hard Rock Laboratory (HRL) deep subsurface site, Sweden - MM_PW_MetaG | ecosystem: Environmental > Aquatic > Deep subsurface > Groundwater... | reverse complement strand
TGCACCCTTGCGTTGGCTCACCGCGTCATGCCCGGAGGACTGCTGCTTTTTGTGTTCAACCTTACACTCAGCCATGTTATGCCCCTAGTTAAATTGCACCGTCAGGTTGTCTTTGCGAAATTCGCGTTTAATGCCCTGGATCAGATCGTCGCGCTCTACCTGTTTTTTACCTCGGCTTACCGCGTTTAAAGCGCAGTAACGCAATACGTTGATAATGGCTCCGCCCGCCAGCTCGTGGTCTTGCGCCAGTTTCGGCAGATCAACATCTTCGGCGAGCGGACACACCCCTTCAAACGCCTTTTGCCATAGCTGTAATCGCTGCGTCGCGCCCGGCATGTTAAAGTGGATCATGGATTGGAAACGGCGGGTGAAGGCCTCGTCCATATTCGCTTTGAGGTTAGTGGCGAGAATGACGGTGCCGGGAAAGTCTTCAATGCGCTGCAATAAATAACCGGTTTGTTGGTTCGCGTGCCGGTCGTTAGAACTGGTGGCTGCAGTGCGTTTGCCAAACAGTGCGTCGGCTTCGTCAAAAAATAAAATCCAGTCTTTGTAACTGGCTGCATCGAAAACCTTGCCGAGGTTTTTTTCAGTTTCGCCAATGTACTTCGACACTATCATCGACAAATCCACCCGATACACTTCACGCCCGGTGGATTTGCCCAGCAAAGCCGCCGTCAGGGTTTTTCCTGTACCAGGAGGGCCGTAAAACACAGCACGAAAGCCTGGCTTGACCTTACGGGCCAAACCCCAATCCTGCATCAGGCTGTGACCATGGGTGATCCAGGCGCGTATCTCTTGCACTTGCGACATCACATGGTGATCCAATACCAAATCACTCCACGTCAGCGAGGTAACAATTGGGCTGGCAGGAAATACTGGGCTTAACTCGGGTCGGATTTTTTCGCCGGTCAACAACAGCTGCAGCCATTGCTGCGACAATGTCCATACTCCGGATAACAGCGGCAATTTGTCGTCCGATTGTTCCAGTGTAATGACCATCTCTGCAGCAAAACGATGGCTGGGCGCAACGACGCGCATGGCTTCCAGCCGCAACTCCGGATTGGTGGCGCTCAGCAAAAATGCCAGCGTCTGCCCAGTGGGTAAAAAGCCGCTAAAGGCTTTATCGCTGTATCCGCCAAATTCACTGAAGCTACGATCGGTAGTACCGTTTACACTTAAAAAAACATCCAGATATTCGGGCCGAACATGAGGTGCCAGCGCCAACGCTAAGGCCAGTCGTTCAAAGGTATCGAGCTGCCAGTCCAGTGCCTGCCGCGCATATTCACTCTGCTCAGGCGCCAGTTCGGGCGGCGTTATATCCAACCAGTGGCCTTCGTGACCCTCGTGTTTCAGATAGCTGGCAATCACCTGCTGGATCACGGCATACAGCCAGTCTAGTTCGCGATATAGGGCTTGCAAATTTTGGGCTGGCGTCGGCATAAGGCTAATCACTCAACAGGGCTACATCGTCAAGCGACATATCCACCCAGTTAAAAAAACCTATGCTGGTGGTCAGATTCAGCTCGTTGACTTTGACCAAATCAAGCAAATCGGCTTGCAGCCAGTTGGCTATTTCCCCTCCCCCTAATTCGGCTTTGTTTTCGACAATCAGACTCAGGTAGCGGTCAGCCATCGAATCACTCATCACCAATTTTTTGGCCTTAAAAAAATACGCAACCTGGTCGTTGGTTTTTTCGTAGCAGGCTATGCCCGTGCATCGATCAGCTTTGGCCGAACTGTGACTGAGCAGGCTAAAGCTATTGCTTTCAGAAAGTGCCGCCGACATTTCCAGACGGGCATCAGCCTGTCCCGCCACAGCCAGTCCCCATTCTTCCGCCGTTGCCACGCCGGTAATAACGTATACCTGCCTGAAGCCATAATGCAGCTGGGTCAACTTTAAGGTCAGGTCATCTCTGATTTGGGCCCAGTTCAGTAGCAGGCTTGCTTTTGGCTTCCTTGCATGAAAGATAAAATCGCCTGTATGCGAGAATTCGAGTACCTGCCTGGTCCAATAATAGTCTTCACTATCGCCTCCCTGTTCAGTCTGGGTCTCGCACAGCAGTTGCTTTACCCCACTGCTCAATTCCCAGCCGCTCTGATCCAACGGGATCTCACGGCTCACCAGTAAATTCTCTACTAAATGGGCATCGCCAATATTAAGTAAAGGCTGAAAGCGGCCCTGCCTCAGCTGGCACATGTCACCCAGCGCCAGCCTGCGCGTGAAAGGATGCATCGGCAGCCACGCCGTCTGCTGGTAGCAATGGCTGTAAAACACTTTTTTAGACATGATTACCCCTCCCGTTGCAAGGCAGGCCGGCACAAGCCAGCCATCCCATAGCCTTTATGCTGCGTAAGCTGCAGCTGTAGCAGCCGCTAAACCTGCTTGATACGAGTTCAGGCTGGTGGTGGCGGTCGCCAGCGCACTTTGGGCATAGGCCAGTTGCTGATTTACGATATTGACGTTAGTCAGAGCCTGGTTATATTTTTCGCTCGCTTTGTCGTAAGCTTGGCGGACTAACGCCAGAACGCCGGTACAATTGGGTGTAAAGCCAACGATAAAGTTGCCATCACGAACCGCCCCAATCTCCTGCGCCCCTGAAGCCATTGCCTGCTGTTCAATTGTGCGTTTAAGCGTTGTGACCTGATCGTTTTCAAGTGCGATGATCTGCTGAGATCGTAAGGACGTCGCTTCGGCCACATAACAACTTTGTAATGCAGTGAGCGTAAGAGCCACAGCATTGTTGGCGTCAGCTGTCGCCTTGGCCATAAAGCTGATTAAAGTATCAGGAATCAGCGGATTACTTAATTTTTGCTTGTTCACCAGTTGGCCAAACCTATCTATTAGCTCGACCGTAAAAATCAATTTATTGATGAGCGTCGCCATTTCGCCTGATACCCGCTTGATTTCTCTGGTCGCATTTCCGGTTTGTTTTAGTGCCACCCCAGTGCTGGTGCACAAGGCGTTGACGCTGGAGTCAATGTCGATGGCCAGATTGAGGTTCGTCAAAGCTGCGGTTTTATTGGCCTCAGCTGCCGTTAAATAATCATTAAACTGGATAGATTTGGCAGTCTCAGCATCAACAATAGCCTGATATTGGTCGACCTCGTATTGGGCTTCTGCCACTTGCATTGCCAGCCCGTCGAGCCTGGCTTTTTCTTTGTAAACAATGCCGACTGCGAGCGAATTAATAGTCATGTTATTCATTTTTACTCTCCATAGGGCCGTGGTGTTTTATTGTTGAGCTTGAGTGCAGACAGTGATAGCCGGCAATGTATTCGCCAATACGTTGGTATACTGAGCCTGATCGCTGGGATCCCCAGTGGCTACCGTCAGTATGTAAAGCTGATACATTGTGTTTGGCTTGATCACATTGCCGAAGTTGTCAGTTGCACTCGACGGAAAACTAAATTTACAGCGGCCTGATAATGATGCCGGCACTCTGATGTAATTCGCTGGTGAAACCTGATCGGCGATGGCCTGATTAAAATAGATAGGAGGCAAATTCAGGTTCTCAGGACAACGCAATAGATTGAGATCCGGCGTTCCGCCTTGCTCAACAAGAATGCAACGGAATTCATAAGCAAGGATCGCTGTAGACGAGCCTGCAACCTGCGCTTCGGGAGCTGCTGAGTTCGCCACAGCTTGTTGTGCATCTGAGACAGTCTGCTGCACCGTTGCAGCTGCATCAGACTGCGCGGCAACAGATTTCGCCTTGCCTTTAGCCGGGGAAGCAGCAGTAGCATCTGTTTGTTCTGTAGCAGTGTCCGCAGGTGACACTAATGGTGTAAATGTGAAACTGGCAATAGACCAGGTCACGCCAGTAGCATCCGGAGTTTTATTTGGAGTAACCTCCAGATGTTGCACCAATGGTAAAGTGGTAGCTGGAGTAAAAGGCTGGCTTGGTGCAGACAGTAACTCCGAATAATTATTGATATATTGTTTGTATACTTTGGAAAGCTCAATATACAAAAAGGCAACGTAACTCGAACCAGCCTGAACAGGATTGCCAAACGCATCAGAGCTCAGCTGTATGCTGGTCGGTGATCTCGTCACTGCACCTGTCGCATCGACGCTTGCATCCGGAGTAATACTCACAAAAAGGCTGTTGTCGCCCGCAGGTCGTTGTGAAAATAATTGCTCAACCTGATCAATCGAAAAGGTAGTCTGATTTTGCGCCGGGACTAGCGTCAAGTAGTAGATAGGAGTTGCCTCTGGAATGGTCACACCACCAGCTTGTGGTGAATAAAAAGTCGGTAACGGCAGCGCCGCAAAGGATGCCGTGATTTCGGACCCGGACACCACACTGATACTCAGGCACTGATTGAGTTGGTTGTTGCTGTTGTCGTATGCAGTATTAATGGCGATCACTTCCCTTCTGGCGTCAGCAAGTTCTCCCTCGGCCTGCCGCTCCGCTTTGCTGGCTTTGGTTATTTGTGCATTTTCTGCAATGGCCAGTTTGGTAAATTTATCCAGTTCAGCTTGGGTCGATGTAAACAAATTATCTATCTTCGATTTCACACCTGTCGTTTGAGCTAAAACCTCGCTGATGGTAATTTCTGACGTAGAACCAGAGGCGTTCATCGCACCTTTTGAGATCCGTTTTACTTCATTCGCCACTTCATTGATCAAGCTGTTGGCACTTTGAATTTTTTCGTACACATCGGTTTGGTATAACGCCGCAGTTGCAATATTAAATGCGGCACCTATATCTGAAGCCAGTACCGAAATAGCGTTGGATGCGATCTGCACGTTGGCAGCAGCGGTAGCCGTATTGGTGATGCTCACCGCCACATCGGTATTTGCCTCTGTGGCCGATGTGAGTAAATTGAACACCTGATTAGTGTTGATCAGGCTTTGATTGTTGATATTTTGCCAGGTTGTCACGTCATCTTCTGTCCCTTCCAATTTATCCCGCGCGGTGATTTCCGCTCCTTGCGCATAATAAAGCGTGTATTCCGCTACAGTTTTTAATGAATCCAAGTTGGACTGATTAAGCGCCAGAGCCGACAAGGTATTGACGACTGTCTGTTGAAGGTTTTCATTGTAAGTATTCATAAGTTCCTCATTTTTATCTGATTATTCAAACATTACTAACGTTGTTTCTTTGCTTCATAGGCCGGACATCCGTTAGGTTGGCCATGTCACATAAATCGCTTTTTCCATCCAGGGCAATTTGATCACGGAATATGAAAAAGGAGCTCGCGCCAACAGCACGTCATAGGCACGCCTGTCCACTACCAAATCCCAATGATCTTTTGCGTCAGTTAACGAACCATCTCTCACCAACCAATCCCCCCGGCATCCATCCACCGAACTACTGCCTATAGCCTCCCAGTGGCCGATCACGGAATTCAGCAGGCTGTGACAAACATCGGCCTCATCGGCAGAAATATCGATGCCTATTTCTACAGGCTCATGCAATGCTAAACCGCAGAGCAATTTATTAAGCAACAAGTGCTGTTCAGCCGTTTCACTGCACCCTGTTGCTAAAAACTGTAAGTAGTGCACGGCGCGTCGCTGAGCAAGGGGCGTGACGAATTGCTCGTTTTCAACCAGCCCCAGCCGGGAAAACAACATAGTGATAAAACCTTGCAGAATCACTAAGCCTGCATTGGTTATTCGCATTGGAGTGCTGTTGGCGACTGGGTTTTTAGCAGCGGTGATGGTGTCCGCCAATCTTGCCTCAAGGCTCTTCGTCTGATTGACTGCATTGGCATGAGGTGATTTTTTAGCAGAGAGCGCTTCGGTGTTATTCAGAACTTTTGTCGTTGCAAGCTGCAAAGGTTTTGCTAATGACTTCAGTTGTGGGGCAAAAGCTGTTTGTAGTACAGCAATATCGATCTGCTGTTGACGCATCAACTGGTATAAAAAATTGCTGACGAATTTATCAGGTGTTAATGCGGCCCAATCATTATTAAGCCAATGTTTCAAAACCAGCTGAAATAACAATGCGTCACGCTGCCGTGAAGTTGAATTGGGTATTTCAAGCCTCTGCAGATAGCGCTGAAACTTATCCAGTAGCAGAATACTAGTCTGTTGCTGTGGGTCGGCGACACGCATCGCATCCATAAGCCAGGCAAATGGCACAATACTGAGCAGCCGAAACATCACCCCATGCTGATGCTGTAAGTCGCGCAGCAGAGCAGCTAACAGTTTGGGTTTCACTGTAAAGACGTCGAATAACAACCGACTCAAATCTATCGGCCGGGCAATCTTGAGCCAGGAAGGCGGTTGCCCCTGTTGTAACATGCAACGGGCTATGTCAATAAAAGCTGGATGATTTAAATACCCGGCCAGATAGTCTTGACTGAAATCGGTCGTAGCCGCGGTGTTGTCTTTATGTGCTTCTGCAGGAGTTGGATTATCCGGCTGAACGGATAAGTTTAGGCATAACTTTGGGCCCTGATCTGCTTTTTTCGATGTCCTGTCAATCAATAGCCTGTAGGCATTATTCCAATGCGTTTTTTGTAAAAGATGCTTTTGTTGCCTAAAGCTTTCAACGCAGTCAGACAGAGGTATATTGAGTCGTAAACAGGCACTGGCAATCATTCTGACAAGCAATTCACTGGCCGATAGATGATGTGCTCTGGCATCAAAGCTCAGAGTCCAGAATATTTCGGCCAGATGTTTCTCCAACACCGCGCTGGCACCTTGCCAATAGCCTGCGTTCTGCCACAGCAAGGCCCAGTGTTTAATAGTGTCTTTCGCTGGTTTCAGTTCGTCAGGAAGTTGCTTCGATAGCCAGTGGCCAATAGGATGACTATCAGTCTTGTGGCTGAGTATGTTCAGCAGAAGATATTTATCCGGCTGGCGCTCCAGCCAGTCAGAGATACTATGCCTGTCCTCTTGTTCCAGTTGGCGCCAGAGTACGGCCAGCGGCACAGCGTCAAGCCCCTGTGATACAGCTTCAAGTCCCTCTGACAAAGAACTAACCGAGCCAGCACCTTGTGGGATTAAGCGATGTCGCAGCGCAGTAAAGAGTTCGTCAGAACTCCATTTCTTGTCCAGCACAACACTGAAAACATCATGGCCAGTCTTGAGCTGAGCCAATGAATGCCGGGAAGCACGTGGCGCACCGGCCGCCCCGATCCCTGCTTGTATAACTGACGATAATGAGTTCGATAAATACTGAATCGAGCTATGAATTGAACCATTAACCGGACTATGAACCTGGCCATGCTGCAGAGCGAAGCTCTGAGCAGGTGCTGCATTCAGGTTGGGCCAACACAGATCCTGAACCAGGCATTCTGCAATCTGCTGAGAAAGTGCAGAACTATTCACCCCACACTTTTGCTTCAGTAGCGCAACAAAGTCACGCCAAAAAACAGCCAGCTCAAACCCACTCTGAGCGCCCCGCCTGCCCCTAGAAACTCCAGCTAACGCCTGTATTAACAAGGCCGGGACCTGATGCGCCAGATCAACACCATCCAGGGCAGGCAATTCAGCTCGCTTTTGCCAAAACAACAGACTGTCGATCAGTGATACACAAAACTCTGTCGCGTCAGGTTCAAGCAGATCTATCAGTAGAGACAGATCGGCGGCCCCCACCAACCTGAGCAATCTCAGGCTAAGCAGTTCATTGCTGGTTCTGTGTAATTCTGCGGCACCTAACAGCATGGCAAGTGATTGTTCAGCACATCCACCACTCAGGCTATCGAGTATCAGTTGACCCTGCGTCCCAGCCACCAGACCATAACCGCCATCAGTTCCCGTTTTCAGATAGTGCAGAGCCGCCTGCCAATAGGATGTTCTGACGCCGGCAGCACTATGCCGTCTGTTTTGTTCACGCCTTAACTCTTTGAAAATTCCCAAGAGTTCAAAATGCTGATGATTTGGATGCTCTGTTTGCACACTATGAATTAACAGATCTAAAAATACGGCCAATTCAAATCCATGTAGCTTGCAGAGCTCCAGCAAGGTTTCATGAACCAATTGGCGACGATTAAATTTCGAGCTGCGCGCCGTCAAAAGGTAAGCCAGTACGACTTGCCAAACCGTTTCCTTGTTCCAATTCTGTTTTCTGACCTGTGCTTGTGTTTGCTGAACGTGTGCCAGAATAAAGGAATGCTGTTGTGGCTCTGCGACTTGCACCAGCAAGGCCAATTCGGTGAAAGAAAAATGTTTCAATATGCCTTGGCGGGCTTTAACTGAGTGACCTTCAAGGAGCAACAGCTTGGCCATACGTGCAGCGTCCTGGCGTGCCAGTACTGAAAACAATTCGTCCACTTTCACTGTGTCCGGGCCGACAGCCTGTCGCCTGAGTCCGTAATGCAACATCTTTTGTAATGCCAGCCAGGGATCTGGTGGTTCCGCGGATTGAACTACTGCTGTCGGACTAGTGCCGTGATCCTGCCGGTAAATCATTTTAATGGCGTTGAAAAAGGTCAGGGAGACTGCTCCCAATGATTCAAGCGCCGCTACAGCCTGAAACATTTGATCAAGCAGCCTCTGGTAATCGATTTGATAGTGTTGGGCGACTTGCCATAGGTTGGCGCGAACAAAGCTGGTGGTGTTAAACAAAGTGCCTCTGTCCACCAGCAGGTGCTTCAGAATAGTCAGCCAGACAGATTCTCTGAATGCAGAGGCTCCGGCTGCTGGCAAGTGCCGCTCCTCTTGCAGGGTGAAAAGATCGTCTGCAAAAATACAGATGAAATCCCCCTGCCAGGGTTCCAGTAGCCGGATGATGCTACGAATACGGGCCTCACCTAATTGCCAGACAAGGCGTTGCTGCACTCGCTGTGAACGGCCTAAATAACGGATGATATCGACGGTAGCACGCGGGTTATGCTCCAGTTGTCGATCCAGTATTTGTAACGCACTTTCAGTTCCGCTAAACCACCAGGGCGCAGTTCCATGTTGTAAAAACCAGCTCACAAAGTCTTGCATTGATTCGACATGGTCCATAATCCGCAACGTGCCGCCATCATTCGATGTCACAGCAATTTGCTCATGGGCGAGCATTTTTCCTAAAGCTCTATGTACACTGGCGGTTAATCGTCTGGGTAGCTCGTACGCCAAATCGTCGAATAGCATATCTCCCAAATCCAGCTCCAAGCTGGTAATACGCCAGGTTTGTGTGGTGGGACAAAGTTCATTGAAACATTGCTCCAGCAGTTCGGTGAGCGCTGTATTGCTCCAGAGGCTGATGAAATCCTGAAGCTCATGCACTTTGGCTTCTTGATCAAAGCCGGTTTGCCAGCAGCATTGGGCTATCAGGTGGCTGGTCGTCATGGCTGTACCGCCTCCGCTTTTTCCGCTGATAAGCCAAGCTTCGATGCGAGTTCACCTTTTGACGCGTTACACAAATCAAAAGCCGCCTTTGCTGCTTTTCTGGTCACGGATACAGTTGGATCGTCAGCTTTCTTTTGGCTCAAAACATGAAGGAGGGAATTACAGTTATCTCTGTTATTTTTCCAGTCCACATAGTTTGAAATGATGTCCTTCATCGCATCAAAGGGGGTCGGTACATAGTGCATCTCAACATAAGCCGGCCAATGCAAACTCACCAAAGTATCAATAAAGTTCTGAAATTTTGGCTGCTGGATCAGCGTCACGTAATCTGGAAAAATCAGGCTGGCTGTTAAAAAATATGGCGCTACTACTTGGGGTTGTGGGTTGCCCACCAGCAGTATAGATTCAATCAGCAAAAAGCCTTTTCGTTGAGTGGACAGCCAGAGCAATTGGTCCGCGTACTGTTGGTAATCTTCTGCGGTGACAGCAGAAGAACAGACGATATCCATCAAGCATTGATTGCCCTCAATCAATTGATGTTTTTTATCTTGCCCTTGACCACGAATAACTGAAATATCCGAATCAGCTAAGCGATAACTTGGCTCGCAATTGTTTAACCAGTCGTGGAAATCTGGGGCATCAAGCAAGGCATACAATTTTCCGCCCAGAGATCGCCAGCGTCTAGGCAAACCGAGTAAAATACCTGCTTTATGCTCAAAGGCCGAAAAGTGTTCAAAATCAGAGGGTTTTAACCTAGCTTCGGAAAAAATCTTTGTCTGATCAACTTCTCCATCCAGGGTTGGAAAAACTGGTCTGTGCCACCACTGTTGTTTTGCTGCATTGCTACCGCCTTTGGCGTCAACAGTATTGGAACTGGCGGCTTCATGCATACAGAGTCCATTGATAATTGAGGCATCACCGGGCATAGGTAACAGCTTGATTGCACTAACATTGAAGGCGCGAGTGCGGTTATAGGACAACAATTCAAAATTTTGCAGCCAGATGGTCTTTACTATA
>Ga0180008_1002377_pt1 | contig 10260 bp, 11 predicted proteins | sample MM_PW_MetaG_FD_121121 | JGI IMG/M metagenome (GOLD analysis project Ga0180008, IMG submission 121121) | Groundwater microbial communities from the Aspo Hard Rock Laboratory (HRL) deep subsurface site, Sweden - MM_PW_MetaG | ecosystem: Environmental > Aquatic > Deep subsurface > Groundwater... | reverse complement strand
GGTTGCACGACATGTTCCTAAGATCTTGCGAACTTCGCCAGACTGTAAGCGAACTAGAACATATTTGTCTTCGCGTCCAAGAATTTGGGCTGAAGCGCCTGCGCTTCTTGCAACTTGACCGCCTCTACCAGGTGAAAGTTCGATATTGTGAATAATCGTACCTACTGGAATATTCATAATAGGTAACGCATTACCTGTTTTGATATCTACTTGACTGCCGGAAAGTATTTCATTTCCAACTTCTAAACCTTTTGGAGCAAGTATGTATCTCTTTTCACCATCTACATATTGAATTAATGCAATATTTGCGGTACGGTTTGGATCATATTCAATCGTTGCCACTTTACCAATAATATTGTCTTTATTACGTTTAAAATCAATTACGCGATATTTTCTTTTTGCACCGCCACCTATGTGACGAACGGTAATTTTACCTTGGTTGTTTCTTCCACCAGTGCGAGAAAATGGCTCAAGTAGTGATTTTTCAGGAGTAGATGTTGTTATTTCTTCGAATGTTAGAACACTCATATTACGACGACCATTTGTAGTCGCCTTGTATACTTTAACCGCCATTTTGGTTAAACCTCCTCTAATATTTCACTTATACTGTGAAGGCGTCAATCTTTTGACCTTCAGCCAGTTTAACAACTGCTTTCTTATAAGCAGGTTTGAATCCTTCATATTTACCCATTCTTTTGAACTTAGGTAAAACATTAACTGTATTTACTGATAAAACCTTAACATTGAAAATTGCTTCTACAGCCTTTTTGATTTCAACCTTGTTAGATTTTCTATCAACTTTAAAGGTGTATCTGTTTTGACTTTCAATTAGTTTTGTTGATTGTTCAGTAATGATAGGAGCCTTGATAATATCATAATATTTAGTCATTGCCCAATACCTCCTCTAAAACTTCAACAGCATCCTTTGTCAACAATAAGTTTTTACAATTTAAGATGTCATAAACGCTGATATGACTTACTTGTGAAAAAGCAACTGTTGGGATGTTTCTTGCTGCTAAAACTTCATTATCACCAAAGTTTTGCGCTACAACGAGTGTTTTGCCTTCAATTCCTAGTGATGTTAACACATCTTGGAATAATTTTGTTTTTGGTGATTCAATATTTAATGCTTCAACAACTTTTAATTGACCGTTTGCTGCATGGTATGATAATGCAGATCTCAAAGCAAGTTGACGAACCTTTTGATTCATTTTAACTGCATAACTTCTAGGTGTAGGTCCAAAGACGATACCACCCTTACGCCATTGTGGAGAACGTGTAGACCCTTGACGAGCACGACCTGTTCCCTTTTGACGCCATGGTTTTTTACCACCACCTGATACTTCACCACGGTTTTTAACATCGTGAGTACCATGTCTCATTGCTGCTCTTTGTGCATTGACTACATCATATAAAGCTTGTTGGTGTGGTTCAATACCAAAGACATAATCTGATAGGGTTAGTTCAGCAACTTTACTACCTGCTTGATTTAATAAGTTTACATTTGGCATAATTAACCCTCCTTATTTACCACTTTTAACAGCGGATCTAACAATTACAAGTCCCTTTTGAGGTCCTGGAACGCTACCGCTAATCAATAGTAGTTGATTTTCCACATCTACACCAACAATTTTAAGGTTTTGAATGGTTACTTGTTCAGCACCCATTTGCCCTGGTAAATTTTTACCTTTAAGCTTACCTTTAATTGGACCCATTGAACCTGGTCTACGGTGATATCTCGAACCATGTGTCATCGGTCCGCGACTTTGATTGTGTCTCTTAATGGATCCGGCAAAGCCTTTACCCTTTGAAGTGCCTGTAACGTCGATTTCTTCACCGACTTGAAATAATTCATTTTTAACAAGATCACCGACTGCTAAATCCACCAATTCATTTTTAAGCTCTTCTTTAAAGCGGATTTCTCTAATGAAGCGCTTAGGTGCTGTGTTAGCTTTTTTCACGTGCCCTTGTTCAGGCTTGTTACTTAATTTGTCCCGTTTAGTTTCAAAACCAACTTGAGTTGCTACATAACCATCTGTTTCAACAGTCTTTTGTTGTAGAACCACATTGTCAGCCACGTCTATAACGGTCACCGGAACTAGAACACCATTTTCATCGAAAATTTGTGTCATTCCGAGTTTTCTACCTAAGATTCCTTTGGCCATATTTTAACCTCTTTCTTTACTTAATTACTTTTTCAATACGATATCAATACCTGATGGTAGATCGATATCCATTAATGCACTGATTGTCTTTGGGTTTGGATCAATGATTTGAATTAATCTTTTGTGCGTTCTACGTTCAAATTGTTCACGTGAATCTTTGTTTACGTGTGGTGAACGTAAGACTGTAAATATTTCCTTTTCAGTTGGAAGAGGAATTGGACCTTGAACTGTAGCTCCAGTTCTAAGTGCACTATCAACAATCTTCTTTGCAGCTTGATCAAGTAATCTGTGATCGTATGCCTTTAAACGAATCTTAATTACATCTTTTGCCATTTTAATAGCTCCTTTCGCCTATAATCTTGTATAGACTTGCTCCACGGAAAAACTCAACACGTAGACAACGGCTATCCGTGTGTCAACAACCTTCCATTTCACAGCCTTACTCGTATTTACACACGAGCGTGTATTATTATATATTAAATAAAAGGTAAAAGCAACCCTTTTTGTGCTTTTACCCTTATATTTTATTAATTTTCGTTATTTTCGTCATCATTATTCTTTTTTTTATTTTTAGATAAAATTATTTTAATAACTTCTTCTCTTTTTTCTTTATGACTGTCTCTAATCTCTTTTTCCTTGGCAATCTTTTTAAGCTCTTTTTCCTTAGCTCTTTTGATTTTATCTTCACGTTCTCTTTTATCTCTGAGAATCGCATTTATTCTTCTGGTTCCTTTTTTAGCTAATCTTTCAGCAGCAACTCCAACAAAAGTCCCTCTTGTTTCATTGTACTCTACCAACTCTTTTTCTATCAATTTAATTTGGCTTTGTCGTATAGAAAAATCTCTAAATCCAGATTTAAGAAATTTACGGAATATTTCTGGATTTGATAGAATATTACCGGCAAGTATATGCTTAACTTGCAACATATAACTGCGGAAATATTGGTGTATATCACGAAGATTAGGCCAAAACTCTTCAAGCATCTCATCTTTTGTCATAAGACTGTAACGATCAAAATCATCCGATATTTCTTCTACTAAATCATTCAATCCAATGATTACAAAATGCATCCCTTTATACTCTTCATAATATTCATATGCAGAACCTGTCTCAAACATAATTCCAACTCTAACATTATATAGATCGCAATACTCAAAAGCTGCCTGTATGTGAAATTTCCAAAACTCAATTTCTGAACTCATTCGAATCATAGGAGCAAGCATGTTGATTTCTTTACCTGTAGCTTTTGATGCTTTAGCAATTGCCAACATATTGAGCTCAAAAAACTTCATATATCTTTCAAAAGTATCCTCATCTGTATATATTGACCCTAAATATTCGGTTGGTCTTTCTGAACGAAAATCTGGAATTCTTATATATATTTCTTTATCTTTCATAACAGTAAATAAGTCATAAAACATTTTATATTGTTCTTTATACGAAGGCAATGCCCCTTTTGTTGAATATAAAAACTCCGTCTTAAATGGTGCAATACCTGTAAACCAATTTCCATATGCGATTTTTTCTGCATTTCGTAAATCCACCATTGGTGCGTAAATGTTTATTTTAGATGGTAAATAACCTGAATCTTCACCAATTTTATATGTGTATTTCCCAAGTTTTTCTTGATAATGATTAATTTCTTCAATGGAGGGTTCAATTATAATTAAATCGTCTATTCCGTCTAATATAACTTTAGAATTTTCTTGATAATTAAAGTTGTGAATAGCTAATGGAAGCTCAAACTCGTGAGCATAAGTAAACGCTAGTTCCTTGCGAATAGATGATTTGCAAATAATTCCTTGAATCCTTTTGGGTAACTTATACAAATAATCTTTTTTAAATTCGTCTATTAATAAAATAAAATCATAATTTATATTTCTAATTCTACGTTGCAGCATGACGTTTTCATATCTACTCATTAACCGCATTTTCAGTTCAAAAATATGATAGTTAAGTTCCTGTTTAACACATAACAAGCTAACTGGAATTTCATATCTTGAAGACTTCATAAACTCGGTTAGTGCTTTATCAAAAGCTTTGGAAACATCATATTTTTGATGATATACATATCTTACAAAATTGTGCCTAATAGTTCCTGTATCAAATGTAAAAAAAATAAAATCTAAAATTTCTTCTATCCATTTTCCACTCTTATTGCTTTCATAACAAACTTCTCTATACTGTATATACTCATCGATTGTATTATCGTTGAGTTCACAAAATAAATCTTTCAACTCTATATTTTTTACATTGTTTGATTCTTTTTCCACATTGAAATATACAATATTTCCGACAGCAACGGTCCCGTGGATGACTCTTCGTGAATTCTTTTTGGTGTTTACATCCCTCATAATATAGCTCCTATTGAATTTTGTTTTTTATCAAATGTGCAGCACCTATAAGACCAGCACTATTCCCAGTTTTTGCTAATATGAATGGTATTTTATATGTTGAAAATCTTGCATGTTTTTTGTAATGATCAACGATCAAATCCAATAGAAAGCCCCCCGCTCTCGATATTCCTCCTCCAATAATAAACACTTCAGGGTCGACTACTACTGCCAAAATACTTGCGCTAATTGCAACATATTCAGCGACTCTATTAACTACTTTGAGACCAACACTATCTCCAGCTTTTGCAGCATCAAATACATTTTTAACAGTCAAATACTTGATATCAATACTTGTCTTTTCATCTTTTGAGAGTTCTTTAACATATCTGAATATTGCAGCAGTTCCACAGACCTGTTCTAAACATCCTTTAGAACCACATCCACAAGTAATGTCAGTTTCTTCATTAGAAACCCACATATGCCCAATTTCTCCCCCAAAACCTGTATTTCCTTCTAAAATTTTACCATCGATGATAATTCCTCCCCCAACGCCAGTGCCTAAAGTATAAAAAACTACACTGTTGTAGGGTTTATCAAAACTTTGACTTTCTCCTAAAGCAGCAATAGTTGCATCATTTGATACAGCAACTGAAACATGTTTAGGTAAATGTTTTCTTAATTCATTTGAGACATTCATATCTTCCCAATTAAGATTTGGACAATGTTCAACATAGTCATTTTTGACAGGACATGGAATAGCAATGCCTATACCTAAAATGTCATCAAAATTGATATTATACTCATTGTTGATTTGGGTAATAGATTCAATAATTTTATTAAAAATACTTGTTTGTTGATCTACAACTGGTGTTTCAGTCTCATATGTATGAGCTAAATGCATCTCAGGTAATAAAAAAAGGCCAAATTTAATATTTGTTCCTCCAACATCTATTCCATATACATATTTAGACATAAACTCCCCACCCTTCCATTTTCAAGCCAATATTATTATACATTATGAAATTAGTAAATAAAAGCATAAAATTTAAAATTAATAAAAAAGCATCCTTTAGGATGCTCTATACTTATATCAAAATTAATATCTTTGTTTAAAGTATTGACTAATATTTTCAAGAGATTTCATCAACACTTCGTCTTTTTCAAGTTCTAAATCTTTAAATACAGACACAATCATCTCATCGTGAAACTCATCATGCACTTTTAGAACTTCAATTGCTGAATCGTTTAAGTGTAAGAAGACTTTTCTACGATCGTTTTCATCTCTATATCTTGAAACGTAATTTTTTTTAACTAATACATTAACCGATGTTGTAAGTGTTCCTAATGTAACACGTAATCTTTGAGCGACACTGCCCATGGTTGGAATCTCACAATTTCTTATGGCTTCAAGAACATGTACTTCAGTCATAGACAATTTGACACCTCTTTGCTTAAGTGTCACACCTTCTATACTCAATATTTGATTAAACACATCTACGAGAAGTTCATTAATAACTTGTTTTGGTGAAACCATTCAACTGCACATCCTTTCTTATATTACAATATAACCTACACCTAAAGTTCCTGGACCAGCATGAGCTCCTACGACTGGAGTCAATGGAACTACTTCTATTGTGATATCTGGTCTACTAGCTAAAATTTGCTGGCGGATTTCAAGTGCTTTTTCTTCATTATTCGTGTAAACAATAAACATTATAACATTTTTTCCTTCAATATCATGATGAATAATTTCTATTAGTCTTTGTTGTGCCTTATTTGTAGTTCTAATTTTCTCATATGGAACCAAACTGCCATCTTTTTGAATGTGTAAGAGTGGTTTAATTTTCAAAAGAGTCCCCAAAAATCCACTTGTAGCAGATAATCTACCATTCTTAACTAAATACTTCAAAGTGTCAACTAGAACATAAATATATATGTTATCTCTGATTTTTTCTAGTTTATCGATGATATCTCTTGTTTTGGTGCCGGCTTTAATCATCTTAATAGCTTCTAATATCAAGTATGCTTCACCATATGAGACAGTTCTTGAGTCAATAACATAGATGTTAACACCATGAACCATTTCTTTAGCTAGTATTGCCCCTTGATACGTGCCACTTAATTTTGATGAAATAACAACAGTAATAATGTCGGTATATCCTTCATCACGCAATTCTTCATAAACGCTTGCAATTTTGCCTGTTGAAGTTTGAGATGTGGAAATATCAATATCTGGATTACTAACTACTAAATCATAAAACTCTTTAGCTTGGATATCCACATAGTCTTCATATTCTTTTCCGGCAAGATTTAAAGTTGATCTAATTAGCCTAACAGGATAGTCCATTTTTAAATAATCAACACCAGAATTACCGCAAACTACAAGTCCTATTTTTTCACTCATTTTGTCTTCTCCTTCAATTTGTTTGAATTTCAAACCTATTTGATTAACTATATGATAACATATAGATTTTTAAAGTCAAATAAAATATATAATTATCTGTTGAAATTCAAAGATTCAAGTTGTTTCATGGCTGAAAGATTGTCTTGGTTATTGATGCTGCGAATAATAAAATCTGATAAAAGATCTATTTCTCCATTATTGTATTTTATATTATCAATCATATCGTTATTTCTACGGCAATCGTATTCAGGTCTATAGATCATCACATAGTTTATGACATTAACTGAGCTACTTACTAAATTAGATATAATTTGTCTATAATTAATAGATTCTTGGAGTTTTTTTGTATATCTCTCTTCACTTCTTTTTTCATCTTGATTAAACATGCCAAATTCTAAAACAATGATTAATCGATCATACACAATGAGGTAATCGGATCTCATATGATTACCAAAAACCAAAGGATATTCCATAATAATATTGATATTTTCAACGGAAATTCCATTTTTAAAAAGTTGTAGAAGAATTCTCCTAAGTAAGGATATGGTGTCAATCCAAGTTACAATCTCTTCTTGTTTTAGTTCCCATATTGTAAGTTGTTGACTATTAAATGTTTGCTGTAAGCCAATATAAAATTCTTCATTCCTATATTTTATTACTCTCTCTTTAAGTAATTGATTCTCAATTTTCCAATTTGATTGTTCTATAAAATTAGAGAAAATATTAAATTGATGGATACCTTCAAAAATATACATTGACTTGATTTTCATAATTATCACCTCAAATTATAATAGGTAAATTCTTTACATTTTCTTTAAAAATAGTATTTCAACATAAAAAAAACCATAAAATGATCTTTCATTGTCTAATTTAGTGCAAAAGATTCTAGATTTTTTTATCTGAAGAGTAATAGAAAAATAGTGATTAATAAATTGGAAATCATGATTAATAACATGAAACTGAAAAAATATGTTGCGATAAGACATAAAATATATTTACCAGATGATTCGTAATCAAAATGGCGTTTATAAATGGATTTATACTCAACCAATCCTATAATAAGCACCGAGAAAACGCTAACTAAAACAGCAATAAATCCATCATCAAAAAAATTATAGATAATTAATCCGAAAACGGCTAACAATAATATACTGTAAAAAATTAAATAGAGTAGGAAAACTTTCCTTGAAACATAAAAATCAAAGAAACGATGGATTAGGATTCTCAATCCAGATAATGAAGTAGCTATAATTATAATAATACCTATAAAAATAGCAATATTGAACAATAAACTCGGCATATCAAATTCCCCCATGTTATGAATTTAATATGATTATAACATGTATTATATATTTGGAGACAGTAAGATCCTTGTAGGTTTACTATCTTTGTAAGCTGTTTTATAATTGAAGCGAACAGCGATTTGATTAAGCCAGATTATAACAGGGGTTTTTGATCCATCGAAATGTCTGGCTTTTCATCTATCTTTTGACGTATTTATTTTGAGAATATCGGGTCCTTGAATCCATATCAACTGCATGATCAAGTCGTCTAAGGCTCAGATGAATCTACTGTTCAAAGAAAGGATGTTTTATCATGTATTGCTTATCGTTTGATATTGCCAAAGGAAAGTCAGTGGTTGGACTTTTCAATGGCCAGTTAGAACCCTTGATTGTCCCTTATGAGATTCATCATGTCAAGGAGGAGTTTGTTGCTCTTGCATCCAAATTGGATATCAGTCAGACTGAAATCATTTTGGAATCGACATCAATGTATCACTATCCAGTTGTTTCATTCTTTAAGAACCTGGGATATGTTGTGATTATCTTGAACCCCATTATTTCTAGAGAGCATAAAAGAAATCTTAGGAAAACGAAAACCGATCTCATCGATTGTGTCAACCTCGCTGCCATCTATTTTGAAAAGAAGTTCAATCTTCAAAAGGAACACTTACCCATTTATCATCAAATGCAGAGCATTTCAAGGCACATTTTTACCCTCAATGAACGTATGGTTCGCTATAAGAATAGATATCATCAGCTTTTAGAACTTATCTTTCCCTTATATGAATATACACTTACCAATGATATCAAGTTCAAATCAGACCATATGGCCTTACTGAAGTCGTTTCCTCATCCTGAACTACTTGTCAATACGAGAGTTGACAGGCTTGCTACAGTACTCGCTTCTATGCATAAACGGATGGATTGTCGTTTTTTGAAGACTGCTCAAAGGATTAAGGATCTTGCAAGGATGACACTTTATTCTGTTTCACAAGATGACGTTGTCGTCGATGAATTCGTTGAGCTCTCAAATCTTATTTTAGATCTCGATGAAAAAATTTCTGGTCATCAAAATCATCTCATTGATTTAGCTCAAACTAGAACGGATTACCATAAGATTGTTTCTATCTTTGGCATCAGCCCCTATATGGCTGCTTTGCTGGTTGCTGAACTCAAAGATTTGTCTTCATATAGAACTGTTAAACAACTCACTGCCGCGTGTGGTCTTGATCCTACCATCATTCAATCCGGTAAATCGATTGACTACCATGGACATATTTCTAAACGTGGTAATAAACATGCTAGAAAAGCTTTGTTTAATGCAGTTTGTACAATCATCAGATCATCTTCTAGATTGAACCCTCAAAACCCTATTTTGGTTTACTATAGAAAAAAGCGTAGCGAAAATAAGCATCACTACGCTTCTGTAATAGCTTGTACCACCAAACTATTACGCATCATTTTCACCCTGTGCAAAAATGATTTGACCTATTCGAATCAGTATAACCAAAACCACTTGGTTACACCCATAGTATAGTCATTTCGTAGCGATATATCAAGTAAATCTTATTTCAGCCATATGATTGTGGCTTTTTAAGACTAATTGAATGAAAAGACTTGATATATATTAGAATACCATTTTTGATTAAATAAAAAAATAGATATTTCTACACGTTTAATAGTTAACTAAAATAAAAAAAGCCACTTAATGGCTTTACTATCAGTTAGTGGTGGCTCCAGGGAGAATTGAACTCCCGACACAAGGATTTTCAGTCCTTTGCTCTACCGACTGAGCTACAGAGCCAAAATTGGCGGTCCGGACGGGATTTGAACCCGCGATCTCCTGCGTGACAGGCAGGCATGTTGACCCCTACACCACCGGACCAGTTTGGTTGCGGGAGAAGGATTTGAACCTACGACCTCCGGGTTATGAGCCCGACGAGCTACCAGACTGCTCTATCCCGCGATATATATAACTATTTAAATGGACTTTCAATGGCGGAGGAAGAGGGATTCGAACCCCCGCGGCTTTTATGCCCTGTCGGTTTTCAAGACCGATCCCTTCAGCCAGG
>Ga0180008_1002375_pt1 | contig 10262 bp, 9 predicted proteins | sample MM_PW_MetaG_FD_121121 | JGI IMG/M metagenome (GOLD analysis project Ga0180008, IMG submission 121121) | Groundwater microbial communities from the Aspo Hard Rock Laboratory (HRL) deep subsurface site, Sweden - MM_PW_MetaG | ecosystem: Environmental > Aquatic > Deep subsurface > Groundwater... | reverse complement strand
TGGGCCCATTCCTCAGAGTAGCCATTGCCGGTGGCACTCTCACCGTCACGAAAGTCCCGGTTGAAATAGAAGTTTCGATTGATCAGTGAAAGCGTGCTGCCTCCGATGAAGCCTTCCGCTGTTTCCGACTGGGCAAAGACCGGGGCGCTGCCCAATGTCAATGACAAGGCTGTCAGTGAAAGAATGGCCTTTTTGCTCATGGTGGTGCTCCTGATGTCCGGCATATAACCGCTCGAATGACGCCTTTCGCCTTTTTTTTTTCGATTGGCCATGATCAACTCATCAGCGGCGATTTTCAAGGTAGCGTTGCGTGAGTGTGTCACGCTGCCTTCGATGTTTGCTGCATTACCACTTCCCGCTCCGGATTCAAGCACACGATCGGTGCCAGCATCCAGTTCCTGATGTTGTTGCTCCAGCGCTCCGGGTGCGGTGCGCGCGCCGCCTCGTACAGCTCGATACGCTTGCGCAGCAGCTCTTCCGACTCGCCGGTATGTCGCTGCGACGGGGTCACGAACTTCGGGGCGCTGTGGTGATGCTCATGGTTGTACCAGGCCACGAAGCAGTTCACCCAGTTCCTGGCTTGCTCCAGCGTGTCGAAGGGCCGCTTCGGCCATAGCGGGCAGTACTTCGCGATGCGGAACAGAGCTCTTGCCCCTGATCGGCAGCCAAGTGATGTCCCAGCTCCACAGCTGGTTCGGGCCGTCGGCCACATGGGTCGTCAGCGCGCGTTTCACCGGTGGGCGACTACGGCCGCGCGGATGGCTGTTCGGCTTCCTTCAGCACCCGATAGAAGGTCGACTCCAGGGCCAGCCAGGTGCCCTGATCGGCCAGCCGCGCCAATATCTGCTGCTGCTGCTGCTGCTGCTGCTGCTGCTGCGGCAGGCTGGCAAACTCGGGCTGGTTGGCGACCTCCAGCACGCGGCGGCGCTCTTGCGGATTCAGCTTGTTGGCCGGCTCAGCTCGTTGTGCCGAAGGACGCCGATCTTTCGCAGTGCTGCCGGCGCTGCAGGCTGCGCAGCGACAGGCCCAGTTCGGCGCAGGCCTGCGCCCGCCGGGCTCCCGCCGCCACGGCGTCCTCGATCAACTGCAGGGTTTCACGGCGATCCGGGGCGCTGATCCTTCGTCCTCGTCCTTGCCCCGGCGCGCCTCGGCTTTTTTTTGCAACACCAGCAGAGCTGCGGTTTCTGCCAGCGCCGCATTCTTCCAAGGTATAAACCAAAATAAGGAACGTTGAACAAACCATGGGGAGAATCTTCCCCATGGTGGGGCATGATTAATTATCGCTGTCGACGTCAAGACGGCTGTTTGCTTGCGTCGTTAGTACCCCTCGTGCCATGCAATAACGCGTAGAGCACCGGGAGCACAAACAGCGTCAACAAGGTAGACGAGATAATCCCGCCGATCACCACTGTCGCCAGAGGACGCTGGACTTCCGCGCCGGTGCCGGTATTGAGGGCCATGGGCACAAAGCCAAGGCTTGCGACCAGGGCGGTCATCAATACCGGCCGCAGGCGGATCAGGGCACCTTCGACAATGGCCTTCATCAGGTCGCCCTGTTCGTGCCACAGATCGCGGATAAAGGCGATCATCACCAGACCGTTCAACACCGCCACCCCGGAAAGGGCGATAAAGCCCACGCCCGCCGAGATCGACAGGGGCATATCCCGCAACCACAGAGACAGGACTCCGCCGGTCAGCGCCAGTGGCACGCCGGTGAATATGATGAGTGCATCCTTGAGGGAGCCGAAGGCCATGACCAGCAGCGCAAGAATAATCGCGAGGGTCACCGGTACCACGATGGCGAGCCGCTGACTGGCGGACTGCAATTGCTCGAAAGTGCCGCCATAATCCAGCCAGTATCCGGCGGGTAAATCCACGTCATCCGCAATGCGCGCCTGTGCTTCCTCGACAAATCCGCCCAGGTCACGGTCCCGGACGTTGACGGTGACCACCACCCGGCGCTTGCCGTTTTCCCGGCTGATCTGGTTGGGCGCCGGCGCCAGCTCCAGCTCGGCCACTTCCGTCAGTGGCACATAGCCGCCGTCCGGCAGGGGTACCGGCAGGTCCGCGAGACTGTCCACATCCCGACGAATGTCTTCGGGCAAACGCACCACCAACTGGAAGCGGCGGTCGCCTTCGTAGATCAGGCCGGCGTTCTCGCCCCCGACACCGGCTGCCACCAGATCCTGAAGATCACCCACGGTCAGCCCGTAGCGGGATAGCGCCATACGTTTGGGGTGTACCGACAGCATGGGCAGGCCGGTCACCTGCTCGACCCGGGCATCGGCGGCGCCCTCCATGGATTCCACAACGTCGAGGACGGCATTGGCCGATGCCAGCAACTGGTCCAGGTCGTCGCCGAACACCTTGATGCCGAGGTCGGCGCGCACGCCGGAGATAAGTTCGTTGAAGCGCATCTCGATGGGCTGGGTAAACTCATACTTGTTGCCGGGAAGCATTTCCACTGCTTCTGCCATTTCCGCCACCAGTTCATCCTTGGTTTTGTCGGGATTAGGCCATTGGTCGCGGGGCTTCAAGATAACGAAGTTATCCGCCACGCTGGGGGGCATGGGGTCGGTGGCCACTTCCGGCGTGCCGATCTTGGCGAATACCTTATCCACTTCGGGGAATGCCATCAGGCGTTCCTCCAACTGCGATTGCATCTCGATGGACTGCTCCAGTCCGGTGCCCGGAATGCGCAGGGCATGGAGTGCAATATCCCCTTCATCCAGTTGCGGAATAAACTCCGAACCCAGGGTGGTCGCAAGCCAGAGACAAACCGCTACCAGCGCGGTTGCGCCGCCCAACACCAGCCAGCGGAACCTCATGGCCACCCGCAGCGCGGGTCTGTAGAGCGATTTGGCACCACTGATTACCGGGCTTTCCTTTTCGCTGATCTTGCCGCGCAGGAACACGGCGACGGCGGCGGGCACCACGGTTAGAGACAGCACCATGGCCGACACCAGGGCCATGACCACGGTTGCTGCCATGGGATGGAACATCTTGCCCTCTACACCGGTGAGGGAAAAGATCGGCAGGTACACCACGGTAATGATGGCGACACCGAACAGGCTGGGACGAACGACCTCGTTGGTGGCCTCAAACACCAGTTGCAGTCGCTCCTTGAGGGCCAATTGACCCCCGTGCTGGGCCTGGGACAGGCGCCGGATACAGTTCTCGACGATGATCACCGCGCCGTCGACGATCAGGCCGAAATCTAGCGCGCCCAGGCTCATCAGGTTGGCCGATACGCCCGTTTGAACCATGCCGGTAATAGTGGCCAGCATGGACAAGGGGATGACCGCTGCGGTGATCAAGGCGGCGCGCAGGTTGCCGAGCAACAGGAACAGCACCACGATCACCAGCAGCGCCCCTTCGAGCAGGCTCTTCTCTACCGTGGCGATGGCCTTGTCCACCAGCGCCGTGCGGTCGTACACCGCCTCCACCTTGACGCCGTCGGGCAGGGAGGGCTGGATCGCCTCCAGCTTTTCGGCCACGGCTTGTGCGACTGCACGGGAGTTTTCCCCCACCAGCATCATGGCGGTGCCCATCACCGTTTCCCTGCCGTCGCGGGTGGCGGCTCCGGTGCGCAGTTCCTTGCCGATGGCCACGTCGGCCACATCGGCGACTTTCACCGGCGCGCCATCAAGGTTGGCAACCACCAACTGTTCAATATCGCCAATGGTGGCCAGCTGTCCGGGCGAGCGTACCAGCAGTTGTTGCCCGTTGCGCTCGATATACCCCGCGCCGCGATTGGAATTATTGCCCCGCAGGGCGCTGGCCAGTTCATCCACAGTGATGCCGAATTCCAGCAACCGCTGGGGCGACGGCGTGACGTGGTACTGCTTGTCGAAGCCGCCAATGGTGTTGACCTCGATCACGCCGGGCACCTGGGCCAGCTGGGGTTTGATTATCCAGTCCTGGATCTCCCGCAGCGCCGTAGCATCCAGCGGACTCCCATCCGCTTGAGTGGCGCCGGGCAGGGCTTCTACGGTGTACATGAAGATCTCGCCAAGACCGGTGGCGATGGGCCCCATCTCCGGCTCCAGTCCGGGGGGGAGGGCGCTCTTGATGGCGCCCAATCGCTCATTGATCAGGTTACGGGCGAAATAGATGTCCGCGCCTTCCTCAAATACCACCGTGACTTGGGACAGGCCGTAGCGGGACAGGGACCGGGTATAGGACAGACTGGGCAGGCCGTACAACGCCGTTTCCACCGGGAAGGTGATGCGCTGCTCCGCCTCCAGGGGCGAATAGCCCGGTGCCTCGGTATTGATCTGCACTTGGACATTGGTGATATCCGGCACCGCGTCGATGGGCAGGCGCTGGAAGCTCCACACGCCCACGCCAACCAGTACCAGAATAAGGGATAACATTAAAAACCGCCGCTCTACCGAGAGGCGCAAGATGGCACTTATCATGATAGCTTCCTGGTTAGTGGTCGTGGGATGCGCCGGATTTTTCGATATCGGCCTTGATCAAGTAGCTGTTTTCCACAACATAGCGGTCGCCCGCCTGCAGCCCGTCCAGTACCTCTGTAAAGTGGCCATCGCTTCGGCCCAGTTCCAGCGGGCGGATTTCGTAGGTGTCATCCACCTGGATAAACACCACGGTCCAATCGCGAAAGGATTGCAGGGCGCGGTTGTCTACCGCCAGGGGGGCCTCCACCGCTTCTACCACGATATCCCCGGCCACCAGCAGCCCGGGGGTCAACAGACCCTCGGCATTGTCGACATCAACACGGGCCAAGGTGTAGGGCGTGTTACCGGGTGCCGGCAGCAGGTGGCGGATGGTGCCTTCCCGGTCAATGCCGTCAGCTCTCAGCCGGACTTTTTGGCCGACGGCAACCTCGCTCCGTTGGCCGGGAAAGACCTTGAGTTCGGCCCAGAGGGTGGTCAAATCGACAATGGTGAACAAGGCTTCATCACCGGTCATTTCCCCGCTACTGATCTGGCGTTCCATCACCACCCCGTTAATGGGTGCGCGCAGGGCGTAAGATTGTAGACTCTCGTTGGACTCCACTTGAGCTAGCACGTCGCCACGCTCGACCCGATCGCCCAAATTGACATTCACCTGAGTGGCTACACCGGGGAAGCGGGCGCGCACCCGGGCAATCTGTTGCGGTGCCGTGGTCAGGCTGCCGTAGGTGGTCAAGCTGCGCTCTATTGCACTCGGCCCGGCTTCGGCTGTCGCGATACCCGCCTTCTGGGCGATATCCTGCGCGATACGGGTACGGCCCTCGTGGGATTCCCAGTGCCAGCGGTAGTTCTTGCCGTCCATGACGAGGGTCACTTCTACGTCGAAGGAGTGGGGTTCGGTCACCACACCATCCCCCAGCCAGTAGTCCTCCTGGTAGGCGAAGTCGAAAGTGTCCACTTGCCCGCCCAGGCGGGTGAGGCTGACATCGAGATCGACGCCGTCGGTAACGGCGCGGCTATCCTTGGCGACCCAGGCCCTGTATTCCGGGGGGACCCCCTGCTCGAAGATCTGCAGTTCGACGGTGGCGTCGTTCTGCTGCAGCAATATGCCACCGTGAGGCCCTTTGGCCTCGGCTTGCGATTCGACCTGTTGGTCCTCGGCAGCTTGTAAGGGGCTGCTGGCAAGGCAACTAGTCACCAGTATCAGGCAGAGTTGTTTCATCAGTTGCATGGTTTGAATCCTGAATTCGTGAGTTAGCGCGTCGGGGCGCCCGAGACGTCCGCGAGGGGCTGGGCCGTGAGTTGTTCAATCAGTGCCTGGTTGAGCAGCGCCGTGGTGGCGGCATCGACCAGTGCCTGTCTTGCTGAGAGCAGTTCCCGCTGTGCGGCGGTCCATTCCACATAGCTGTAGCGGCCGTTTTCGTAGGCTTCGCGGGTTTGGCTGAGCGCCTCGGTCAGGGCGGGAAGCATTTGGCTGCGAATTTGGTCCACCGCCGCAATGCTTTGTTGCCGCAAGTGGTAGGCCTCATACAGGCGGGCGTGGAGACGCAGTAGGGTGTCCTCCTGGCGGAACCGGAGCTCATCCCGCGCCGCCAGAGCGGCCTGCACCTCGCCGCGATTGCGCCGTCCGGAAAACAGCGGTACCGAGAGCCCAGCGGTCAAGGCGGTATCATCCGTCTCCTCGAAACGTCGGAAGCCCACCTGCCAACGGATATTGCTCTCGGATTGGCTGCGCGCCAGCTGAATTTCCGCTTCGCGGATACGTTGTTCGCTCGCGTAGATTTGAATGGCCGGGCTGTCGCTGACCCGCTGGTACAGGGCCTCGAAGCTGTCGGAGGAACCGAACTGGAACAGATCGCCTTCCAGAATTTGGAAATCCGGGCTGGTAGCACCCCACAACGAAGCCAGAGCCATTTTGCGGCTCGCGAATTCGGTCTGCAGACGGGATTGCTCGATACGACTCTGGGTGAGCGCGGCCCTGGCCCGCAAGACTTCGGCTTGAGGCGCGGCACCCCGGTCAGCCCGTCGGGCGACGCTCTCGTGGGTGGTCTCGGCGAGTGCCCCGGCTTCGGCGGCCAGTTCGAGTTTTTCCTGCAGGGCCAGGGTCGCGAGAAAGCGCTGGGTCACCTGCCCCAGTAGGTCGAGGGTCTCGGCTCGGCGTTCGGCCTCGACTCGCCCGTATCGTGAGTCCACCACACTGACGCGGGCCTGACGCTTGCCCCCAAGTTCGAAGACCGATGACAAGGACAGGGTGTACTCCGCCTCGTCGACCCCTTGCAGATCGTCGCTGCCGAAAAAGTTTTCCGCTTCCAGGCCGGCCTCTAGGGCAGGGTTTTGATTTGCCGTTATGCGGCGGCCGTCAAGGCTCTGAAGGCGAAAATCGAAGACCTGGAGGCCGGGGTTTTGCGCCATTGCCCGCGAAAGGGCATCGGATAGATTGAGCGGTTTCTCCCCGGCGTGTGCAAGGGCAGCACCGAATGCCAGCGCTAGAAGGCAAAAGGCATGGATAATAGAGTGGCACGGCATTGCGCGCCGTCCAGTTTTCATGGGCATTCTGAAAAGCATGAGGCTGCTCCTACGAAAGTCTAAATGACAGTTGTTCCCGACTGGGGAACGAAACGGGATCCACAAAAGCCGGGGCGACTCACTGGTAGCGATTCCGCAGGCAAGTTAAGGAAACAAAAAAGCGCCCCGAAGGACGCTTAGACTGCACTTGCTTCCATCGGAGCTCGGAAGCTTCCAGCAGCAGATATTATTCGGAATGAAGCGGTCAGTCAGCTTTGTTTTCTTTCTTGCTTTTCGTATTGTTCTGATCTTTGCTAGTATTCTTGACCTTTAACTCGTCTGCTTTTTTATCGGCAGATTCGGTTCCATGAATTCGTTTTTGTTCTGCCCTAAATTGTTCATTCATTTTCATCGAACGGTCGTAGCCATCTTCTGCATAAGACAATGCGGAGGCGAAGATTGCCGCCCCAACAACGAGAGATTTCAATAAGTTCATAGGGCAGTCCACGTAAAATTCAATTGGTTTGTTGAGCTTTTGGAAGCTCTACAGGTTCAAGCGAATTTTGCGTGATTGAACATAACAGCAGTGTGAGCCAAGCATTACAATATTGAAATGTACGGCCTTGTTGGACCGCCACATGTGGTCGCCTTCTCTATGGCGTTGTCACATCAGTTAGACACACCTATCATCAGCAGATTGAGCCAGTGATAGGCGTGATACAAAGATTACGAATTTGTCATCTTTAGGCCACGACGCGGCATAGGATGAGCCCGCAATATTTTCTAGCGTTTGGTGGAATGGCCAGTTATCGCCATGCAGAAGGCGGCGACGCACTTACTTGCGCGATAGTGGTCGCATTTCTGGCAGGGAGTCTGAAAGCAAGCTATTTTCATGTCGTACAGTAGAATGGCGATAGTGTTATTTATTACCTAATACATGGAGGGTCTTCTGACTTTCCTGTCTCATTCCTAGTAAATTATAAATGGGCGGTTAAAACGATGGGGCATGAACACAACCATAACACCGAGGCCATGGGAGATAAGCGATTAATTGGTGCTATTGGCGTCAATGTCTTATTAACAGTGGCGCAAGTGGTCGGTGGAATCCTTTCTGGTAGCCTATCGCTCATAGCTGACGCGCTACATAACTTAAGCGATGCCGCATCGTTGGTTATTGCACTCATCGCGCGCAAGATCGGTCGCAAGCCGCCAGATGCATTTAAAACGTTTGGCTACCGACGCAGTGAGACCATAGCGGCCTTGATCAACTTGGTTACGTTGATTATCGTCGGCCTCTACCTTATTTACGAGGCTATAGGCCGTTTGTTTTCCCCGCAGCCCATTGAAGGTTGGACAGTGGTCCTGGTAGCGGGAATAGCCTTGATTGTAGACATCGTTACGGCCATGCTCACCTATAAGATGTCTAAGGACAGCATGAATATAAAGGCGGCATTCTTGCATAATGTGTCGGATGCCCTAGCGTCCGTCGGGGTTATCATAGCCGGAACATTGATCCTTTTATATGGCTGGTACTGGGCAGATACTGTACTGACATTGATGATTGCTGGTTACGTTCTGTGGCAGGGGTTTAGTATGCTGCCTAAAACCATTCACTTACTAATGGAAGGTGCGCCAGAAGGAGTCTCCGTGGCTGATATAGTCGAAGTCATGGAGCGTGTGAACGACGTAGAGAGCGTCCATCACGTACATGTTTGGGAAATCGCCGAACATACAATTGCATTGGAAGCACATGTTGTTATAAAGAAGGCCAGTCTGCCCGATATGGAACGCGTGAAGGCTGATTTAAAGCGTGTACTGCATGATCAATTCGAGGTCAGCCACTCGACACTTGAAATGGAGCTAGACGGCAGTGTTTGTATCGACACCAGGCAGGCCGACAGTCATCGAAGTGAGGCATAAGCTTGCTTTGCGCTTACTATTAACACTGGGCCGTAAGCTCGATATCAACGGAGCGAACACCACGATAGCACTCTGTACAGTTGGCGCTATGCCCTCGGACAGGGTCATGCTTACAGCATGCAATCGAAGCAGCTCGTCACGAGAGGGTCAGGCCAGAACGTGGGCACCTCCGACAGGCTGGCGCGACCGAGCAAGCCCTCGCCAATCGCCACTACCGCAGACGATCAGAGCCAGCGGCGGACTCGTGCGCGGTAGCGAGCGAATGATTCGTCGAATAGCGCTTCCAGCGCCGACTCTTCGGGTTCGATTTGGAAACGATTCATGTAAAGCACGAAGGCAACCACGCCCAGCAAGGTAAAAGGCGAGGGCAGGGCCAGCGCCCAGGCCGTCAGGATGATAGCGAAGCCCAGGTACATGGGGTTGCGGCTGTACCCGTATACGCCAGCCTCCACCAACGCCGAAGCCTGCTGCGGCTGCATCGGATTGACTGTAGTACGTGCGCGGCGAAACGACAGTATTCCGGCAATGCATACACTAAGCCCAAGGATCAGTACCGGCAGCGCAAAGGTAAGGCGCGCGGTCCATGCCAGTTCGATGCTCGGCAATCCGGCGGCCGCCGCCAAACCCATCAGCAGAGCGATCAGGCACGCCACCAGCAGTGGCGGCACTCGGTTTTTCAGCGCCCTCATAGCGTCATTCCCGTGCCTTGGTCACTTCGCTGCTCACTAATCGGCGCAGGGGCTCCGGGCCGAACTCGCTGAGTGCACGACCATTAACAAAAAAGGTCGGGGTGCCACGAACACCAACTGCCTTGACGTCCTGCATATCCGTTTCCAGCACGGCGTTGACGCTAGGCGTGTACATGTCCTGACGGGCCTGTTCAAGGTTTAGGCCGGCGCGTTCGGCAGCGGCCCATGCCTCCGCCACCTTCGGGTCGTCGTGCCAGCCGGGCTGGGCCTGCAGGACCGCCTCCAATACCTGCTCATGAAGATTTTGCTTTCGAGCCGCCTCCAGCATACGCGCCACCTCTTCCGAGCCCTGATGGAACAGCACATAGCGCAGCACCAGACGTACATCTTTCGGGTTTTCAGCGAGGATCTGCTTCACATAGGGATGGAAGGCGCGGCATGCCTCGCAGGAAGGATCGAAGAATTCGACGATGGTCACGGGCGCCTGCGCCGGGCCAAATACCGGCGAGTGGAAGCGAACCAGTTGGCCGCCACGCCCACTGCTGGACAGCCTCGATGTCTGTGTCGTATTCGATGGGCAGATCAACGTCTACTTTTGCTGGTGTTCGGCTGGCTCATCGCGTGCAGGCGCCCACCCTGGAGAGTGAGGTCGTCTAGCGAGTTGTTCACGACAGTGAAACCCTTGAAGGACTCCGGCAGTAGCCGTGAATCCCCGAAATGCACGACGGGC
>Ga0180008_1002374_pt1 | contig 10266 bp, 10 predicted proteins | sample MM_PW_MetaG_FD_121121 | JGI IMG/M metagenome (GOLD analysis project Ga0180008, IMG submission 121121) | Groundwater microbial communities from the Aspo Hard Rock Laboratory (HRL) deep subsurface site, Sweden - MM_PW_MetaG | ecosystem: Environmental > Aquatic > Deep subsurface > Groundwater... | reverse complement strand
TTTTTTATTTTACCGGCGCAAGCCGAGAACCGGCCAGAGAGTCGAGAAAGGAGATTAACATGGCAGACGAGTTAGAACCGGATGGGATCGAAGAAGATCCTCCCGAGAAAAAAGACGATCCTAACGATAATATTGTCGTTGATGGATTAGATCCAGACCCTGATCCAGACCCGGACTCTGATCCGGATACAGATTTGGATGAAACTGTCTCTAAAAAGGACTATGAGACGCTTCAGGAGAAGCTAACAAGGCTTGAAGGAGACAAGAAGAACCTAAATAAGGCCCTTCACGAGGCACGACAAAAGAAGGCTGCAAAGGAAGATGCACCGCTAACAGAAGATCAGTTGTTAAAGATTCTTCAGGATAATGAAGGCGACCCGCAAACGATGTTAAACATTGTTAAGTATCAAGCGGAACAAGCCGCTAAGAAGGTATCGGGGGACGTTTTAAGCGATGCGGAGACGAAGAAGAAAGGCAAGGAGGCGAATAGTGTTTTGAAAAAGATGTATCCGTCCCTTGATGATGATTCTTCAGAGATGCGAACAGCCGTTGATGAGACCAAGTCTTATTACGGGCTAGATGGTCATCCGTTGGGCGATTATTTCGCAACGGGTGTTCAGGTGTTGAACGCACTTCCAAGTTTGATAGAAGCCGCTGAAAGGCGGGGAAAAGACGCAGCCTTAAAAGACAATGCAGATGTAAAGCGCAAGGAGTCTATTAAAGACAACCTAACGCCAAAGGGAGGCAAGAAAACGCCTCCCGGTGCGGGACTTACAATGTCCCAGAAGGAAGCTGCGGACCAGCTTAACCTTACACCTGGTCAACTAAAAACCTATAAGCAGATTGTCGGTAAAACGGCAACCGTGCAAGTGAAGGAGTGAGATAATGCAAACTAAAAAACAACCGGTCGGAAGGCCGGCAGTGAAAAAAACATCGGCTTTAACGCCGGAAGAAATGGCGATCTTTCAACGTGTTAAGAATGAGGCCAGGGATTGGGAAACCATTACGGAGGAATCTGTTGACGATTATTCGTTAATGCAAGACCCGTTCAAGTTACCACCTGAAATTAAGGAATATGTGAACAGGAAAGAGTTTGCATTCCGGTGGATTGAACGGACATCACAACGACTTGATGAGATAAGGTCAGCAGAGGTTCCGAATAAGTGGTGGATAGTCAACGCAGACTCTTTTCCAGGCCTGGCTGATAAATTATTCGATCCGATATTGGGTTGTATTAGCCGCTTGGATCAGATGCTTGTTTTCAAGCCCTGGTGGATGCATGAAAAGCGTATGCAGATGGTTGAATCACTCAATAAGGCTCAGGATAGATCGGGAACCCTTGAGGGAAAGCATGGTGAAATAAGGGGCGGCGCCCAGTTCATGGCCGGGAAAAGAAACCCTGAGCAAAACCTTGAACCATTGCGCGGAGAGATTAGGGCCGGTGATAAAATTGAATTTGAAGAACCCGTAGGTCCAAGAGGTGAGGATTTAGGGGATTTAATTGACGAATAATAGGAGGAAATTATGGCAACTGGACGAGATGCAGCCTTCGGGTTTGCAATTTGGGATAAAGTTATAAGGCAAGGGCTATACGCCGTGCCTGCGTCCACTGTGATTAACGTATATCACCAGGATATCGTTATACATGGCGGGGCGCATTTGGCAACGGCTAGGGGCGGGTACTTACCGATAATCAGAACGAGTGCCGTACCGGATGGAGTTGCAGGCTTATTGGGAAGCGTTACTGCTATATTTGATGAGGATATGGACCCCGTAAAATACATTGCCGCCACCGAAGCTGGTGACGCTGTAGTAGCGGGTTACATCATGGTAGCCGATTCACCTGATCAACTTTTTGTTTGTCAGGATAACGCAACAATAGCGCTAGCCTCTGGTGGGATGAACGCTAATATCGTTTCTCAAACAATATGTGCAGGAACGGCGGCCACAGGGATTAGCCTTCAGGAAATTAACGCAACGGGGGTTGCGGAAACAGCAGCGCTTAATTTAAAGATAGTGCGACCCCATCCTCTGGACACGGCAGCGGCAGCATATTGCCGGTACATTGTCCAGATTAACGAGCATTACTACGGCGATACAATGGCCGGTATAGCATAGGAGGGTATTATGTGGACAAGAGGAAGGTTCGTAGATGAATATGTACCCGGCCTATTTGCTGTTGGTGTTGATTCCTACATGAAAAATCGTGCGGAATCAATGTGGGATAAGCTGTGTACTGTTAAAACATCACAAAAAAAGAAAGAGGAGAACTCCGAAAGGTCTGCGCTGGATACTCCGGTGTTAAAGCCAGAGGGTGCGCCTATTACCTATGATACTCAGATATCAGGTGGAAAACAGGCCTGGGTGCATGATGTATACGCGCTTGGAGTTCGTATAACCGAAGAAGCGGTTGATGATAACCTTTATGAATTAAAAGGTGGTGGGGAAGGCGACTTGAAAGAAATATTCCACGACTTGGGCCTGGCGATGTCAAATAACATCGAGGTTCTTATGGCGCGGTTTCTTAATTCAGGTACGGCCACGACCTATCATACGGAACGGGACGGATCGACGGCATTGTTTTCTGACTCTCATGCCCTGCTGAACGGTACAGCGTTTGACAACAAGTCTGTTAATGCTGACCTGACATATTCGGCCTTCTGGACTGTGCTGGTTGCGGCTGAAAATCAGTTTAACCATCGCGGGTACCGGGTAAAGAAAAAGGTCGAAAAATTGTGGATTCCGCCTCAGTTGGAAAGAAAGTCTTTGGAAATCCTGAAGTCTACTGACAGCCCGGACACTGCGAATCGGTCGGTTTCAGCGTATGCGAAAAGCGGGCGTTCCATTCAATCAATGAATTGGAATCAGCTTACCGATACCGATGCCTGGTATATGCAGTTGGAGGGTGACGGTATTATTTTCTTCTGGAGACGGAAGACTCGGTTTGCAAGGGAAGGTGATTTCCAGACAGGGGACATAATGGTTAAGAGCGACCAGCGTTTCAGTGCAGAAATAAACGACTACAGGTGCTTTTACGGAAATGTCCCAGCATAACAGACAGTTACAACAATCTCAGGGGGTACGGTGACGAGCCTGCCCCCTGACACAGACGGGTAAGAGGGTTAGGTGCAAATCCCCCTGGCAGCCTGATGAGAGACGCAGGGTGTTCCAAGAAGGAGTATAGAAATGGGTTACACAAATTTTCCAAACGGGTTAACGAGTTTTGGTGCCCCGGTTGCTATTGGACCATCATTCGGAATGGCAATGAACTCACAGATTTACTTCGTTGATCAAATTAATGGTTCTGATGGTGATGATGGCAAACAACCAACTTCTGCATTTGCCACAATAGAAAGGGCATTGGTTGTGGCCGGTGCGTATGATGTTATTTATGTGGCAGATCCGGGAACGTCGGGTTCTGATCCATCTACATATTCGGGTGCTGCTGCAAATTATACGGTTCCTGTAGCAAGTAAGTCTCTTGCGATTATAGGCATTGCTCATTCTGCATTGCTTAACAATGGTAGACCAATGGCTCCATCTATTTATGCGTATCAAGCCGCAACACCAGTTTTTACCGTAAATGCCGCTATGGTAACAGTGGAGGGTTTCCGCATTGCCGGTGCATGGGATACCGGAGGTGTTGAAACTGCGGGAATTGCGGTTGCTGACTTTTCCGATGGGGTGTCTGAGGGATTTGGTCTTTCGGTACATAATTGTTATTTTGAAGACTTAAATTCAGCGGGTGATTTAGGGGCAGTTGCTACTACGGGCCAGTGGAATACAACGATTACTAACTGTACCTTTATGAATTGTCAGATGGGAATTAGCATTGTTTCTTCTGGCAGTACAAATGTCGGCACAATAGTCGATACTGTAAAATTTTTCTCAAGAAATGGCCTTGGTACAAAAACCCTAGCCGACATCTATATTTATTGCCAAGGTTCAGACGGTATCTTAATCAATAATGTTATGCTTGGGCACGATGCTCCCTTACTGAGTGGTAACAAAGGCGCTAATATTGTTGCTGTTGGCGGTGCAGAGAAAGGATTGATCTCCAATGTTACTTATATGGATGTTAATGGAACATGCCATGCTACAACTGGAACTGCAATTAGAGTTCCTATAACGATTGGCTGTTCAAACATCCACGATGGAGATAATGTTCTTATAGCAATTAACTAAAATTAAAAGGGAGAGGATGTTTATTTCTCTCCCTTTAGTTAAGGAGATTAAAAATGCCTTTCACATATGGTTGGGAATCCTTTAAAACATCAGAAATCCTTGATTGTCTTGATATGGATGAATATGACGAACTTTCCGACACCGATAGAGATAGGGTGGCGATGATTATCGGGGCAGGAAATATTAATTTTAGAGAAAATTCTCCCATGTGGAACGTTTTACATGACTTGTTTCCAGACGAAAGTATCACCTGGGCGGCACTAATTGAAGTGGCTACACTAGAATACAATGTTACACCATCATCGTAGGAGGAAATATGAGTTTGCAAATCATCATAAAGGAAAAAAACACATACGGGAAAACGAGAGCAGAGCAGGAAAGCAACCTTAGAAAAGACGGTTATGTGGGAATGAGTGATTCTAACTTCTCAAAATGCAAGTGGATCGAAAAAAAACTTGGAACAACAAGCGGGTTTTTGCGCCAATCGGACTTAGAAAGATTTAAGTAGGTTTTTATGAGAGCAATCAAAGTATCACACATAGACGATGAATACCTCGCCACCGGCACGCACAAGGGAGCCGATGGAGGGAAAGTCCTGCGTAATAAGGGTGCTGATTTTAAATCCTGTGGCATAACTATAGGTGTTGCTATTCAGAATGATACAGACAGTTCCGCCGGACTCGTGACGGCTGTGACTGAAGACACAGTAACTTGCACACTATCAGGTGGAACTAATAACACCTGGACGAATGGCGACACCTATTACATATTCAAGACGGCGGCAGAAGATACTTTTATTTCAGCTATTTACACCGATAGGCGATTTGGTCGTAAGGTTACTAAGGATGACACGTTAACTGAAAAGGGATTCTTTCCGGATGATGTCGATCTTGACGAAACAGATGATCATGTTTGGGGGCCGAATCAGCCGGAACGTAGTCACGAATAAGGAGTTAGCCAATGGACGGCAAGGATATGAGTCGAAGGGTGCGAAACCTTCTAAATGAACCCTCAACGTCACAGTTTCTTGATGCCAGAACCACGTTTGATTTTCTTTATGAGGCGGCCAAGCAATGGGTGATTATTTCCAAGTGCCTCCGCAAAGAACAATCTATTACCACAGTAGCCGAACAGCAGGGTTATACTTTAGATGGTGACTTCCTGGGTCATTATGTCAAAGACGATAGCAATGATTTTCAGGTTAAGTATAATGATGGCACGGATGATTATTTTTTAGACTTCAAGGAATACAGTGACATTATTTATGATAACTATACTGACTCACAGCTTATTCCTGATAATTGGGGCGTAACGCACGATACCACGTTAGATTCTCAGGTATCTGGCGCCACAAACGCGGCAGGGGCTTCCGTGGGCGGCAAGTCCACTTGTGCGGCTGCAACGGCATTATTCACTGATGTTACCCCGGGGGATATTGTTCATAATACCACTGATAGTTCTGACGGGGTTGTAATTGCCGTAGCGTCTGATTTTTTGTCCGTAACTACCTGTTTATTTGGTGGGACTGATAATGACTGGACCTCGGCGGATGCTCTTATTATTCAACCGCGCGGAAGACTGAAGTTAATCTTAGACCCGCTTCCTTCCACGAAAGATCATACCGTTACGGTTTACGCACTTCAAAAGCCTGCCCCTGTATATTCTAATTATGATGTCTATCCATTCTCATACGATTATGCCGAGGCTTTAGCCAAGTATGCGGCATGGTTATATAAAATGAGAGACAGAGAGCCTGATTTTGGTCATGCTTGGTATCAGTTTTTTTATGCTCAGGCAATGGAATATGGAGGCTTGTTTAAAACCGCAGTGGGGATTGATATTTCACGAATTGTACCACGATTAAGAGGATTATCACGGAGATATAATGTCGGCTAAAGATCAGAAAAAAGGAACTGAACAGCTTACCTCTATCAAGACTGTGCCATTCAAGGGCGGGTGTAACACGGTTCTGGAAACCCAGCAGATACCAATGGGCGGGTATTCGATGGTTCAAAACTTTCGCGATACTCACCCTGGAAAGGTAAAACGCAAGGGACAAAGGGTACAGCATGCAACCGCTGATAGTACAAACATTGTAATGACAATGTATCAGTTTAACAAAACCCGAATAGCAGAAAAACATTTTTTTGCTCAGATGTCAGATAGTGATGTGCTAGAGGCCGATACGGCTCCGCCGGGGGTTGACTCATCGGTTTTTGGTGCAGAGGTATTTTCGGGTACGGCAAGTCCGGTTCCGGCATCTTGGGCTACGATTAAAGACGCCTTGATATTCAGCAACGGGGTTGATCAGCATCAAATATATTATGGATCGCTTACTTATGTGGACAGGGTTATTCATTATAAAAGCACTTTAGGATTACCTTCAGTACCTGAAATGGGATACGACTATTCCGATGAAGCAGCAGATGGACTCACTACAACCAAAGTAATTCTCGATAGTTTTGGTCCGATAGCTTTAGCAAATAATATAACAGCTATTACTAAAGCAAACCCCGGGGTAGTTTCTTCTGTAGCTCATGGCAGAGCGATTGGAGATATAGTTTATTTTGCCGGGCTTACGCAAATGACTGAACTTAATGGAACGTATCAGACCGTAACCGCAGTTGGTAGCGCCGATCTTTTTTCCATTAATGATACATCCGGATATAGTGCCGCAGAATCAACTGGAGGTGCTACTGGATGGGAGGCTTGTTCTTGTGTACTGATTTGCTGTCCGGTTCCGGCCAATGGATTAAAATTTACTTTGTCGGCACCAAACGGCACAGCTTCAGTGGCAAAACTCTACTATCGTAAGAGCACCGATGTATGGACAGAACTTACTTCCGGAACTCATACATGGGTTGACGGCACTATTTCTTCCGCAAAAACCTTAGGCGCAACAGGAACAATGGCTTGGGTAGGAAGTTCGGTAGTGGGTGAAATACCTATGTATATGTACGGGCAATGCGGATTCTGGTATATGTTAAGGGTTTCTACAGTTCTTGATGTAGAGGTTGAGGCGACTGCTATTCAGTTCACAAGTGCCTGGCAGAGCATGCAGAATGTTTGGGACGGTATTCCTGTTCCCGTAGTAGAGGTGCAGTTTTATGATGCTTCAGCTACAACTTATAAAACCTTTGGGGCTTATTCTATCGAAATAGATTCTGCTACTACGTCAGACAAGATTTATTTTTCATCCTCAGATCCGATAAATGCCATATATGTTGACGTAGGCTCAAAACCAAACACATCTGCAACCACTACTGTAGCAGGGGTGTATTATTGGAATGGCATAGCGTTTGGCACTGTTGGGACTATATCTGACGGAACTAACGGGCTTAGAAATTCAGGCTGGATTACATTCGCACGAACCACAGCGTATAAAACCCAATTCAATGAAAACCGGTATTATAACTATTGGTACTATATTGCCATTGGCGTAGCAACCTTAAATGATGATGTTATTATTTCACTCTACACTCAACCATACTTTGACATTAACGCTTTTGGGAAAGGATATTGTAATACAGCATGGAAAGGCAGGGTTGTATTGGGTACTGACCGGGATCAATTTATTTATGTATCCGCATTAGGCCGGCCACAGGTTTTAAACGGAGACGACTTTGGACCATTGGAGCCCGGAGATGGGCGGTCTAATCTTCCAGTAGCAATGGAACCTTTTAATAACGAGTTGATGGTCTGGCAGGAAGAAAAAGGCAAAGAAGGCGGCTGCATAACATTGTTTGAAGGTTTCTCCCCGCTTACTTGGGGTAGACTGATACTTTCAGTCAAGCTTGGCACCCTAAGCGCCAAGACTGTTGTGGTCATAGATGGAATTTACACCTCAACCAGCACGGATGAGGTTGTTGGAAAGATAGCATTTTTTTTATCGCATTACGGATTTTATCAGGCAGATGGCAGCAGGGATATATCGGGAGTTTCAGACCAGATCCAGAATTACTTTGACCCGCTCAAGGCCGAATGTATTAGGAGGGGATACGAAGATCAAATGTGGGTGGGCCATGATACGGCTTATAATGTTATCCGGGTAGGCTTGGTTTCTGGAGTTTCGGTTCTGACATCAACGGCCACGGCAACTACCACTGATAAGTTAATCGATTCGGCGGGGGCCTTTACGACAAGAAAAACAGTAACGGGTCATCCTATATCTCATACGATAGCGATAGGCGACACGGTTTACAATACCACTGATAGTACAAGTGCGTTAATCACAGCGGTTGATAGCGCCACGGCCCTGAGTCTTGATACAAACATTATGGCATCCGGCGAAGGGTACGAAATATACTCAGCAACCTGTAATCTATTCCCGGTATTAGATCCGGTTACAAAGGAATGGAGCTTTGATTTGTTTCAGCAAAATCCATCCTGTTTTACGGAAGTTGAGGCCGGGTCCGGCAATGTCAATATAATTCAAATGGTGGGCGGAACCAAGGACGGGTTTGTATATCAGTCTAACTATGGCGATGATGATGTTTCAACCGCTATAAACTCATACATTGATATAGAATTGAATTCTGAAGGCAGGGAAATAACACTTGACGGTGCGGTTATTACCGCTAAAGCCGGAACTGCTTTAGCCATAACGCCTACCGTTGACGGGACTGCCGGAACAACTATTACCGAAACAGCACTAACAAACGTAAGGAATAGATATCGACTGAACTCTAAAGGCATGGACATGAAATTAAGGGTTCAGAACAATACGGCGAGCGAGTCGCTTCACCTGTTCGGGATAGGTTTAAAAATCTATTCGGATGATTCGAGATGAAAGAGTACGGAAGAAAGCCTTATCTCTCTAAGAATTATTGGGAGATGATGCACAGAAAGACTAATTCCGAGGTATGGGCTAAAACATTAGAAAAACATTCGGAGTTTGAAAAGCCGTACCAATATAAGGCTGGGGAATATCCTCAGATGCAACATTACCGGCCCACCATACCGGGTTTAAGTTTTGATGTGGAAGGGTTTGATTTTGATTCACGTTCTCCGGATGGAACTTATTATAATATCGATCCTTACGGACCTGTTACTCCGGAAGGTATTACCGAGACTGGGAAACTTATTTTCTGGTGCCCGCAACCATTATGTTATTGTCTTGGGCAAACAAAATGTTGGAGTCCGGGGTGTACACGCGAAATAGTAAACGTGGAGTATTCATATACATGGGATCAAAGATCAGGGGTTACATTTACGTTTACAAAAACTGAAATTTGTTTTACGGCGGTCTCAGATGCAAGCCCTATACTTGGAATTAACATCGATATATTTATGAGAGCGCCAAATCCGGCAAGACCTGGAAAGTTTATATATGGATGGCACAAAGGAATAAATGTAAGCGAATGCGATTCGGCTCTGTGTTGTCCCTGCGACACAGAAACTCCAGTGATATCGTATACAACTCAAAGTATGCAGATTGACGAAACGCAGGAATTGTCTGTTGGTAGTTATGGAGTAATAGGCCCTGACTGTTTTACATGGGCTATAACATCTGGTGGGGGCACTATTTCTGATGAGTCTGGATATACGACAACATACACGGCACCATCAACTAACGCTGAATGCGCTTATAATCCAACGATATCGCTTAGGTGTAACAATGTTGAAGTAAAGACACTTGAAATAGCAATTAATGCTAATACTGGAGATACACTTGCTTATACACATCTTATATCTGGCCCATCTACAGACGACTGTGTATCAGGAGATTGTTCAGGTGGTGGTTCAGGCTATTTATGCTGGCAGATTGCCCGTTATAAATGCGATGGAACTTATATTGATTCCTCTAATGTATGGTATGCTGTTTATCCCGTTACTTGCGATTATGTGCCAGGGGGTGGTGCTGTATATACTTGTGTTGGGTATCTTTACTGTAAACCGGCTCCGACAACTGCCCTAGATGCTATGATCACATACCAAGCCCAAGAAAGCCGTACACTTGGAGATCATACAGACGAAAGATCAGCACAGATGATAACTGATGGATGTTGTCCAGGAGTATTATTATGAAGAAACTGACCACTGGTGAATTTCACGATAGATTACAGGCGATTGTTCGAGCAA
>Ga0180008_1002373_pt1 | contig 10271 bp, 4 predicted proteins | sample MM_PW_MetaG_FD_121121 | JGI IMG/M metagenome (GOLD analysis project Ga0180008, IMG submission 121121) | Groundwater microbial communities from the Aspo Hard Rock Laboratory (HRL) deep subsurface site, Sweden - MM_PW_MetaG | ecosystem: Environmental > Aquatic > Deep subsurface > Groundwater... | reverse complement strand
CCAAGCAACCCAGTCTTTCGAGTACGTCGGCAGCGATAGCCTTTCCGCTGATCCATCGCGATTCAACCGGCCTGTTCGCGGGAAGAGATAATCTTTCAATTCCTTTGGTGGCTCTCCTGTCATTAGATAAGTTATCAGCGCGCCAATCGGAGCATAAGTCGCAATCGCTCCAACGAAATAACCCATGTGATTGCTAATATATTGCTCACCTTTTTCCATGCGTTCCTTAAATACAACCACATCCTTAATAGCACCGCCGAATTCACGGATCGAACCGAGATTCCATCCAACGGATCGAAACATCAACTGGGAAACGTCCTTAAGGTATTGATTCCAAAAGAGGTTATCGTAGGCTAATTGCCCCATTCTATTATCGGCTGTATCCCAAGCGCGGCTTAAAAGATGGGTAACCTGAAAATCGCTAAGCCCCTCCTCTGCCTGGCGTTCCATGATATCCATTGCTATTTGTTGCCATACCCCGAGTTTCAGCCGAGGTATCATCCAATTCATCACTGGCCAACTCGTCGCTTCAAGCGCCGCAAAAATAGTGTGTATCGGCACCTTTGCTGCTGCTGACATCTTTTGCCATTCGTCGCCATTACGCAAATCGTAAAACGATTTGCGTAATGCCCTGATGGATTCATTATAATAACGTGGGTCCAGCGACAGCCGCGCTCCTGACCTCATTGCTAACTCAGCAATGTGACGCAAATGCGGGTCTTCGATATCGCTGATATCCCCAGTCGTAAGTGCCTTAAACAACTCGTCGCCAAGCATAAGGGCCTTCGCTCCAGGACCAACTTGCGTTGCGCCGAAGGCGATATTCTTAAATCCCTTCCAGACTTTCCCCCTGGCAATTTGCTGAATCCCAAGTGCATATTGCGAAGCAATCGAATCAGATATGACGTTCAAGCCATGGAAAAACGATAATGACAAGCTAGCCTGATTCATGGCATTGCCAATAGTACGCGCGAGATCGTAGCCACCTTTAATGAATTGATTCTGGTTTCGCCTGAGACCCGGCGATAAATGATTACGAATCATTACCGCTACTTCAGACGGGACCGACCAATGGCCTAAGACACGAATGCCAGGTTGCTCCACTTCGTACTCCGCTTCTCGCAGCACAAGCGACCTGTTCAGCATAATGAGTGGTCTAAGCGGTTCATTCTGCTCCAGAAATTGCAACCACGCACTCGTAATACCAGGAGCTACTTCACGCATCTTTTCCGGCGCTGCTAACCACGCTTCAAGGATTACCGCTTCCTTCTCCGGGATACTTTCGATGTATTCGAGCGATTTCTTCGAGACCTCTTCTGCGCCTTCTAATCTTAAATGCGTCAGCATTTGCAACTCTTGACCAGTATTCGGGACATTCTCTTCCATCCATTCATAAAGACCGAATATATCCCCGATTTGATGCCCAAGTTCGTGCGCTATATTACCTAGGCCCCCACCCGCTCTTGTTTGAATTTCTCGTTCAGTTGCGCTTGACAGTCCCCACGCGCCTCTGCGAAGCTTAGCCTTCCGCTCATGCTTAACGCCTAAATTCGCAGCAACACCTTCTAGTTGCTCAAACAACAAGCCATCATAGGCTTCCTTGATAGTCGTATTCGCATCAGTCACGACATCAAAAAACGGATCGCCAACAAGGTCATAACCGGCGGATAGATAATTCTTACCAAGTTCCGCCGGAATGAACCTCCCTAAACCGGAAGTCTTCAGGAAGTCCCTAATGTTATACTTGCAGATATACTCATACACCGACGCTAAGTGGTTAGCGGCTGCGTCAATTGGATTGTCCGTCACCAATTCCAGCACCGGATTGCCTTCGCTATCGGTTATTGCCAGTGCTTCCTTGATCGTCGGAATCTTGCGCTTATGAAGAAACGTACCTTTCGCAAAAGGACGGTGCGTAATCTTACCGAGCACCTGATTAATATCTGGTCGATGCTTAAAGTTATGCGGAAAGTAATTCTCGTAAAACTCCTCTAATTTGCCGATCTGCTGTAAGAAAGTCCGACCACGATCAAGCTCAGTACGAATAACCTTCGCTATCGCATCAAGCTCTGCCGTTGCCTGCTTTTGGCCTTCTTCCATGCGGAAGATAAAATCGAGGCGCTGTTCGTGATCCATCTTAAAGAGTGGGCTTTCGTACTCACGCAACTTTCTACGTGCAACTTCCGTGCGCTGCGCAGCAAGTGCCATTTCACCGCGCGCAGCGTGTTCGTATACTTCTGCCGTTTGGCTTACTGCCCTAGGCGCAATTATCGAAAGCAAATCCTTCGCAATCCGTTCGCCTTTCGTTTTCCTTTCGACAACGTGCTCAGCGAGCCGTCGCTTGAATGTCTTCTTGGGCGGCGGTCCCGCTTCCTCAACTTCCTCAACTTCTTCGACTGGAGGCGCTTCTTCGGCGGGCTGCATTTCCGGTATAGCCTTTGACGCATAATCAGTCACCCGCTCCGCTAATGCAGGCTTTACAGGTGGCTCATACTCCCCAAGCCATTCAGCAGCAAGCCCCTGTTCCCTTTGGGATAATTCAGACCATTTCGATTTCAGCACTTGCGGAAGATCAGTTATAGCAGCCGGGATCATCCTCTTTCTGATTTCTTCAGGCATAGCGTCCCAGAGTTCGCCAGTCTTTGCGAGTATCTCCGGTAGTGGGCCGATTTGAGGCTTAGCTTCGGGTGGCTCCTGAAGTAGTGATTCTATATCTTGTTCCTTAAGCATCGCCTCCGAAGCTGGACCAACCTGGACTTCAGGCGAAACGGCAGGCGCTCCGGCTTCCGCTTCAGCGAGCACACCGTGCTTCGTTGCTAACCACTCAGAAAGATAGATACCACGTTCATCCAGCCCCGTAATGTCCTTTGGCATCCCCCAGCGCTTCCACTGCTTATCAGTGATTGCTTCGTTTTCTTCAAGATATGCCTTAGCCGCCATAGCTTGTTCAGCCGTGTAAACGGTATCAATATACCCCCGCGCTGCTTCCGTCCGATCCTTACGCGACTTTCCAAGTACGGCAGGCATGTCCCATATTGCCCACTGCCTCTTGGAAGGAGCACGCCCAGATTCAAGCACGTTAGCCATTTCTTGCGATACCTGGAGCATCGACTTTCCGGAAGCCAGCCGTCCGCCCGCCCCCATTAGTGCCAACCCTGCCATGCCAGGCGCAGCCGCCCGTGCAGCCTCCAGGGGAGCCGCCGTCACATCTTGGAACGATGGTCCTACCGCTCCAGGGTAAAGTTTACCAGCACCATACTGAATGCCTTTCTCTACTATTGCTTGAAGTGGCTCTTCAAGGAATGTTTCCCTACCGAAGCTGGCAAGCCGCATTACAGCTTCTTTCATTATGCGCTGTAACAGCGGTCCTTTAATTCCTGTCTTGGTTAGTCCAGTTGGATCGTATTCAAGTGCAGTCTCAATGACACCCTCACCAGTCGCAGAAGTTAGTCCTAAAACCCCCGCTGTCCTAGGATCAAGTCCTTGCGCAATCAAGTGCTTAATTCGCTCGGGCGTAAGCCTTGCCGTCCAATAACCAACCATGCCTTTAGGCCCCAGTAGTTCACCAGCTAACAAACTAGCGAGCATATCCGGTGCCGTACCGGCTAATCCGGTCCCGACGCCACCGGCAACACCGCGCCACGGAACAGGCGGATGTTTCGACCTGGCCGCATTAAGCGCAAGCTCGAAACTCGCATCTTCGGTAGTCGGAATATGACCTGTAGCCATTTTCCCGAGTTCCTTAAATGCCTCAGTCGCACCGATCCATGCACCGCCATGTGCAGCACCAGCCTCGGCTAGATTCGTGCGAAATCGCCCAAGGTAGTCAGCTTCGGAATATTTCTTCTCTCGCTCGTATTCGCGCGTTCCCGCGACCTTAGCAACCTCCTCCAGGAGGAGTTGCCGATCAATAGGATTCTTAACGCTCTCCATTGCGCGCTTAAGATACTGCTGTCGCTCACCTTCCTTTGGTGACGAAAGGCCATAAGCGAAGGAATCGCGCAATACATCGCGGCGCTCCTTGTCTGCATGTTCAAGCGCCTTCACTGAATCCAGGATATCAGTAGGCACCTTGCCGGTAATCTGATTTGCGAAGTCAAGAATATCTTGGGGTATTGGCATTATTTTAAATCCTAATAGCGCTTACCGAGACCCATCTGGGATTGCCATCTTCGGAAATTTTCTTGATCTAAATCACGTTTCTTTAGTGTCTTCTTCGGCACCACAGGCACCTCCTCCTTTCCCTCTTCCGGGGTCTCGTATGCCTTAATGATATTCGCCGCCTGCCGCGCAGCTAACTGCAATTCCACCATACCCCCCGGTATCTTTTTTAGACTTCCATACTCTTCCCGGATTCGATCCAAAACGAAAGCCGCATACCCAACGTCGTTAGGAAGATCAATTAACTCAGGACGAACTTCCATTCCTGCCTTTGCAGCGGATTGCCACCAGGGGATTTCTTGCTGCTGGATTGCTTGCTGCTGAGTAGCCTGTTGCTGAATTGCTTGCTGTTGAGTAAATTGCTGCTGAGCCAATTGTTCGTTTTCAAGCGCTTCCTGAATCCTCTCTGCCCTGTATTCCGGATACGAACGCTCAAGTTCCGCTTCTATTTCGATATCCTTCATCGGACGCTCATTGAGCGTAGTGCTAGGGTCGTAAACCTTTACCCCTCGCAACTTAAAGCGAGCCTCAGCCACCTTATCGTATAATTCCCGCTTACGTTGTTGAATAAGATATTCAGGCATCTTGTCTGGAGCAACAAGCACCCTTGGAGACATATTTCTATCGTATCCTAATACGGCCCCTGTAGTCTCATCCTTCCAGGTAGTTTGCGGTGTATGGCCTTCCGGCAGTTCAAGTTTCCCAGGCTGCTTTGGCATAAGTTGCGGGTCAATGCCAGCAATAGCCATAGCCCCAGCGTGTTTCAGATCGGCTATCTGTTCAGGCGTGAACATACCACTTTTTTCAGCCTGCACTATTCCATTTTGGACACGAGCAATTTCAGCACGTTGCTGCGTCGTAAATTGCGCCTCAAATTGCTGCGCTTTAGCTTTAGCTTCTTGCTGTAACTTTTCCATTTCAAGCGGAAGCGCATATTGCTTAGCTAATTGCAATTGGCCAATCTGTTGAACGTAATTCGGTCCCTGCATGGATACTTCTGCCATGCCGCCACCACTGCCTCCTCCACCCCCGCTCAGTGACGGAATACTGATATTTGGAATTTCCGTTCGCGCTTGCCCCATGCCACCAATTGCAGCCAATGCTGCGATGGCAGCGATATCTGGAGAATGTTCTACTGTTATCGGCATGGTATCATTCCTAAAATTGTAGACCGCTAAGACTTTTAAGAAGTGCTGATATTGCCCCAGCGCTACCAGGTTGGCTTAATCCAGTGCCGGCAGTCTGGAAAAGCCCAGCGAGCATTCCGGCATCTGGATACTTATCTTCTCTGCGCTCAATAATTCCAAGTTTAGTCCCCTGCATTTCGTCAGCCAAACGATTCAGTGAGGCTTCCCTTTCGCGGGCGACTCCTAATTGCATGGTTGGCGCAACTGTAGTATTCGCCATTCCTAAGCGAGCTAAGTTCTGCATCATCCCAGCTTGCTGATTACCGTATGCACTTCGTATGTCAGCAGCGCGCTGCCCAGTAGTTTGGTCCGCGATTCCGAGCATCTGCTGATAGCGCGATTCGTTAGCTTGCCTTGCTTCCTGATATGCGCGGTTATAGCTTTCAACCAATTGGCGCATAGCAGGAGATGCAGATTCAGCAGCAGACTTCGCAGAGTTGGCTTGCTGTTGCGCTGCTTGCTGTTGTAAGTACGATTGATATCCCATTGATTGAAATGGGCTCATACTTCCGTACTGCGTGCCTTGTATATGTGGCCCAAACATCATAGGACCAGCACCGAACGCCGGAAATGCAGTCATTATAGTATCCTCTCAGGTGTCAATTATTAAGTCCAACCAGAACCCCACGAAACAAGTTTATTCAACGGACTTACAGTCAAGTATATCGACTTATCTGTGCTATACGGTGCCAATGCCACAACTACACTTCTTGTCTCAATAGTATTATCACTCCATGTTACTGTCGCAGACACCGTAGCATTAACTGCACAAGCACCACCCTCCCTGACAAAGAAAATGCAGGCGTAATTCTTAGTCTTATCTAAGGCAGAAGCTACAGCCGTTATGAACCTATCACCCGAATTAGCAACGCATACTATTTCAGGAATTCCATCGTAGGTACTATCATTATCCCACCATAATTCTATTCCTTGCACTGAAATGTCACATCCAAAGCTCGGCCAATCTATTGCCGTAGTCGGAGTTCGAGTAATCTTTAACTCAAACTTCGGATGAGCAACACCTTCTTCATCCCATTGCCAACTATTAAGCTGAATACTGGCATTCAGAGAAGTTGGATATGGCGGTTCTACAATTGGGATTATTGCAGGACTTTCTGCTGGAACTTCCTGGTACTGACCTTCCTCGTCAGATTCCTTACGAATATATGCGATTGCGCCTACCGTTACGTCTTTTCCTATATGTTCTTCTTCGATCCAGTAAAAAGACGCATCTGGAGTAGCGCCGTATGTTTCCAATTCCGGGATATATGTTATAAATGACTTATCTGGTATGATTATCAATTCTTCGTCATCAATGACAGCGGTCCAAAGAATATAGGAATCGGCTGCAATATTTTCTGCACCACCACCATCCTCAGTAAGACCAGCAATTACTTCGCATTCTATTTCATCTGGAGTTACATGCCCTGGATCGCCCGCTTCCAAGTTAAGAGCGTATACTGGAACATGAATTGTAATTTCAATTTCTGCACTCCCAGCAACCTCGAAGTCCTCGAAAACGATACTTTCTGCCGTTAGTGTAATTGTACTCCCTACATCAAACGGCCCAATGCCGAACACAATTGCCTTTTGCGAACCCCATACATCACCTAGGTCGGAATACGATGCGAATATTTCATCCGCGAAAGACTCGTCTTCGCTATACTTCAACTGGATAGCTGTATCTCCAATTTTGGCAGTCAAGATAATAGTGCTACCAACTGGCTCTACCGTTCCGTATTCCGCGTGATCGAAAAGCGAAACAGTAACATCCGCTACATCCTCGACTAGAATTGAAGTCGGTGCCGTAATACTATGCGTCAAAATCGGAATATACCCAGGTGGCCACGGCCCTGGGAAATTCCAGTCACCCCAACCGTCTGGTACGTCTGGTACAATTACTACTTCAGGTTTAGCAACGTATGCACCACCCATGAAATCACTTTTTTTCAATTGACTTTACTAAACGAACACTCGCACCCCAGTAGATAGTTGTCGCATCAACACCAATTGCCTCTATTTTCAGAGCTTCGTAAGTATCATCAGCACTGACGGTGCATGTGCCAAAAGGCGTCCCGCCCGGCCCCCATGAAAAAGCGTCAGAATCAACAAGAGTCGTCGCGTCTCCGCTACGTTCAATTACACCTTTAACTTGATAGCCGCAACTCCTACCAGCGCCGTCAGTTTCCCGGGCACTAATAATGATATCAAATGTCCACGTTTCTCCGTCAAGCAGTGTCAGGCGTTCACCGCCAAGCACGAAGAATTCAACAGATGTAACTGCATCTGTCGTCGTGGCCGTCAAAAAAAGCGCTTCTTGCGTGTAAGTATCCGTCGTTCCCGCACCACCTGTTAATTGCTTCACGTCGCCAGCACTGTTGATAGCAAATAATTCCGTTGCTCCGCTAATTGTCTTAGCATAAAGTCCAGCTATGCTCGTTCTCATAGTCGGGGCCGTAGCACCGTTATTCCCAAACCATAAAACACCAGTTCCATTAGCTAATGGCGGAAGAGTACTAGCTATGCCAAAACCCCAGGCGAAATATGAATACGCCGCAAATTCGTTGTAGATACCCCACGAAGAAGTGGTAGGCAAGTTGCTTCCGGTTGCTGGATAAATAGAAATTATCTTCGCATTTGTTACGGCACCAGTAGAAAAATACGGATAAAATCTAAATCCAAACAGATCACTGATTGTTCCCGTTCCAGAAGATTGTCCAATAAAAATATCCTGCCCAGAAAGGGTAGCGAGAGTTCCCTTGAAAGCAGTGGTCGTCGCAGCATAGTAGTACGCCGCGACTATGGCACCAGAGTTAGTTACGCCAAGCGGTATATTCGGTTGTACAGTAAGGTTAAGACCTCTAGCGCCGTAAGACCCTGTTGTGGTTATTGTTGGATAATACGCAAATTGAATTGCGCGAGTATTTGCTATATTAACTGGGCTATATTGAAGATCAAGATATTGCCTCCATTCAATAGCGCTAGCGCCAGTTGATTGAATAACAGACCTACTTCCAGTTGGGTTTGCAAGCAATGTCAATACATTCGCATTCATCCAAGCTACAACGCTATCACCATTACTTGCAAGATATTGATTAGCACCGGCAGTAGACCAGCTTGTAACTCCTTCGCCTGTCGAAATCAATACCTGACTAGCTACAGTAGGAGCCGACGCTGCCAATAATCCAAGCGCCGTATGCGCTGCTAGATTATGATCCGAAAGGACATTTCCAATAGTATTCGGAAGTAACACATGCTCAGCAGCTACGAAATCGCTAAATCCATCATGGAACGCTCCGCCTGCCATGGCCGCACCAGCGGTAGCGACGTTTGCCGCGTCCGTCACATCTGCGCCAGCTTCAATTCCATCAAGTTTCGCTCCATCAACCGATATATCGCGTCCATCAATCGTTACGGCAGCATTAACAGCCAAATTCCCGGTCAATGCCCGCGTGCCGTTGGCAAGAAGATACTGCGTATGGTCATCGTCTCCAAGGCCGCTTAGCCCGCCGTGGTCGACTCCGCTAGCCACCACTGAAAGCGTCGTCCCTGAAATTTGCAGACCGGCTCCTACACTCAGCCAGGCCGCCCCGCTGGGGTCGTCCCAGAAGAATATCCGGTCGGCACCCGGATTAGCGAGAGATTGGATACCGAGGTGCGAAAGACTCAGCGTCCTATTGGCCGCGATTGTCCCGCCACCAGTCAGGCCAGTGCCGGCGGAAATCGACACTTCTGAATGTGCGACATGCTCATCTGCGACGAATCCCGCAGTCTCATCGTGTTCAATATCCGCAGAGTCATCGAAGAAAGTATTTTTAAGACGCTGAATCGCCTGGCGAACTTCAGTAGGATTGCTACCATGCGGTATACGCTGCGTCATGGCAATCGCCTCCGTCCAAGCTCAGCCGTGGTCGCGAGAATACTTTCAACAGCCCAACGGCGGCCAGCGCTATTTGACAAGTACAACGCAAACGCCTGCCCCTGACAAGCTGGATACACGGTAGCGTTCAATCCTTTACCCCATGTGCCAATGTCGCCATTTTGAGCGGATGCCGCTGCCTCGAATGTTAATCCGGAATATAATGCCCAATCGACATCGCCGCTTTCCTCTGCCATTGCTGCGTCAATACTCCGAAGCGCAGCAACCTTCCCGTCAACTGCAAGCGCAACCGGACCAATACACACATAGGAATTAAATACCTCTCCACAATCGTTCTCAGCCAAATCGCTAAATCGCCTAAGCGTGCCGTCTCGCCCACCAAGGATCGGAGCGGAGTCTTCAATCTGCGTTGCCAGAAGCGTGCATGTAACCGTAGGTTCGTGGTCAGCTTCGAGCGACATGGGCCAGAATCCCTTCGTCTCCCAGTCGAACCACCAATGCACACGCACGTTAGATAGCTCAGATGACAGGAAAATCTGCGCTCCCCGCCCCTGAGTGTCATATTCCATCAGAATAATCGAAGTGTCTGGATTTATATTCAACAGTTCGCGCGGGAGGCGCTCGCGCGATATAGAAATCGGATAGCCCTCCCCCCCGGGGGCGAGTGCATAAAGTCCATCTAGCGACAGGAAAAGTAATTCACCAGCCGGCCCGAGGCACCATGCCTTTGGTCCAATAATTCCGACAGTCTTACTAAGCATATCAAGAGTGCCACCAAAGGCCGGGTCGCCTCTCAATCTCCATATCGAATTACGGCAACCAATAATTAGATAATCATCGCTATGAGGAATCAGCGCCGTAATTGCCTCGCCTGGCACTCCTGCATCGCTAGCCGTACCAGCAACGGCCCTCTGGGAATCTTCTTGCGAATAGTCCCAAGCATAGGGATCGCTTACTCTACTCATATACCAGACGTGCGGCGCAATGTCGGCACCAGCCAGGACGATCCTGTCCAGGTAACGACAGATAAGGGGGCAACCAGT
>Ga0180008_1002370_pt1 | contig 10278 bp, 9 predicted proteins | sample MM_PW_MetaG_FD_121121 | JGI IMG/M metagenome (GOLD analysis project Ga0180008, IMG submission 121121) | Groundwater microbial communities from the Aspo Hard Rock Laboratory (HRL) deep subsurface site, Sweden - MM_PW_MetaG | ecosystem: Environmental > Aquatic > Deep subsurface > Groundwater... | reverse complement strand
TTGATACCATAACCTTCTAATGCAGGAAAGCTGAACGTAGTAGCCTCCTGATTCCATTCGCTGCTCTCTCCGTCCAGAGGAAAAAATGCCGAATTTGTGTATGTAACACTGTTTGCCGGGTCATTCCAATATACAGCTAGATATGTCTTTAATCTCCCTTCAGGCATTGCAGGGTTTCTATGCCAAAAACTCAAAGTTATGTCTTTTGTTCCCTCTGCAACCAAGGGCAGATTAAATGTCTCTTTATGTAGGAGGTTAACTGGTATAAGCTCTTCACAAGATTCGATGCTTCCGTCTTCAAGAGTGCACATAGGATTTTCTACTGAGTTTGAACCAAAGTGAAGATATTTATTATCATTGAACTTGGAATTTACTAATGCATCTCCGTTCAATACACGCGGTGCAGCCTTTTCTAGCATCCCATTTCCACCGCTTGACTGTTCCCATCCTGTAGGCCAAAAACCATAATATTGTACAGCCCATGAGCAACATGGGCCCGCAGCAAAAAAACCATCTGCGACTCCAACGCATTCGGTATTTATTTCCTTGAAATAATCCGTTGATTTACGTCTGCATTCACTTACTGCCTCTTCACCACCCATATCCCTGCAGAGTGTTATGCAGTCATATTCAGATTTGTGGTAGTTTAACATAGTATTAAAATCGTGGAACCCCCGCTGTCCTGCTAAGGTATTATGCACGGTAAGGTAGAAAGCATTGATTGCACGCGGAACCTGGCTTGATTCTGTCCCAGGCACTAATCCTTGTGTTCCTCCAACCCTGCATCCCTCATAAGGCCATACAATATCTGTTTCCCTGTAATGGGAAAAGCACTCTGGGTTATGGCTTTCACTAAAATCACGATCCAGTTCATATAGATAGTAACCAGTGCCTGTCGCTTTTGTAGTAAATAAAAGATTTCCTTTAATGCCCTGTTTCTCTGCTTTGAGGGTTCTATAAATAAGATTAAAAGTCCTGTCCTTGTCTATTGCCTCTATTGTTCCATAAGCAACCATTTTGTCCACATCTGGAATTATCCTGCGGACATATCCTCGCCATCCTTGCGAAGTTTGGTTATATATTGTAGGATAACCGCCGGCGTATCTATAATAATTGGGAGGCAATAAGCCGTTGGCAAAATCATTAAATATGTTCCCATCATAATATATGGACAGCGCCAGATAATACTGGAGCGAAGGTTCTTCATAATCCATTGACCACCCTGTTTCAGTCAATCTAATCGGGATTCCCTTAATCAATGCAAGGTGGGTTATTGGCGAGACAGCTGCAATCGCATTGAGGTTATTAATTGTGCATGGGGTTGGCCACATGCTGCTTGGAACAGTTTCGTGTATTGCATTGCATATGCAATTTTCTACAATTGTGTTTCTTGCTCCAAGCATTTGTGCAGCAGTTGCAAACTGCCCAGGAGGAAGTTCAACTCCGCATAACCTTGTGCTTGAGATTCCCCTCATATCAGCATAATAATTTGCAATGTCAGAAGCGTCCAAATCGTTTACATTGTAGACTACCAGAACATTTTCATTCTGATTAATCTCTGAAAGAATTGGAGTCTCTCCAGGAATGCATGCACCCATATCCAGACCTGAACAATCTGGCAGACACTTTAGCTCTCCCCCAATATTTCCTGGAAATGAAAAGCAATCATTGTTGTAAGGGTTTAATACATCGTCCATCCCTCCTGGCCCATCATCAAGGCCTATATCGCATATCTCTCCAGGTTCTACGATACCATTACCGCATTCATCTGCTGACTCCCCTTGGCATTCTCCTGTGTTGAAAGTGCAATCTTCATTGCAGGTTAAATCTCCGCTGTCGTAGCCGAGTGTTTGACAGGTTTGTCCGTTCAAATCATCATCGTCGCAATCTTCTCCAGGGTCAACAACACCGTCGCCGCAAAACGCGCATGCTTCATAATCGGGACAGGCGCCTTGGGTCAGGCAGGTAATGAACGAACTGATATCATCAAAACTAAATTGGCCATTGCAGTTTATGTCTCCATTCATTATATCGCAGCCGGGAAAAGTATTCCCGTAAGCAGTTGGATTGCTCAACGCAAGGACAAATGGATTGATGTCTCCGAAGCTGACAAGAGAATCGCAGTTCAGGTCGCCTCTTCCGTCGAGGGTTCTGTGTGGGATGACTTTATTTGCCGGGATGTTTTGAAGAGTTAATAATTCATCGCTTCCCTGGTTGATTATTTTTTTAGGGCCAAGCATTAAATTATTTTGAAATCCTGCAATAGTAAGATAAATAACCACAGCGAGGATAATTATTATTGCTACGATAACACCTTTTTTCATTTATTAAAGCGGGATGTGAGATATATAAAATTTTAGGATTATGAAGGCACAGGAGTTTTAATCTTCCTTTCTTTGGGGACGTAGTTAAATATTTTTTCAGTGTTTGATTTACCGATACCGACTAGTTCGTCTTGGAACTTTAGTACGACTATGCCTCTTTCTGTTGCGATATCGAGGTCGTGGCCGCGAATCCAAAGGGCTAATTGTTCTTTGTTTATTTCTGTGATGCTTTTTGTTATTTGATTTCTTAGCAGGGAGACTGCGTCGAAGTTAAGGCGAAGGTCATTGTCTTTTCTGCTTATCAGGTACATGCCTATGACCTCAATGTTTGTTAGTTGAGAAAGCTGTTGGATTTCTTCTCTTGTGAGATTTCCTGAAAACGCCCGCAGGCGTTTCTTGCCGAATTCTACGAGCAAATAATTCAGTTCAGTAATTCCGTAGACTTCTTCAAGCCCTTTGAGGATTGCTCTTTTTTGTTTTGAGTTTAGGAATTTCATTTTTTCTCCCAGAATTTTTCTATGATCTCTCGATGGTGAAAAGCCATACTGAGTTTTTTTAATTCTTTTCTTGTGAACCAGTCATATTTGGATACTTCTATTCTTTGCAATTTGATTTTGCCCTCTACTCTCGCTTTAAAGACGAGGACTACTGCATAAACTCCAATATCTGGAATTATTTCATCAAAATAACCTAAAAATTCTGGCGAGTTTGTTGTTAATCCTAACTCTTCCTTTATTTCTCTCTTTATTGCGGTTTCTGCTTTTTCTCCTGAGCCAATGTGTCCTCCTGGAAGGCACCACTTTCCGTGTTCCGGAAGGAATGGGCTTCTTTTCTCTAGAAGGATTTTGTTGTTTTTTATGATTATTGAAGCTACTGTTGCTTTAACGAATTTTGGGATGAGGAGTTTTGCTATTTTGTTTATCATTTGATCTCTCCTAAAAGTGTGAATTTACTCACAAAAAAACCCTCGCTGTCATTGTCCTGCGGGTAGATGCGGCAGGCTTTGGAGACCTCTTTGTGGAATTTGTCGTTTTTCCATTCAGTTAAACCTGGACGAGACTTTAATGGGATGTGTACAGTTTCAGCTTTGATTGGGAAATTTTCCAATGCGAATGAAACAACTTCCTCGTTTTCTTCAGGCGAGTGGGTGCATGTTGAATAGACAAGAGTTCCGCCCTGCTTCAAACATTTAACTGCGAATGCAAAAAATTTTTTTTGCTGTCTTGACAACTTTTTAATCATTTTTGGATTCCATTGAAGGAAGGTTTTTGGCGAGCTTCTCAGGGTGCCCTCGCCTGAGCAAGGGACGTCGAGAAGAATTTTGTCAAGTTTGGGCAGAGAGGATTTGGAATAATGGGTGCAGAAGGCAATTGCGTCTTTTCTTGTGACGATGCAATTTGTTACTCCGCATCTTTCGAGGTTTGAGACAAGGATGCTGATTCTGTCTATCTTCAAATCGTTGGCGATTATTGTTCCTTTGTTTTCCATACAGGCAGCCATTTGAGTTGTTTTGCTTCCTGGCGAGGCGCAAAGGTCAAGAACCAAGTCATCTGGTTTTGGGTCTAATGCGATAACCGGCAACATTGAAGAAACTTCCTGAATGTAATAATATCCTAATTGATGTTCAAGCGCGTTGCCGAGCTCGCCAGGGCCGATGTTTGAGGTGATAAGCATTATTTCTGGATGTTTTGGATATAACTGTGAAACCTGCCAGCCTTTTGTCTTGAGCTTTTCAAGCAGTTTTTCTGGAGAGATTTTTAGAGTGTTGCAGCGAATGAAATCTAATGGGGGCGTGTGAATTGTTTTTTCGTAAGCTTTGAAGTCTGTTTTGTCAGGCATTAATGCATGCATGCGTTCTTCGAAGAGGGGTTTCATTGTGTATTTGTATTTTGTCATAATTGTCATAATAAAAACAAGGAATGATATATTTTAAGGGTGTCGTTTTTTAGCTCCCTTTATCGTCTTGGCGATTCTTTCTGGGGGTTTTGGTGAAAAATATCCCCCATTTTGTATACAGGTATAGCAGTCCGGACCTTCTTGATTGCTTCTTTGGCATCTCCAGCTGGCGTTTAAGGGGTGTGCATTAGTGATTCTTCCTACTTGAACAGGCAACGGGTCCGATTTGGTTCCGTCCCGGCGATCTATTGCTCGAGTATCTGGGCTGTAAGTCGGAGCTGTAGAATATGTTGGCACTAGCCAAATTTTTGTGTTTGGAAGTTTTGCTTCTGTTCTGCCAGGGCATTCTATTGCATAAGGCTGTCTATGATCTACGTAACTAAATTTTTGTCCTTCGTTCCTTATTTCCGTCTGAGATAGGACTATTAGATTTGTAGACAAGGGTTGTGTCGCTTCTGGTTCTTCTGCCATAAATCTCTGTTTTTTGACTGTTTAAATAGTTATCTTTTAGTTTGACTTTTGGGTTTATTGGATGTTTGGCAGTTTTTAAATAAAAAATATAGCTTTAATAATTAAACGGCGCGAAGCGCCGGTTGCGCTCGAGGTAAGATTTAAATTCTAGATTTTGTTCTCTCTGGGATGAATCGGACGATTAAACTGTTAATGATTTCAGACATCTTTGTTCTTACTGGATTTGGTCTGATAGACCCGATTTTAGCGATTTATATCAAAGAAGATTTAATTGGAGGGACCATATTTGCTGCAGGCCTTGCTAGCATGCTGTTTTTGGTTACAAAATGTTTAGTGCAGCTGCCTTTTTCGAAGTATGTTGATAAGCATGATGATAAAGTTAAATGGCTGATTGTTGGTGCTTTTTTAGTTGCTCTTGTGCCTTTTATTTACATTTTTGCGCACAGCATTCAGTCTATTTATTTAGCTCAGGTTTTACAGGGAATTGGGAGCGGATTGGCCTATCCGACTTGGCTGGGGTTGTGGAGTACTCATCTAGACAAGAAGCATGAGAGTTTTGAGTGGAGTTTGTATTCGACACTTACTGGTTTGGGCACTGCGGCGACCGCTGCAATAGGGGGTGCGATAGCTGAATTTGTAGGCTTTAGCTATACTTTCGCCTTGGTGGGGATTATGTCTTTGGTTGGCGCATTTATCCTGTTTGGGCTGGAAAAGAAAGAATTTTCCCTAAAGAAAATTCCAATACGCCACTATCATCAGAGAAGGCATATCCACAAGAGACATCACTAATTAGAAAGATTTATATCTTATTTTTTCTAACGATAAATATGAAAGTTTATTTTATGAGGCATGGGGAGAGTGAATATAATGTTGTTAAGAGAATCAATTTTAATCCGAAGGTTGAAGTAGGGCTGACTGTTAAGGGAAAAGATCAGGTGAAGAAAGTGGCTATGGAATTGTTTAAGCTGCGTTTTGATGCAGTCTATTCTTCTCAATTTGAAAGGGCTAAAGAAAGTGCGAAGATTATGGCTGAAGGGAGAAAGTTGAAGGTTAGGGGTGATGTCCGATTGAATGAGATGAAGTATGGGCTTGAGGGCGAGTCTGCGGAAGATTATTATTCGGTTAGGTCTGATGCCGAGAGTCTGTCTGAGTTTAAACTTGAGGGTTATGAATCTTTTCTAGATGTTAAGTCGAGAGTTTATGACTTTTTGCAGGGATTAAGAAAGAAAAAGTATGCTCGAGTTTTGGTGGTTGCGCATGAGGCTGTTGTTCAGGCAGCTCGGACGTTGTTTAATGAATTTAATGATGAAGAAGCGTTCACGACGCCGATAAAAAATGGGCAGTATTTTATGTTTGATATGTAATTAACGCTCATTCTCCGAATAAAAAATTTCTTGTGTTTAGGTGCTTTCCATAAGGGATTATTATTTTTTGAACTCTTTGTTTTCTGAAGTTGCTCCTGCGATGTCCAGCCAGTCTTTGTTTTTTCTGACTTCAAGGTTAGTACGCCAGACTTCTTCTAGGAGGTATGGTCTAATCATGTTTTCTCTTGCTAGGTAAATTAAAGCGTTGAGATCTTTTGGAAAACACTTCCCGCCGAATCCGAAGTCGCCGTCGTGGCCTGGAACGTCCATGTTTTTGGCTATACGATCGTCCAGTTGGATGATTTCTTTTATTTGGCTGTAATCTATGCGGAGAGCTTGACAGATTTTGTAGAGCTCATTGGCAATCATTACTTGTGAAGCGAGAGTTGCGTTGGCTGCGTATTTTATCATTTCTGAAGTTTTTCTGTCAGTTATTACGATTTTTGCGTTTGGGAAAAGCGGTTCGTAGACTTGTCGTAATTTTTTTTCGGATTCTGGGTTTTCTACGCCAAGGACGATGCGATTTGTGTTTTTCATGTCGTCTAGGGCGTGTTTTTCTCTGAGGAATTCAGGGTTGAATGCAAATTTGAACGGGTATTTTTTTGCGAATGCGTCGGTTGTTCCGGATACGGCAGTTGATCTTATGGTGATTAAGATTTGTTGAGGGTCGCGGTTAACTCTTTTGCAGGCTTCTTGTAGGAATGTGAGTGAGTGGTGCATGGGCTCGTAGTCGATTTCTCCGCTTTTTTTCATAGGGGTCGGGACGCAAACGAAGACTACTTCTGCTTCTATTGCAATTTTGTTTATGTTTTCCATTTTATTATGCGGTTCTTTGTATTTGTCGTATGGCAGGACTTCATGTTTTTCTGCGAGCACTTTTGCAGTGGTACCTCCGACGAAACCCATGCCAATCATTCCTATTTTCATCTGGAGATATATTTTTCTTGGTTTTTAAGAATTTGTGTTTTTTTAGTTAAATCTAAAAAAATATAGTCTGAATTAATTAAACGGCGCGAAGCGCCGGTTGCGCGAAATATCAAAACTGGCGCGGGGATTGCGTGATTGAATCGTGAAGTCGGGCGCGCTCGGCCTTCGGCCTTCACAAATAATTAAAGATAGTTTTTAGAAAAGTTTGGATTGTTTTGTTTCCTGAGCGAGATCCTCAAATTTTTTGTTGAAAATCGCAAGAATTTGCTCGGCAATTGGTTTGATTTGTTTGTCTACGTAATGCTCGTAATCGATTTTGTGCTTTAATTTTTGGATTGGCTCTGGGCCGTCGAGAGTAATGTAATATTCGATGACATTTGATTCTAAGTTATCGAGTTTTCTTGCGGCCTTTACGTGCGGCGGAGTTGTCTTTGTGTATTCTTCAAGACTTTTTCTTATTGACTTTCGATAGACTAATTTTTCGTCTAACTTTCCTCCGCGTATTTTTTTTAGATAATCTTTAATGAATTTTTCTATTGGCTGTTCATGAAATAACTTATCAAGAAGTTCCATTTGGAATTCCTGGGCAGCCTCTGTCCAGTCGCCTCGAATTGCTTCAAGACCGACTACTTCTACGGTTTCCTTTCCGTTTTTTTCTAGAAGTCCAGCATATCGCTTTTTTGCTGCAGCTTCGCCGCCGCGAACTTGCGGGATTATCATTGAAATATATTGTTTTTCAAATTCCAATTCTAGATAAGACTTTCGATGGTAGTTCTTTTTTATATAACCTTCGTAAAATTTATTAATATCCTCAGCAATTTTTTTACCTAACAAATTTGCTTTTTCTTTTCCCAGTCGAGTCTCAACAAAAACTGAGTCTGTATCTTGATAAATTGTTTTGTAACCCATTTTCTCAATTTCTTTTGCTGTTAGTTTTGTGATGAATTGGGCAAAGTGAGTTATTGCATTGGCCATGTCTAGGTCGAAGTAGCGCAGATTTGGCGAGCCGAAAACTCCCCAGAAGGAGTTCATTATTGTTTTGATTGCGTAGTTTGAGAGTTCTCTCTTTTCTTTCTTTGCTTTTTCTCTTGCAAGATGAAGTCGTCGGAGAATTTGAGGTAAAAGCCCGTCTTGGTTTTTGAAGCGGGCACCGTTTGGGGCTATTACTATCTTCTTTGATTCGCTATTGCTGCAAATCGAAACCTCTCCAGGTTTCGATGCATCCAGGTCCTTGGGCGGACTTTCTCGCGGCTGCGAACGAAGGTCTTCTTTTTTGATAAATGATGAAGGATCAATATTGAAAGTTTGAATTACTGAAGCGTAAAGCGACTTGAAGTCAAGAACTAAGACATTCTTGTAAAGGCCGGAGTTTGAACTGTAAACGTAACCGCCTGTGACGCGGGCTTCTTTTTGTTTGAATTCGTTTGACGGCGACACTAAATTATTTTTCCGCGCCTCACGGATGTAGAGCGAGTCGAAAGCTACGATTGAACCGGTGAGACGGTCGAATGTTAGGCCGGTCAGCTGAGAGCGTTCGATTGCGAGTTCTATCATTTTTGTTTTCTCCAAAATTTCATAAACTAATTCGCAGTCTGTTAGATTGTAATCGACTAAGTTTTGTAGAGATTTTTCAGAGTGAGTTTTGTAAAGGGATTCTATCTCCTTATGGCGGTCTTTTCCTTTCAGAAGTTTGCCTTTTCCAATCAATGCCTGGGAAACATCTTCCAGGGTGAATGACTCGAAGTCTGCGAATTTTATTGAGGGCGCTTCTTTAATCAAAGGGTCTTTTATGAGGTTTATACCGTCGAGAACTTGTCGCCCGGGAATGTTTACTGAAGATGACCTGAAAAAGTTTGATTCGATTCTTAGTCGTGGTTCTTCACTAGTCCTTCCGATATCAAATGTAATTTTGTGTTTTTTGAACAGTTCTCTAAGAAATGCGAAATCGAAATCTATGACGTTCCAGCCAGTTATTATGTCTGGGTCGAGTTTTAATAACTCTTGTTTAAATTTTTCAAGACATTCTTCTTCGTTTTTGCAGGAAACTGTGTGCTTTAAATTGCAAGAGGTAATCATGAAGTTTTTTTTGTAGTTTTCTCCGTAGAGGCCGATGCAATAGAGATTTCCTTTTTTGTCTGATTCAATGTCGAGAGAAATTACCTTCAGTTTTGGTTTGAAATTTTCGCTTGAAAGTGGTGAGATTTTTGGTTCGTTGTAAACCCTGTCTATTTTTTCTGAAGACTGATATTCTCCCTCGAGATCTACATTTCCTAAAAGGTCGTTGTCTATTATGAATCTTGTTTGAGGTTTTAGGTCTGCTTCATAGATTTCGATTTCCTTGTGGTATTCTTTGTAGGCGTTGTTGAGGTCTGTCTGGTTTTCGAAGGAGAATTTTACAACTTCTTCGCCTGCGAAGTTTTTTAGCTTTGTTTCTTCTGACGGAGATTTTATTTTTAGCTTTTTGGCATCTTTCTTTTTTACGAAGAAATAGGGGATGAGTTTTTTTATTGCGGCAAAGGACTGACCGTTTTCGAGTCGGCCGAAGAGCTGCACGACTGTTTTATTATCAATTGTGTCGTGAGCTGCGTAGACGATGAAAGCTTTCATGATTTAGAAAAGCAAAAAGGATATATAAAAGTAGGGTTAAAAAACGTGGGCGAATAGGTCTTGGGTTTCGTCTTCTTCTTGTCCGTCAAGGTATCTATTTGCCCTGGCACGAAGGTCTATTCCCTCTTCACGCATTAAAACCGGATTAGGGGTTACAAAGCTATTTCTTGAGGAGTCATATAATAAAACATTCCGATTGGTTGGATGGACTGCTACGAAGCGTACATCTCTTTGGCCATCTGAGGGTCTTAGAATTCCCACGTGATATCCCTCATCTTTTAGACAGTCTATTTCTGTTTTAGACGGGGCTCTTTTTAATCTGTGTTGGCCTTCTTCCCTTAAACCGTGAGGAATATGATCTTCTTGAGCATCTCGTCCATTAACAAAACTTATTACTCCAGGATTGTGTTCTAAGTGTCTTCTTTTCTTAACATCCGCCTCCTGCTCGCTGTCGTATACAAAGCCAATAAGCTCGGACACTTCAAGGATTACCTCCTGTGGATTCTCTGACATCTTGTGTTTTCCTTTTTTTATTTGTTAACAGGGTTAATAAAGTTTTCTTAACAGGGATATAGTATACTAAACGTCAGATTTATATAATCTGATAGTTTAACCCCCTGATAAGGAGGTGTGTTCTATGAAAACAAAATGTCCGTTTTGTAAGAGGTTATCTGTGGTAAAACAAGGGT
>Ga0180008_1002369_pt1 | contig 10281 bp, 9 predicted proteins | sample MM_PW_MetaG_FD_121121 | JGI IMG/M metagenome (GOLD analysis project Ga0180008, IMG submission 121121) | Groundwater microbial communities from the Aspo Hard Rock Laboratory (HRL) deep subsurface site, Sweden - MM_PW_MetaG | ecosystem: Environmental > Aquatic > Deep subsurface > Groundwater... | reverse complement strand
ATGTGTATTATGAGAGTGGTATTCACCTGCTTGAGTAACTACTTCCTCTCCATCTTCTACAAATTTATTATAATTTAAATCTCTATTATCTGAAGGTATTCTATAGTATTCACCCATATCTATGGCTTTTACCATCTCTTCTTTTGTAAGAAGTGTTTCATATAGTTTTTCACCATGTCTCGTACCTATTACTTTTACTTCATGTTCTGGTTTATTAAGCATATTTTTTAAAGTATTTGCTAAAAGTTCTATAGTAGCAGCTGGTGCTTTTTGTACAAATATATCGCCATTTACACCATTTTTAAAAGCAAAAATTACTAAATCAACAGCTTGATCTAAACTCATCATAAATCTAGTCATAGCAGGATCTGTAATAGTGATAGTCTTACCTTCTCTTATCTGATCTATAAAAAGTGGGATAACTGAACCACGACTTGCCATAACATTTCCATATCTAGTACAAGCTATCATAGTTTCATTATCATCAAGATTTCTAGATTTTGCAACTGCAACTCTTTCCATCATAGCTTTACTTACACCCATTGCATTGATAGGATAAACAGCTTTATCAGTACTAAGAACTATTACTTTTTTTACACCAGCTTCAATAGCTACATTTAAAACATTTTCAGTACCTATAACATTTGTTTGGACAGCTTGCATAGGATAAAATTCACAAGAAGGAACTTGTTTTAATGCTGCTGCATGGAAAATAAAATCAACACCTCTTACAGCATCTTTTACAGAGTTCACATCTCGTACATCACCAAGATAAAATTTCAATTTATCGTTGTTGTAAATTTTTCTCATATCATCTTGTTTTTTTTCATCTCTTGAAAAAATTCTGATTTCTTTTATGTCTGTATTTAAGAACCCTCTTAAAACTGCATTTCCAAAAGAACCTGTTCCACCTGTTATTAGTAGAGTTTTATTTTTGAACAACATTTTATTCATCCTTCTTATCTAAAATTAATAATGCACACACGTGTAATACTACATTTGTTGGAGCAAAAAGTATTGGATTTCCAATAGAGGGTAATAAATATCCCATACAAGATAATGCAATTAAACTACTAAGCTTATTTTTTTTGAATCTTTTAAATATGTAATAAAATGTCATTAGATACCCAATAATTAATAAAATACCCATTATTCCAAATTTATGAAAAATATTTACAAAACTTAATTCAAAGCCATAAGTATTTCCATCAAAATTATTTGAAACTTCTGCACCTAATCCTTTTCCAAAAAAAGTTAAATCATTATAAAGTACATAAAATTGTGCAAATCTCACTTGATTACCTAAATCTTCACTTGAAAAAATCATCGTAAATAATTTTTCATAATTTAACATAAAAAGAATAGGTAAACTAATTAATAAAAAAACAAAAACATAAATAATTTTTTTATTAGTAATTCTTTTAAATATATAAATTTTATTTAACATCAAAAAAGATAAAGTCATTAAAATAATAAATCCTAAAACAAAACCTTTTGAAGCAGATAACAAAATAGCTATTAAAGCTAATAAAAAGAATAATATACTATAAATTTTTTGATTAAAAATATTAAAAACGTTCTTATAATACTCAATTTTATATTTAATAGGCATAATTATTAAACTAAAAGTATATATCAAAAGTATGTAATACGTAGACATATTTAAAAAGTAGTATAATCTTACTTGTCCAGTAGTCATTGCATAATTCTGGATATTATCTAAATTGATAAATTGATAAATCCAATAAATAATTGAACCAAGAACATTAATTATTGAAGTTAAAATTAAAATTTTAATTATATCATTTTTAGAAAATTTAAAACTAGAAAACACAAAATAAAGTAAATATAATACCATACCTGCAAAATTAGCTATAACATAATCAATTTTATTATTAAATAAGCCGAGTAGAAAACCATATAACCATACTAATAAAAAAAGACTTGCAATTAAACTAATATTTGTTTTTGCTAGAATTCTATTTTTAGCAATTTTTATTAAACCTACAAATAACATAAATAAAAAAATAACATAACTATGAGTAGTATAAGACATTGTAAATATTGTTATTAGCATTAAAAACAATAAACTAAGTAATATATCATAAAGACTTATTTTAAATTGCATTTAAATTTTTCGTCCATATTTAATTTGTTGTATTTTTTTCCAAACGAATGATGGAAATAATAAAATTAAACTTAATATAAAATATTTCTTATCTAAAAAAGCATATTTTGAAAGAACTTTAAATGCTTTAAATTTTTCATTTATACTTGCTAAATACTGAGCATCATAATATGCCGCTCTTGCAAAAGCTTCTTTAAATTGTGTATTAAATTTTTCTTCTATCCCTTCATTTTCTTCTATTATTTTATTTAATGTATACCGTCTTTCATCTGCCCATTTTGATATTGTTTTATTTGTCAATGCATTCTCATGAATTCTATACTTAACTAATGCTTTAGGTATTACTATAAACTTATTATCAATACTTAACTGCAAAAAAAGACAATATTCTTCTGATGCTGATACATTCTTATCAAAATTTAATTTACTCTTAGCTAAAGCACTTTTTCTCAATATTGTTGATACAATTGGAATATCAAACTGCAATAATAATCTATCAAAAATATATCCCTCTTTAAAAATTGGAATAATCTCTCCTATTTTGTCCCCATTTATATTAATTTCAACTTGTCCTGCATAAGCTAAAGCATAATTATTGGATTCGATAGCTTTTAGCTGTTCTTCCAACATTTCAGGTAGCCAAATATCATCTGTATCTAAAAAAGATATATAATCACCCTTACAATAATTTAATCCAAAATTTCTTGCCCCACCTAATGGAATATTTTCTTCAGTTTTATAATATTTAATTTTATCTCCATAATTTTTTGCTATCTTTGCACTATTATCAATTGAACAGTTATCTATAAATACAATTTCCCAATCAGTAAAAGTTTGGACAAAAACACTATCTATTGCTTCTTTCAGATATTTTTCACCATTATAACAATTCATTAAAACTGAAATTTTAGGCATTATAAAATCCTTTTATTTTATTTATTACTATTAGCTGTTCATAATCCATCAAATCAAAATGACATGGTAATGTTAAGATTTCTTCATATATCCTTTCAGTTATAACTAAACTTGTATCGATTTTATATTTACTCAATAAATGATTTGGTTTATAGTGAATTCCACATTCAATATTATTATTTATTAAATACTCTCTTAGCTCATCTCTTCTTTTACATTTAATGACAAAGATATGAGGTAAAACTTCATCAAAATTAAAATCTAAAGTTTGAATCTCTTCTATATCTTTAAAATTCTCTACATATTTTTTTGCAATATTTTGTCTTTTAATTTTAAAACTTTCAAGTCTATCAATCTGAACAAGTCCAATAGCTGCCATAATATTACTCATATGGTATCTAAAGCCTTGATTACTCACATCAAAATCCCAACTTCGTTGTCCTGAATACCTTTTATCTGTATCTTTTTCTACACCCAAAAGTCTTCCATCTTGTACTTTTTGGATAAATTCTTTATCTCTTGAAAGTATAGCTCCACCTTCTCCTGAAGTAATATTTTTAATACCATCAAAACTAAAACAAATAATATCTCCATTTGTTCCAACTATTTCACCATCTCTTTTACTTCCAAAAGCTTGTGCAGCATCCTCTAAAACTCTTAGATTAAAATCTTTTGCTAATTTATAAACTTCGCATATTCCCTGTGAATTACTAGCATAGTGAACAGGCATGATTGCTTTTGTATTTTTTGTTATTTTAGCTTTTGCATCATTAACATCTATAAAAAGGGTACTTGCATTGACTTCACAAGATATAGGCTTAGCCCCAGTAGCAGAAACAGCCTGATATGAAGCTACATAAGTCAAAGATGGAACTAAAACTTCATCTCCTTCTCTTAGCCCTAAAGCACTTAATGCTAAATGAAGAGCAGATGTGCCAGTGCTTACACAAACTACATCCATATTTGTTTGAAGATAATGCTTAATTTTCTCTTCGAATAATCTTACCTCTTCACCCATACCAAGATACTCTTTATCAAGAACTTTTAATACAGCTTCTTTTTCAGCTTGTGAAATTGATGATTTTGAAAGTCTTATTTTACCATTCATATTTTATCTCGCCTAAATCTATATTTATTGCTTCATTTGGATTATGTTCTAAACTTGCCAAATTTAAAAGCATATTATATTTTCCAATTCCTCTAAAAGCAACCCAGAGTCCAGCTTTTACTGTTAATCTTTTATAGTTATTATGAGAAAGCTTTGTAATAAAAAACTTTTTTGATTCTTTATCATATATTACAAATTCTATTTCACCAATTGGCACAACTAGATTTAAAATCATTTGGGTATGTTTTTTCCATCCTTTGATATCATCTTGATTAATAGTAGAAAAATATGCTTCACCAAATCCATCAAATCCATCATCACTTTTTTTCATAGCATGAAAAATATCACCTTTAGGATGATGTATTTGTTTAAGTGGAGTTAAAATTACTCCGTCCATTTTAAACCTTTATTTTTTGCCATCGCTTCATATTCATCTATTTGTTCTAAAGTTTTATCTAAAATATTTTTATCTGTTTTATAAAAATCATAGTACCACTCACTCGTAAATTTAATAGTGTCATTATACTCTAAATTTGCTTGCCATTTAAGATAAAAAAGTGATTTATCGCAGTTAAGCTTAAGTAAACCAGCTTCATGAAATGGTATATTTCCAGTCACTTTATAAGCATCATTAAGATTTTTAAAATCCCAATATTTACTTAGATCTACAAGTAACTCTTCAACTGTATGATTTTGTTCAGCTCTTGGACCAAAGTTAAATGCTTCTCCATGTAAACTATTGTTTGCATAAAGTTCTGCACCTAAATTCAAATACCCACTTAATGGCTCTAGTACGTGTTGCCAAGGTCTTGTAGCTTTTGGTGCTCTTATCTCTACCAATTTTTTATTACTCCAAGCAATCATACAATCAACTACTATTCTATCTTTTGCCCAATCGCCACCACCTATAACATTTCCAGCTCTTCCAATAGCTAACTTAATATTACAACCTTGTAATTTAAAAAATGAATAATAATATGATTTTATAATAAGTTCAGCTGCACCTTTGCTTCCACTATAAATATCTTTTCCACCCATCTTGTCATCTTCTTTGTATCCCCAAACTTGCTCTACATTATCATAAGCTTTATCGCTTGTGATAATGATAGCTGTACACTTATGATTTGATACATTTAAAGCTTCTAAAATATTTGCTGTTCCCATGACATTTGAAGATATTGTTTCAATCGGCTCACTATATGAAGTTGACACTATCGGCTGAGCTGCTAAATGAAAAAGAAATTCTGGTTTCTCAGTAGAAATTATTTCAATCATTTTAGATAAATCTCTAATATCTTCTTGATAATGTTTAATTATATCTTCTAATTTCAATTCTTCAAACATTGATGGTTTGGTAGGTATATCTTTTGAAATACCTACTATATTTGCACCAAGTTTAACCAACCAAGTTGTAAGCCAACTCCCCTTAAACCCAGTATGCCCCGTTACTAAAACCTTTTTACCTTTATAAATATTATTAAACATATTAAACCTTCTATATTTTATTTTTTAACTTTAAAGCTGGTTTTTCTAAATATTTCCAACTTATCCACGAAATAAACAATAAACAAACAAATGAAACAATTAATGCATTGTAGATATTTTGAATTCCCCCCCATTTGCTGCTTGAGAAATAGGCCAAGCATAGATATACAAACCATAGCTATAATCATTTTTGATTGTAAATATCATCTTTACATAAAAACCAAAATATAAAATACTCAAAACAACTACATATCCTAATATTGTCTCTTTTATATTTCCTTCAAATAGAACTAAAATAGAGCAAAAAAATAAAAAATAAATATTAATTTTTTTCTCTTTTACGATTAAATATGTTGTAACACCTATTCCAAAATAAATCAGGACTCTCAATAAATCTAAACTTATATGACTAAAAGAAATAGCACCAAGTAATTTTAAATATATAAAAATAGCAATAACAAACAATAAAAAAATTCTAGGCCTATATTTAGTGTTTGATAAAAGTAATGGAATGATTATAATATAACAAAAAATTTCAAATGGTATTGTCCAAAGCGAATTATTTAAAGCATTTGGCTGAGCAGAATCAGACCATGTTCCAGACATTGAAACATTTACAGAATCAAAAGGAATAATATTTTGAAATAAAAATTTTAAAAATTTATAAAACCATTCAAAATTGAATTTAATATCGCTAAATAAAAACACAGTAACCAAAACAACTATTAAAGAAGCCAAATAAGCAGGCATTATTCTAAAAAATCTTGCCATTAAATAGGAGTACACATCCCTGTTTTGATAACTTTGTGCCACTAGCAATCCACTAATGAAAAAGAAACCATTTACTGCATACCATCCTAAAGAGTGATTACCCCACAATAAAGTTGGCTCTTTTAATCCATAAATTGCAAACATATGACTATAAAAAACAGCAAATGCCAAAACAAATCTAATAAAGAATGAATTATTATTAAAAGTATTTATACTATGTTCAATTTTTGTTATTACTGAAATAATCATTTTATTAACTTCATTAATGTATAAAGCAAGCTTTTATTTAATTTTCTTTTTAATATATCTTCATATACTAAACTAGAATCTTTTATATAACTTAATAATAACTCAAAGCTTTTATTAATTGAATGATTTGATTTATAAAATTCAAAACAGTCAATAGAAAGTTTTTTACTGTCTAATTCGTAAATAGTTAATAGTTCTTCCAAAGTATGATTACCTTTTTGAAAACATTTACTATCAATCCGTTCTCCCATTGAATACCCTTTAACTTCATAAAAGAATTTATATTTATAATCTTTTGGTATTGACATATAGCTATAATCTAATCTAACAGTTGGAATTCCTAGTTTAGCACCATCAAGTGCAGTTGTTCCCATTACAAACAACATATCAAGAGTTAACATAAAATCATTAAGTTCTGATGGTTTTATATTTGAAATACGAGTAATTTTAAAATATTCCGAAGTTGTATCAAATAATTTTTCTTCATATTCTCCATTTCCAACAACAATAAAATTTATTTCTTTTTTGATTTTATTAGCATAATCAAAAGTATCACTCATTGTACGATTTAGTATTGTAATTTTAAAATCAGCTATTCTACCTACCCAACCAAGTGTTAAAATATTTTTCTCTTTTTTAGATTGTTCTAAAAATAGATTTTTCTCTACATCTAGACTAAATAGTGGCAAAATTCTAGGTTGAGATAATTTAATATTCATACTTTTTTGAAGATTACATACAATATCACTATCCAAAATAGCATGAGATCTTTTAGCTTCAATTAACTCTAAAAATATCTTTGATTTTTTATATTCACTTCTCAATATTGTATTCCAAAATAATTTTGCTATAGTTTCACCTTCGTACATCATGTTTCTTAAAAATCCTGGTAAAACAGTGTAAAAATTTGCTGATAAAGTAGTTATAAAAAAAATATTAGTACTTTCATGAATTTTAAGTGATGGATAAATCGACCAAGGTGTCATACTTTGAAAAATCAATATTGAATTTTTAGGAATAAAAACTTCTTTATCATCGTAATATGATATCAATTCTATATCTTGTTTTTTATTGATAGCCATATCTCCATCAGTATAATCAACTAATGCAACTTCATAATTATTGTTATGTAAATATGAAGCGAGTCGCATAAACATGCTATTTACACCACCTGCTCCCCTATATGGAAAACAAAAAATTATTTTTTTATTTTTCAATTCCATACTTTCCATGGTGCTTTACTGCTTTCCCAAAGTTTTTGTAGTGTATTTTTATCTCTTAGAGTATCCATAGGCATCCAAAACCCTTCATGCTTATAGGTAAAAATCTCTCCATCTTTTGCAAGATTCATCAATGGCTCTTGTTCAAATGTAGTTTGATCACCTTGTATGATATAGTCAAATACTTTTGGTTCACATACAAAAAAGCCTGCATTTATCCAACTACCATCACCTTTTGGTTTCTCTTTAAACTCCATAACTTGATTATCTATAGATATATCTAAGGCACCAAATCTACCATCAGGCTGAGCGGATGTCATAGTCATAGCTTTTCCATGTGATTTATGAAACTTAACTAATTTTTCAATATTTATGTCACTAACTCCATCACCATAAGTTAGCATAAAAGATTCATTCCCTACAAAATCTTTAGCTCTTTTGATTCGTCCCCCTGTTAGAGTATTTATTCCTGTATCAAGAAGTGTAACTTTCCAAGGCTCACTAGAATTATTTAGTACTTCCATTTTACCATTTGACATATCAATTGTAACATCGCTTTGATGTAAAAAATAATTTGCAAAATATTCTTTTATATAATAACCTTTATATCCTAATAATACAACAAATTCATTAAATCCATAAGTAGAGTATATTTTCATTATGTGCCATAATATAGGCTTTCCACCTATCTCGACCATTGGTTTTGGTCTAAGTTCAGTCTCTTCACTTAATCTTGTACCAAATCCACCTGCTAATAATAGTACTTTCATTTAATTTTCTCCTTTTATATATCTAAACAATAGTCTTTTAATTCTAAATAAATTTTATCAATATCTTTTTTTAACTGACCATCAACGTTTTTCCACATACCAACACCTTTTTTTGAAATTTCTGGGTCAAAGTATTTTTTAGGATATTTATGTATTGATCTATTTTCATTTAAAAATATAAAAATTTTATCTAAAGTATTTTCATAATCTAATACTAAGTTCTCAAAATTTATTCTTAAAGTATTTTCATTATTAATGAAATTATTTCTATATAATTTGAATCTGCTAATAAAATTTTCTACACCATCCCCTATTGCACTATTTCCTACATTTAATCCATTAATTATACCTGTACTTTTAGCTGATAAATAAATATCTCTTGGATCTCGATCTACTATTATACTCTTTGCGTTAGAAAAAAATTGTTGCGATTTTTGAGGGTTTGTAGTTTCAAAAGCATTATTTAAAAGAAGTGTATGCTTCTCATTAACCAACAAATTTTTAAATAAATCACAAAAATATTTTTGAACTATACTTAAAAATTCTTCATGTTCAAATCTCGACAAATATATATCTGTCTCAAACATTTTTTTTCTTCCTAATCTATATAATAATTTTTTTATAAAAATTTTGTATGAAGAATGATTATTAAATGCAAAAGGCCATTCTGCATTCCATTTAGCTAGAGTTAGACTTTCTATAAATTCAATAGATGATTTTGTAAATCCAGGAAAATAATAATCATAATTATATCCATGACTTTGTAATCTCGAAACTAAACTATTCCCTCCTCCATAAATTTTTATAATATTTTTAAAACTTCTTATCGCTTCTGAAGAACGTATTGGTGACCAATCCTCAACTAAACAATTATATAAAGTTATTATTCCATAAGGAGCTCTTAATAATTCAAATTCAAATTCTTTTGAAAAATATTTATATCCTTCAAATTCACAGAATAAATCAAAATAAGCACTTTTCCCAGAGAATGAATAACCTGAAAAATCAATGACTGAGCACTGATTAGATTTATTTTTTACTTTAATATTTTGCATTTAAAAAATTTTCAACTTTTTGTATATCACTCGGTACATCAACAGCTATTGAATCAACTGTTGTTTCAGCCATTTTAATTTTATATCCTAAATCTACAAAACGTAATAGTTCAATATCTTCAAATTGTTCATTTATTGTTTTTGGATATTGACTAAACACTTCTAATGCTTTTTTAGTAAATCCATAAACAGGAATTTGTTGTCTAAAAATTTGCTTTAGAGAATTATTGCTATATGGTACTGGCAAACGTGACATATACATTACGTCATCATTTTCATTTACAATAACTTTAATGATAGTTTGACTATTAATTTCACTTTCATCATTAATTATTTTATAAAGATTATAAACCATATAATCATTGGAATAATTTTGATAAAGTTCTACAATTTGTTCAATACTATTTGGATCAATAACAGGCTCATCACCTTGAATATTAACATATAAATCTGCATCATATTCTTGTGCAACTTCTGCTAATCTATCAGTACCCGTTAAACATGTTGTAGTTGTCATGCAAACGTTCATATTCTCTTTTATACAATAATCAAAAATCTTTTCATCATCTGTAGCAACGAT
>Ga0180008_1002367_pt1 | contig 10296 bp, 10 predicted proteins | sample MM_PW_MetaG_FD_121121 | JGI IMG/M metagenome (GOLD analysis project Ga0180008, IMG submission 121121) | Groundwater microbial communities from the Aspo Hard Rock Laboratory (HRL) deep subsurface site, Sweden - MM_PW_MetaG | ecosystem: Environmental > Aquatic > Deep subsurface > Groundwater... | reverse complement strand
TAGGAGACGGCAACCGCAACGGTGATAGCCACGGCCACCAAGATTACGGTTGCTATGACGGGGCTGACGGCCTTACTTTTTCTAGATATCTTATTCTGAGATTTCATTCTAATTTAGGGGTATGAATGGTAAATAAACCATTTATGGATTCTAAAAATTAAATCCTTGAAAAATATCAGAGATCCATATCACAGATCAATAATCCAATCCTCGCACGCGTGAATTATAGATTTAAGTTCCATATCCGTTAAAATGCATTAGATTAACTGCTAACCTGAAGTCAGATGGAGTCACTTCCTCAAGCCGATAATCAACATATGACGATACCGGTGGAAACTAAGCTCGAACCTGAGCCCACATTAGAGGAGATGATGGCGCTCACGCCTGTGAACTATGCTATCGTTATACCTTGTCGTAATGAGGAGAAATTAATATCAGACTGTCTTGATGCTGCTCTGAATCAGTCTATACCCCCTTCGGTAATTTTAGTAGTCGATGATTCTTCAACAGACTTCACTCCCAACATATTAGAGAAGTGGTCTATTCAAGATCCCCGCGTTGTTCCTATTAGAATCAACTATAAACGATACAAGAATAGGGGGTATAATGTATCTGGGGCTACTAGAAAGGCCTATGAAGAACTATTCAAGATGGAGCTCAACTTCGACTACATCATGAATCTTGACTCTGACACCATAATTCCATATAATTATGTAGAAACTTTAATTGGTGAAATGGAGAGGAATCCCAGTCTTGCTATTTGTTCAGGGATTGCAGATTGGAGAAAGCAGCCTATTATAAGTAATAACCACGCTACCAATGCTGCCCGCCTATACAGGGCTTCATTCAGTAAGGAGGAGATGCCCTATCCGATAATAAACGCCCATGATACATATATGGAGTATCGGGCCATTTACATGGGATGGGAAGTTAAAACCCTCCCTTTGATCTTCAAGGACCAGCGTCGATTCAAAAGGAGCCTAATAAGATGGTTCCTCTCTGGGCAATTCCGGTATAGAAATGGCTTAACAATACGACATGCTTTTCTGAGTGCCTTACAGTCCTTGAGGCAAACTCCCTATATAGTAGGCTCACTGGTTGGCCTCTTCAGCTTTCTAGTCCACTGTCTAACAGATTCTCGACTAAAAGATAGAGATTACATAGAACATATGCAGAAATTCAATGATAGGGATATCATAGATTATTTTAAGGGTCGTTTCAGGAGGATGTTCTTTGGACACATCAAATGAATTAGGGGGGAAGCTCTTAGTTCTATGTGTTGACGGAGTAGATCCCGACTATGCGAAAGAATTAGGATTCCCAAAGATGTCCTATGAATCTAAACTTAAGATACCAAAGGAACTCTATAATGAAAGTCTAGGTGTTCCAGATACACTACTTATCTGGCCTTCAATGTTATCTGGAAGGATAGTTACAATTGCAAAAGAACAATTAGGACCTAACATTAGGCTCGGTGAGATAAGGATCCCAATTCGCAGATTCCTCCATAAATATAGAATAAAATGGAGCAGAGATACTAAAAATAAGAAAAATTGGAAAACAAATCCATTTAATTTTAACCTTGAAACAGTTGCTGGAAAGTATAACAGCATAATGTGGAACATTCCCACCATATGTCCAGAATTCATTTCTGGATGCCCAACACCTGAGGATATGTTGAGATATGGAAAACACGAATACAAAACATGGAAAATAATAACGGATGGAATGTGTCTATACCCCCATGATTTGTCTATGGCATATTGCCATCTCCCAGATTTCCTAGGTCACCTGAAAAAACCCGTGGAGGATATTTACCTTGACGTACACCATCATGCTATGCGGCTCTCGAAACATCGGTCCGTGATGCTTGTGAGCGACCACGGATGCTTGGACGGAGAACACACTCACAATGCATATCTCGGATGCACGGAGCCCGTGGAAGCAGAAAACGTTCTAGAGGTTAGGGCCGATATAGAGAGGATCCTCTCCTAAACGGATGTGCGGTTGGGATCCCCTCTCATAATGAACGTTCACGTTACACAGGTGTTGACTGAGTGCAAACTTATTCTTCTGCTTGTAGCAATTCATAAATATATTAAATAGAACACAAAACTATGGGGCGGATGCCTGGGCCTTTGAGATCGCCCGATCTTAAGGTTTTTGACCCATCCGCCCCACCCCTTTCATGTTCATGGCAATCTCTACCCTAGAGTGTCATTGAAAGGCGATGTTTTTTAGTCAAACCACTAAATTTCAACCCATACGTAATTATATATAGCACTAAACCCTACTACAGATTCACGATCGGGCGACTCAAAGTGCCAAGGAACAGAAAATACAGAACAGTATCGCTTCCCAGCGGCGTTGCAGATGCAATCCAACAACTGATAGATGAACTAGGATTCTGGCCAAGCGTCGGAGCCTTCGCACGGGAAGCCTGCATCAAGATGATCAGAGAAGAATGGCCCCTTCTCGGAAAAGACGAGGAGCCCCCTGTAGACAAGGACCCCAAGAAGAGGAGAAGAAGGTAAATGTTCACACGAAACTTCCTTGAAACATGGTGGCGGAGGGCGCTGAGGCGCAGGGTCCTCTACACCGCATTGGACCGGGAGGACCGGGGCTACCTTTACCTGACGATGAAGGCCTTCGACAGGGTGAACAGCGCAGACGTCGGGAGGATAATAGTGAAGATCCTCGCAAAGCTCAGGGACGCGCTTGAGAGCCCCTTCGTCAGGAAAGTGGAGACCTACGGAGTCGTGAAGGCTAGGAGCATATCCGCGAAGGCGGTGGAGTGGGGCCACGACGTGGCTGAGAGCTGGTCCCAGGACAGAGGCTTTGCAAGTTATCTGACGGTGATCGGCTTTGACAGTTACTGAACAGACACAGATTCTGACACGCCCACGTGAAATCAAAACCATTGAACTCGAACTACCCGATAGATGTGAATGTGGATTTCAAAACCTCAAAATCCATGGCACACGGACAAACGGCAGACTCGTGATAGATATCAGGTGTATGAGCTGCGGAAAACCACTGTCGGAAATAGAAGACTCTTGATTCCTGAAAATCCCAAGATCGTCGCCCTCATACCCGCCCTCAACGAGGAGAAAACTATAGGGCATGTGGTTCGTGGAGCCCTGAAGTATGTCGATCAGGTAGTAGTTGTAGATGATTTATCGGACGATAATACGGCGGATATTGCCAGAAGAGCAGGAGCTCAGGTCATAACGCTTAGAAAGCGAAGAAGGGTAGGAGGAGTTGCTAAAGCCGGAATATCCTATGTCAGGAAGATCAAGCCGGATATTCTTGTGATCCTAGATGCGGACGGACAGCACGACCCAGATGAAATTCCCAAGTTGGTAAATGCTATCTTGGAAGGTCGAGGTGATTGGGTTATCGGATCACGACACCTGCACAACAAAAACAAGTCCATATCTAATAGATGGGAAAATTGGTTTTTCAGGCAGAAAAAAAACATATTCCTTAAAGGTTTGGGAAACTGGTTTTTCAGCAAAATTGTCACGTTTCTCACTGGACAGACTATAACGGACACGATGTCCGGTTTCAAGGCACTCAGCTGGGGGCCCCTGCTAAACTTGCACATGAAGTTTGACTATGCCTACTGCCCAGAGATGGCCATCACACTATGCTTGGAAGGCTACAGAGTTTCAGAAGTTCCTGTAAAGAATATATCAAGGACTACAGGAGAATCAAAGGTCGTCCTAAACATCTTTCCTTACGGGATAAAACAACTTGGAATAGTTTTCTATACCTATTTCAGAATGATTTTATTTAAAAATAATCTTATAAAAATTATTAAAGAGAATATATAATTGGTTTATTACGAAAAAAGCTTTGATAAAGTTAAACACGGAAGTGAAAGTAGGAATCCCCTAGTAAGAGCCTTTTTTCGATTAAGATTAAAATATTTAATTAATAGAATTGGAGTATATGACCCAAATAAACTATTAGATTTAGGATGTGGAGACGGACGTCTTTTAAAAGAAATGAATAATGATGCTATCGGATTAGATTTATCTCAGTTAAGGATACAAAACTGTAAAAAATTAAAACATATTCTATTACTATCTGATTCAACAAATTTGCCTTTCAGAAATAATTGCTTTATGTTTATAACAGCAATAGGTCTTTTAGAACATGTACCAAATTATAATATGGTGATTGAAGAAGCATATAGAGTAATTGAAAATGGTGCAAAAATAATTATAATTTGTCCCAATGAGAAAATTATGACAATTTTCAAAGTATTATCTGGTCGTTTTTATAAACATACTCACTCTCATGAATTTAATCCAAAAGTTCTCATGAAAAAACTCAAGAAAATAGGATTTCAAATAACAAAGTTCAAAACGTTTCCATTAAACTTACCCTTCTTTTTTTCAATAAGTTTTATGATTGAAGCCAAAAAAGAGGTTAATGTTTAAATTATGAAAATTGCGATTATTCAGAATGTTCCATTAAATGACCATAGAATGATACATACAGATGGTATTGCTACTGAATTAATTAGAAGAGGTCATGAAGTTGACGTAATCATACAAGAATCCAATGAAAAACCAATGTTTAATGATTTATCATATAACGTAATCAATATCTCAGGTTATACATATTCAATTGCAGGACAGTTAAAATTTGCTTATGGAATATTTAAATTACTGGAGAAACAAGAATATGATATAATACATGCAAAAAATCCTTTTTCATCCGTACTACCTGCTTTATTGAGAAAATCTAAATCTAAAATAGTTTATGATATTCGAGGTCTTTGGATAGATTTCGGTATACATTCAGGAATCATATCAAAAAAAATAGGCTACATCCTTAAAAAAACAGATACATTCTGTATGAGGAAATCAGATAGAGTTATAGCCATTTCACATGAACTAAAAAATATACTTGTTAAAAGAAAATTGAACGAAGAAAAGATAGATGTAATTGTTGGAGATGGTGTCGATTTAGATAAAATGAAAAAACTAAATATTGAAGATATTAGATGTTTTTTAGATATTGAAGGAATAATAATTGGTTATATGGGTACTATAGCACGATCTAGGCACTCTGAAAGGATCATAGAAGCTTACGAAATTGTCCATAGTTCAATAGCCTCTGCGAAATTAGTTATGATAGGACCATGTAGAGAAGACGATTTAAAATATTATAAAAGACTAGTTAATGAAAAGAATCTTAATAACTATGTTTTTTTTACGGGTTTTATTCCTCACGATGAAGCTTTATGTTTTATGAAATCATTTGATGTTGCAGTTGCATATCACGAAGGTGATCTATCTATTTTTAATGTCGCTGTTCCAACGAAAATATTGGAATACCTTGCTAACGGCTGTAGTATAGTGGCAACTGACCAAAAAATGTATAAAAACTTATTGACACATAAAAAAGATGCATATCTTAAATCTCAAGATTATAAATCTTTTGCAGAAGGAATAATCAGAGTTTTAGAAGATGATAAATTATCAAAGAGAATATCGAAAAACGCATTAATGACAGCGGAAAAATACTCATTCATAAAAGTAACAGATAAAATTGAGAAAGTATATGAAAAGGCATTATTTTTGAAATGAATCAAATTTTAATGTCTTTACAAATTTCTATTTCAGTTTTAATATATTTATGTCCCGGTATAATTATTTCCCATCATATTGTCCCAAATAATTTACTTAAAGATATTATAAATAAATTATATATATATGTTATAATTTCCTTTTCCTTTTCCACTTTATTAGGTCTTATAATCATGAAATTTTATCTAGTCATTTTAACAAAGATAATTTACGCTATAACTTTAATTTATATTATTTATTCATTTGGCAAAAAACACAATATTTTCAAAAATTTATTTAATATAGAACTAAATCAAATACAAATTATATTATTACCTTTATTCATTATGGGTTTTTACTTATTAATAAATAAAGAGTGTTTTCCACGAGGTTGGGATGCAAGCAATCATTATGTTATGTTTAGACAATTTTTATTAAATGGCCCCGCTCATACAGAAATTGGAAGTTTAATAAAATCATATTATCCAAGAGGATTTTCTTCATCAGTTTCAATTTTCAGTTCAATTATGAATTTGGATCCAAATATATCATTTAAAATTTTCAGTTCAATAATTATTTCGACATTTCCAATAGCTATTTATGTATTTACAAAAAATATATTTAATAATAATGTAGCTTTTTTTTCATCCTTCAGTTCATTAACAACAGGATATTTATTTTTACCTAGAGGAAATTTTCCCTTCCTCTTATCATTATATTATATGGGAATATTACTAATATTAATGAATTTAATTATTAATTATAGTATTAATTACTTTAAATATATTTGCTTCTCTTGGTTAATTTTAACAAGCATTTTATTTACTCATCCGAGTATATTGGTTCTTTACATAATCACTATAATCAGTTCACTAATGTATGGTCTAGTAATGAATAGAACTGGGCAAATATTAAAATACTATAAAAATATAATTTATATTAACATCGTATCAACCATATTATCTATAATATTTTTTATATGTATTCAGCCAAAATTATTTATTGGTTATATTGAATTTTTGAATCTTCATGAAGTTAAATCGGAAGTACTGAAACAAATTATATTTAGGACAACAAATAAAGAAATGTTTATAATATTTTTCACCCCTTATCTAATATTTCCTTTCATAATAGGATTATTTGAAATAATTAAAAAAGATTCTATTAAAGAAATTTATATTGGTTCTCTTTTAACTTCCACAATTTGCTTATTTACTTTTATAATTCGACCTAATAATGCCCGCGAAATATATTATATGCTATATCCTTTTTTTTCTGCAATAGGAGTTGGTATTGATCATCTATTTAATGAGCATAATAATTTATTTAAAGTAAATAATAATAAAATATTTTCTAAAATTATTATAATTTTATTAATGATATTATCTATTTCAAACCTATATCATTCTTCAAATGGAATTTTTATTAATAAACCAATATATTTAAGTGAAAGAGATATTGAGTTTGCTGATTTTATTAATAAAAATTTTAGAAATGAGCGAATAGCGGCATTGAATAATCCAAATATGAACTTTTTAGATGTTTTAACTACAAATAAATTTATTCTTGGAGATAATACTATTAGTGATCAAAAAAGTTACAGAGATATATATAATGTTTTCTCTTTTAATGCGAATTATTCCAAAGTGATTGAAATAATTCAAATATATAATATTACTGCAATAATTATTGATAATTTAAAGTACTCGGGCATGCGCGTTCTAGATATAAATGAAACATTTAATTTAATTACTTACTCACATAATGATTTTTTATTTATACAAATAAAGGAACGAAATATAATTGAGTAAAAAAGAAAGAAACATTATATTTATAATATATTTCATCATACTATTAATTGAAAGCATTTATATTTTAAATGGTAATTATTTATACCACTTTTGGGAATTTAGTCCTAATAAAGCCATACTTTATATTGATAATAGAACTTTATCACCTAATGAATTAAATTTATTGTATGCTGGATTTTGTCTATCTTTATATTTATCTATTATATACTGCATCACACAAATAATTAATAAATTTAAAATACATTTATTAATTATTAATACAATATTTATAGTACTACTTTATCTAATTCCTTATATTGTCACGATTATTGTTACCTTTCCAATAATGATTATTTTATATATTATGAATTTAATTAACATACAGTTAAATAATAATTTCTTTACAATATCCCTTCTAACAATATTTACTATATTAATAGATTCATTTATTATGAAAAAGTTTAAAAGCATATTATCAAAACTTCTAATAAGTAATTAATAATCTATAAAAAATGTCAGATATAATTTTAAGAAAGAAAATAAGTAATATACAATTAATTAAAGAAATATTAAAATCAAGAATTCTACGGATGTTATTTTCATTACATTCCCAATCTAATCTTAAACAATTTGAGAGCCAAAAAAAACTATTAATTGATTTGCTTAATTCTGAAAAGTTCATTATTATTATATTAGATGCCTGTAGACCAGAATCCCTTCACAAATGGCTTTCACATAATAAGCCTTCACTTCTTAAATATCTAACCAAAGTTAGATCTGAGGGAAAGACTACTAAATCTTGGTTTATAAAAACTTTTAAGGATTATCAATTTGACCTTACCTATATTTCAGGCAATCCATATATTAATTCAACTGGCATAACTCCAGTAGGAAAAATTGCACGAAATTGTTTCACTGAAATAGTGGACGCTTGGAGAGAATGGAGCGAAAATGAACAAACATGTACTCCCCAGACTATGAATAAATTTGCCTTAATTAATCTTAATAAACCTCGTCTCATAGTTCATTATCTTCAACCTCATCAACCTTATATTGGAGATATTAGAATTCCAGAATACATGCAATTTATTAGTAATTGGAATGAGATGAAACTTAGACATTTACAGAGACTTGAGATGGGATTTGATCCTCCTAAAATTCTCCAAGTTTTCTCCTCTCGCATTTTTAATGAAGATGAGAAAAATATAATTAGGCAAGCCTATGAAAGTAATGTTAATCTTGTTTGTTCTCATGCTTTCCAACTTATTGATAAAATTAAGGAAGGAACAATTATTATAACTTCTGATCATTCCGAGATGATGGGAGAAAATGGATGTTGGTTTCATTATCAAGGTCATCCCAAACTCCATATAGTTCCTTGGTTAAAAATTTCTAAGAGTTAAGTTTTATTTCTGGATGGGTTCTTAGTGACATTTTTTGAGGAACTGTTGCGTGCGCGTAAGCGAAATTCTCCATCATTTCATAAATCTAGAATTAATTTAATTCAAAATTATGTAAATTTAAAAAATACATTAGTTTTAGATATAGGATGTGGTAAAGGAGAATATGATAATCTTTTTATCGAAAATAAGGCAATAGTTATGGGATGTGATATTTACATTCCAGGAATCATTATAGCCAATAAGAGAAATAATAATGTTCATTATATTATAACGGATGCAATGAATCTACCTCTTAGAAACTATTCAATAGAATTTATATTTATAAATGAAGTATTAGAACATATAAAGGATGACGATAAATGTATCAAAGAAAGCTACAGAGTTCTTAAAGAAAATAAAATTATTGCAATATTTGCACCCAATAAATTTTTCCCCTGGGAAACACATTTAAGAATTAAGAAATTTCCATCATTATTTCTTTCATTTTTACCAATAAATTTTAGGAAAATAATATTTAAAATATTCAAACAGAAATATATCTCTATTTACACTAGGAAAACATTATATGAAAAATTAAAAAAATACTATAATATAATCAATTATCATGAAATATTTCCAAGAATAAGACAACTTAGTAATAAAAAATACTACTATAAAATAAAAAAAATGATAGAAAAATTAGAAAAAACGCATCTTAAAATATTCGGAATATCAATATTTATCATAGGTCAAAAAAGATAATGCGCGCAGGTTAGAAAGGTGGTTGAGTTAACCTTTGTTCAGAAGATTATTTTGAAGCTTAGTGGCCGGGTGTTCGTAGGATACCGGTGTCGTTCTGGTTGGAGGGGATCCCTTCCCTTCTACGCCTTCAAGTGCCCTGAGCATGGGCTCGTTGAGGATTACCCCAGTGGATACACGGGAATGCTTGAATGCCCCAAGTGTGGTTATGCTCATTGTCAGCGCTAGCGTGTGCTAGGGGCTGACGTTTCTGGATTCCAGGTCTTTTCTTATGAGATCCCGGAGATAGTCGGAGACCCTCAGGTAGTTGCCTGTGTCTAGAATCTTGTCTATAGCGTCCATCATCTCATTCGTCACCCGTGTGGAGATCGGATATGTGTCCTGGGCTGTGCGCCTGAACTTTTTTCTGGGTTTCTCCTCGTTTTGTCCCATATAATCGATATTGTATACATAGAGAGGTAATTTATATGTTTCCAACTGTTTTTTGATATAGATTGACTACATATATGAATTTGCTGATGAATAAATCTGATGATGTATATTTTACCACCTGCTTTGTAGACATGGATTTATATAGTGGAAAACGATAGAGCCTCCAGTCGATGGGGATGAGAGACATAGAATGGTGTAAGCCACGTATGCCTCGATACCCGTCGAACTGAAAATAGGAAAAGAAAAAAAATGAAAAATATTGGAAAGAAAAGTTTAACTTTACTGCTTATAGCTACAATGCTGATTGCTCTTATACCAATTGTTCCTGTGAACGCAGCTATCGAATACACT
>Ga0180008_1002366_pt1 | contig 10300 bp, 10 predicted proteins | sample MM_PW_MetaG_FD_121121 | JGI IMG/M metagenome (GOLD analysis project Ga0180008, IMG submission 121121) | Groundwater microbial communities from the Aspo Hard Rock Laboratory (HRL) deep subsurface site, Sweden - MM_PW_MetaG | ecosystem: Environmental > Aquatic > Deep subsurface > Groundwater... | reverse complement strand
AGGCGGTAGGGGAGTGGTCACGCAGACGAGGTGCCCGGTTTACGGGGGCTATGGCTGTGAAAACTTACTGCAGGCGGTGTTTTCGTTTTCGGAACCGTTCATATCAGGGCTCAACCAGTCGCTGTCGGACCCTACGCAAAAACGACTGTGAGGCCCAGCCTGTCGGGGTTTCCAGCATTCTGCGGCATTGCACAGCATCACCATCAAGTTCAGGCTGTCAGTACCAATCCAGAGCGTGTGGAAAAACAACGCCGAAACGATGGGCGCATGACCATTTTCCAGGCGAGGGGTGGGAAAAGGGTAATTTTAGTAATTGGTAGGTCAGAATTGGCTGGAGCCCTTATAGAACGTGGCTTTCAGCTATTACCTCGGAGGGTAATATAAGGTAACGAGAGAGGTAATGTTTTGTTCAGCCCCGCATTTTACTGGGTTTGGCAGCTCACTGGCATTACTGTCTCTGAAAGTAATTTCCTAACCACTTACTTACCTTATTATTACCTCTATAAACTTTACCAACTACCTGATTTTATTGAGGTTTATAAGGTTTTTGACAGATAATTACCAAAATTACCTTTTTCCCATGGCTCAACATAAATCGTTCAAAGCGCCTGTTGTGACCGTTTTCTGCAACCTGGTGCATTTTAGCCATGGGACTGCCATGGGACAGATCCTGTGCGCACCACCGGGCTGCAGCCCTTATAAACCGGGGGCCTTGGTTTCGAAAACCGCGAACGGGTAGTTGTTGGCGCCAAATCGCACCAGCAGCGGATGCCAGATGCGCTGCATGTCCAATTGGGCCAGCACCTGCTTGCCCAGCTCGCGGGCCTCGGATTCGAGCATGCCGGGGCGGATCTGCTGGGACAATTGCTCAATGGCACGCCAAGTCATGGCTTGGGCGTGGCGCATGGAATCGATGCTGTAGGCGGCGCCCACGGCTTCCTTCGAAGGTGCGTTCAACGGGGTGTCCTCGGTTTTTATTGGGCTAATCGCTGTATTTTTTACTATATAGCGAAGAATTGTGATTGGGATACCCGCGTGTGCAACGAACCCGGCTACGCGCGCCTGAAAAGGCGCGCATACACCGCAATATTGATCAACAGGACCAGGGCGCCCAGGCCGATTTGGATCTGCGGTGTCAGCCCCGCCGGATAGATCAGGGCAATGATGTAGTGCTCGATAAAGCCTGCGCCATAACCCTCTTGCCCTGCGAGGTGGCGCAGCAGGTTTTCCCAGCGGGTCAGGGGGCAGGGCAGGTGGAAGAACTCGACGGCCATGCCCCAGGCTGCGGCGGGCAAGTGCAGCCAGATGACCCGGCGCCAGCGCAGGGCGAGCAGGCCACCGAACAGCACAAACAGGATAAAACACAGGTGAAACAGCACCAGGCTGTCGGCAGCAATGCGCAAAAGCATATCGGGTTCGCTTGAACGGGCAGGCCGCCAGTCTAAGGGATAATGAGTTGCTTGCAGGCCGGCAGGGCCGTTATTGTGCTGAATCCTTTTAGTCCTTTGCCACGGATCTTTTGTGATGAGTGCATCGCGTACTGCTGTCGGCCCGATCAAGGCCGTGATTTTCGATATGGACGGGTTGCTGCTGGACACTGAAGGCATCTACACCGAAGTCACGCAGATCATCGCCGAGCGCTATGGCCGCACTTACGACTGGGGCATCAAGCAGCACATCATCGGTCGTGGCGCCCAGGACCTGGCCGAGTATGTGGTCAAGGCGCTGGACTTGCCGATCACGCCCGAAGAGTTCCTGCGTATCCGTGAGCCGTTGATGAGCGAGCGCTTTCCCAAGGCGCTGGGCATGCCAGGTGCCGAGGCATTGGTGCGGCATTTAAGTGCGCACAATATTCCGATCGCCGTGGGCACCAGTTCGTCGCGCCATTCGTTTGGCCACAAGACCACCCTGCACCGTGAATGGTTTGGCCTGTTCGGCACAATCGTCACGGCCGACGATCCGCAAGTCGGCGCTGCCAAACCTGCGCCAGACATCTTCCTGACCGCCGCCAGGCGCCTGGGCGTTGCGCCGGAGGATTGCCTGGTGTTTGAAGACTCACCGTTTGGCGTGACTGCCGCCAAGGCGGCGAACATGACCGCCATCGCGGTGCCCGATGAAGCCATGGCCGACAGCAAGTACGCGCATGCCGACCAGATCATCCGCAAACTCGCGGACTTCGACCTGGCCGCCTACGGCCTGCCGCCGATGCGCTGAATCAACGCGCGGCTGGCCGGCGATAGCGGCCTTGAGGGCGCCATCGCCGGCCAGCCGGCTCCTACAAGGTTATGCGCTGAAGCCACCATCGATGGACAGGCTTGCCCCCGTGATGTAGCCAGCCTCGGGTCCAACTAGGTAAGCCACAAAACTGGCAATCTCTTCCACTTGTCCATATCGACCGATTGCCATGAGCCCCAGCAGGCTTTCGGCAAACTCACTGTTGGCCGGGTTCATGTCGGTGTCCACCGGGCCCGGTTGCACATTGTTGATGGTAATCCCCCGTGGCCCCAGGTCGCGCGCCAGGCCCTTGGTCAAGCCCACCAGCGCTGACTTGCTCATGGCGTACGGGCCGCCGCCGGCGAAGGGCATGCGCTCGGCGTTGGTGCTACCGATATTGATGATCCGCCCACCTTCACCCATGTGCCGGGCTGCTGCCTGGGTGGCGATAAACACGCTGCGTACGTTGATGGCCAGGGTCTGGTCAAAGTCCTCCAGTTTGAACTCTTCCAATGGGCCTGCCGCCAGTACCGCGGCGTTGTTCACCAGGATATCCAGGCGCCCGAACACCTCGACAGTCGTGTTGACCGCCTTGCGAATAGCCTCGGCATCGGCGCTGTCGGCATGAATCGCCAGGGCTTGGCCGCCATTGCTGACGACACTGTCCTGCAGGGCCTCGGCCTTGGCAGCAGAGTTGACGTAGGTGAAGGCAACGGCTGCACCTTGCGCCGCCAGGCGCTTGACGATGGCAGCGCCGATGCCGCGGGAACCGCCCTGGATCAAGGCAACTTTGCCGCTGAGGTTTTGCGTGGTCATGTCGATCTCCCAGTCATGCAAGGCAGGGGTGCCTTGTTGTTGGCGTCGAGTATCGACCCCACGGGTGCCCCTCGGTAGACCGTGATTGCTATAGTCTGTGTAAACCAAAAGTTTAGAGTGGGGTGATATGGAGAGCTTCGGCAGTATCGAATGCTTTGTGCGCAGCGCCGAAGGCGGCAGCTTTGCCGAGGCGGCCCGGCACCTGAGCCTGACGCCGGCCGCCGTCGGCAAGAGTGTGGCCAAGCTGGAGGCGCGCCTGGGTGTGCGGCTATTTCAGCGCAGCACCCGGCGCCTGACAATGACCGAAGCCGGCAAGTTGTTTCTTGAGCAGGTCAGCGCCAGTCTCACGACCATCCAGAATGCCGTGGCCAACCTGGCCAGTGCCGAAGGCCGGCCTGTGGGCACGCTCAAAGTGAGTATGGGCACGGTATTCGGCAACCGTTATGTGGTACCGCTGTTGGCGGAGTTTCTGCAGCGCTTTCCCGATCTCAGCCCTGACTGGCACTTTGATAATCGCCAGGTCGACCTGATCGGCCAGGGTTTTGACGCGGCCATCGGTGGCGGGTTCGAGCTGCCGCAAGGCGTGGTCGCGCGCAAGTTGGCCCCGGCCCACCGGATTCTGGTGGCTTCGGCCGATTACCTGGCGCAACGCCTGCCCGTGCAGGTTCCTGAAGACCTGGCGCTGTGCAATGGCATCCTGATTCGTTCGCCGCAAACCGGCCGCGTGCGTACCTGGCAACTGACCAACCGCGCCCGCGAACAGCGCCCGTTGATGCTCAAGCCGCGCATGACCATGGGCGACTCCGAAGCTGCGTGTTGCGCCTGCACCCAAGGCCTGGGCATTGCCCTGGTCAGCATGCCCATGGCCGTGCCGTTCCTCGACAGTGGCGCGGTGGTGCGGGTGCTGCCCGACTGGTACGTCGATGACGGCAACATCTCGCTGTATTACGCAGAACACAAGCTGCTGCCGGGCAAGACCCGGGTGTTTGTCGACTTCATCATCGAGCAGTTTGCAAAGCAGCAGTTGGCGCAGCGGTTCAGTGCCGTCTGAGCCGGTTTGTCGGTGATGGCCTACTGTGCGAATCGCCCCGGCCAACCGATGACTTTCTTGGGGCGGGGTGTCGCATAGGTCCTCACCTTCGAGGTCGACAGCCCCAGCCTCACCAGGGATTCGGCCAGGGTCACGGCAGCGGTCACGCCATCTACCACCGGTACGCCGGTGCGCTGGCGGATCTGCTCATCGAGCCCGGCCATGCCACCGCAACCCAGGCAGATCACCTCGGCCTTGTCTTCGCTGATGGCCAACTCGGCCTGGCGCACAATCGCTTCCATGGCCTGCTGCGGGTGCTCTTCCAACTCCAGCACCGCCATGCCACTGGCCCGCACCGAGGCGCAGCGCTCATACAGCCCGGAAAGCTTGAGCCGGTCTTCGATCAGCGGCACCGTGCGGTCCAGGGTGGTGACCACAGAGTAAGCATGGCCGAGGAACATCGCGGTGCTGGCGGCGGCATCGGTGATATCCACCACCGGCACGTTCAACAGTTCCTGCAGGCCTTCGCGGCCATGTTCGCCATAACCGGCCTGGATTACGGCATCGAATGGCTGGTCGTAGGCCAGCACCCGGTCCATCACGGCGATGGCTGCCAGGTAGCTTTCGAAGTTGCCTTCTACCGATTCGGCGCCGAAAAACGGGGTCAGCCCGACAACTTCGGTGCCTGGCGCCGCAACGCTGCGGGCCTGCTGGGCGATGGCCTCGGTGATGGATTCGGTGGTGTTGACGTTGACGACGAGAATGCGCATGGAAGGCTCCCTGTTCAATGGCTGGCGTTGTCGACAGCGATGCTCTCGCCGCTGATATCGGCATAGAACGGTTGGCGCTTGGCGATCAGCCGGTACAGCACCCCGGCAATGCCGGCCCCAAACAGCCAGGAGAACGGCGAGACGCTGGCAAAGCCCGGCAACAGCGCCAGGGCAATGGCAATCATCGCCGCCGGGACAAACGCAGCCACCGCCCGCAGGTTGACCCCGCGGCTGTAGTAATACGCGCCGTCAGGGTCTTCGCTGTACAGCTGCGGCACGTTGATCTGGCCCTTACGGATCAGCCAGTAGTCCACCATGATCACGCCATACAGTGGGCCCAGCAGGGCACCGAGGCCGGAGAGGAAGTACACAATCACCAGCGGGCTGTTGTAGAGGTTCCAGGGCAGGATGAGCACGGCGAGGAACGCACTGATCAGCCCGGCGCTGCGGAAGTTCAGGTACTTGGGCGCCAGGTTGCTCAATACAAAGGCCGGGGCAACGAAGTTGGCCATGATGTTCACCGCCACGGTGACGATCAGAAAGGCCAGGCATCCCAGTACCAGGAAGAAGGTATTGGGAATGGCCGCGATGATCTGGGTGGGGCTTTCGATCACCTGGCCATTGAGTTGGAACTGCCCGCCGCACAGCAGTATGGTGATGATTGCGAACAGCAGGATGTTCACCGGCAGGCCCCAGAAGTTACCGACCTGGATGGTCTTGCGGCAGGGCGATGAACGGGCGAAGTCGCAGAAGTTGAGGATCAGGGTGCCGTAGATCGCCAGCCACAAGGCGCCGCCGGCAAAGATATTGCGCCACATCTCGCCACCGCTCAGGGGCTCGCGGATTGACCAGGCGATGTTGCCGCTGGCCTGGAAGTACATCCAGCCGGCCAGTGCCGCAACGGTCAGCAGAATCACCGGGCCGGCAAAGCCTTCGTAGCGTCGGACCATTTCCATGCCGTACGCCAGAATCACCAGTTGTACAAACCAGATCATCACAAAGCAGGCCCAGCCCAAGGTTGAGAGGCCGAGGATCGAGTTGTGGTCGTAGTCGGAGAGTCCTGGATGAATCGCCACCAACAGCACGCGGAACACGACTGATGCCAGGTAGGTTTGAATCCCGAACCAGGCGATTGCAATCACGGCCCTGATAAGCGCGGGAATTTGTGCGCCATATATGCCGAAACTTATCCGGCTGATCACCGGAAACGGCACACCGGTTTTCTGGCCCATATAGCCCGACAAGTTCATAAAGAAATACACGAGCGCCGCGCCGATCCCCAGGGACAACAGAATCTGCCAGCCACCCAGGCCCAGGGCGTACAAGCCGATGGCAAAGGAGTAGTTGGCGATGTTGTGCACATCGTTGGTCCACAGGGCAAAGATGCTATAGCCGCCCCAGCGCCGGCCTTCGACCTTGGTGGGTGCCAGATCCTTGTTGTGCAGGCGCGGGCTGAGCACCAGCGGGCCGGGGTTGGCGGTCGTGGGGGGGGACGTAGAGGAGGGCAGATCCAGTGCGAGGTTGTTGGAGAGACTTGTACGCATTCCGGCAGGCTCCTGGCGTCTGCAGCGGGCGCGTGGTTCGGCGCGCCTGGCATGCGGACACAAAGTGTATGAGGGTTGTTGTTGAAGTTGTATACAAAGACTTCAACTCCCTTAGCCACTTGTGTGCCAGGTTTTTATCTATCAAAAGTTTTGTTTATTTCGTTTTTGCATGTCTGATTAATAAATAGCTGAATTTAAACAGCTATAAGTTGACCGTTTGAACAGGTATTTATTTTTATGCAGGGATGTGCGAATAGGAGATGTAGGAAGTTGGCTGTAAAGGGGTGTAACTTTTCGGTGCGTAACTATTAAAGTGCACACAAAAATGGCACTGTTGGTTACGTTTATGTGTACACAATGATGATGCGCCGTAAGCAAATATGGGAGCGGGCTTGCTCGCTCCCACACAAGCCCACACCACATTTTTCATGTGTTGCCAGATCAGGCCTTGCTGATGATATTGCCCGCATGTAACCCGCATTCCTTCTGGGTTGCCTCTTCCCACCACCACCGGCCTTCGCGTTCATGCTGGTTTGGCAGCACCGGGCGGGTGCAAGGCTCACAACCGATGCTGATAAAACCGCGTTCGTGCAGGCTGTTGTACGGCAACTCCAGCATGCGGATGTAACCCCAGATCTCTTCACTGGTCATTTGTGCCAGCGGGTTGAACTTGTAGAGCGTGCGCTCGGGCGTAGAGAACGCGCTGTCGACTTCCAGGGCCGCCACCTGGCTACGGGTGCCGGGGCTCTGGTCGCGACGCTGGCCGGTGGCCCAGGCGCTGACGCCGGAGAGCTTGCGGCGCAGTGGTTCGATCTTGCGCACGCCGCAGCATTCGCCATGGCCGTCCTTGTAGAAGCTGAACAGGCCCTTTTCCTTGACGAAGGGCTCCAGCTTGCTCTGGTCCGGGGAGATCAACTCGATATCAATCTTGTAGAAATCGCGCACCTGCTCGATAAACCGGTAGGTCTGCGGATGCAGGCGGCCGGTGTCGAGGCTGAAGACTTTGACGTTCTTGTTGAGCTTCCAGGCCATATCCACCAGTACCACGTCCTCGGCACCACTGAAGGAAATCCACAGGTCATCGCCGAACTGGCTGAATGCCAGCTTGAGGATGTCCTGGGCGGACTTGTTGGCATAGGTCGCGGCGAGTTCAGCGACATCGAAGGCTTGGTTCATCAGGACGGTTCCTACAGGTCAATGGCGCTGGGCGCTCTATACGAGGGGGATGTTAACAAAATCTGCACTGCGTTGCGGTGGCCTGCGTGAATCGCTAGAGTTCGGCAGTCCTTTTGCTCGCTCAACTGAAAAAAATCCAAATGGGAGTGTCTTGTGGAAATTGCCTGTCTCGACCTGGAAGGGGTACTGGTTCCGGAAATCTGGATCGCCTTCGCTGAAAAAACCGGTATTGAATCCTTGCGGGCCACCACCCGGGACATTCCCGACTATGACGTGCTGATGAAGCAGCGCCTGCGGATTCTCGACGAACACGGCTTGAAGTTGTCGGATATCCAGGAAGTGATCGCCACCCTCACGCCGCTGGAGGGCGCCGTCGAGTTCGTCGATTGGTTGCGTGAGCGCTTCCAGGTGGTGATCCTGTCGGACACTTTCTATGAGTTTTCCCAGCCGTTGATGCGTCAGCTGGGCTTCCCGACCCTGCTTTGCCATCGCTTGATCACCGATGAAAATGACCGGGTGGTGAGCTATCAACTGCGTCAGAAAGACCCCAAGCGCCAATCGGTGCTGGCCTTCAAGACTCTGTACTACCGGGTAATCGCAGCAGGTGATTCCTACAACGACACCACCATGCTGGGGGAAGCGGATTGCGGGATTCTGTTCCATGCGCCGCAAAACGTGATTCGCGAGTTCCCGCAATTCCCCGCGGTGCATACCTTTGAGGACTTGAAGAAAGCGTTCATCAAGGCGTCGAATCGTTCGTTGAGCCTGTAAGTGATCTAGCGAGGCGGGTTGCCTCATCGCGGGCTTGCTCGCGATGGGGCCGGCAAAGGCGCTACAAATCCTCAAGTGTTTCCAGCAGCACCCGCACCTTGGTCATCGATTCCTGATACTCCTCTTGCCACTGGGAATCGGCAACGATCCCACCACCGCCCCAGCAACAGACCTGGCCATCCTTGACCAGCAGGCTGCGAATGGCGATGGAGCTGTCCATTTCGCCGCGCACATCCAGGTACAGCAACGAGCCGCAGTACAGCCCGCGCCGGGTCGGTTCCAGTTCGTCGATGATCTGCATGGCGCGGATTTTCGGTGCGCCGGTGATCGAGCCGCCGGGGAAGCTGCCGGCGATCAGGTCCAGGGCGTCCTTGTCGGCGGCCAGTTCACCGGTCACGCTGCTGACCAGGTGATGCACATTCGGGTAGCTTTCCAGGCTGAACAGTTCCGGCACCTTGACCGAGCCGATGCGGCAGGTGCGGCCCAGGTCATTGCGCAGCAGATCGACGATCATCAGGTTCTCTGCGCGATCCTTGGGGCTGGCCAGGAGTTCGGCGGCGTTGGCTGCATCTTCTTGCGGGGTCAGCCCTCGCGGGCGGGTGCCCTTGATCGGGCGGGTTTCCACCTGGCGCTGGCTGATCCGCACGAAACGTTCCGGTGACAGGCTCACGACTGCGCCGTCATCCGGCAGGCTCTGAAAGCCCGAGAACGGCGTCGGGCACGCTGCGCGCAGGGCGCAATAGGCGACCCAGGGATCACCGTTGCACGCCGCACGAAAGCGTTGGGCGAAGTTGACCTGATAGCAGTCACCCGCCTGGATATAGTCCTGGATACGGGCCAGGGCCTGCTTATAGGTTTCGGCGCTCAAGTCCGCCGTCATCCGGGTGTGCAGCTTGAAGCTGGCCGGGGGATGGGCGACAGGTTGGCTGAACAGGGCCAGCAGCCGTTGCCGTTCGCTTTCCAGCAGTTTTGGGTGGAACACCAATTGGCTGGTGTGTGCCTGGTGGTCGCTGATCAAGGCCCAGGAATAAAGACCAAAACGTGCATCGGGAAGGCCGATGTCGTCGATTGCCTGACGCGGGAGTTGTTCCAGGTGGCGACCAAAGTCGTAGCTCAGGTAGCCGATCAAGCCGCCGACAAATGGCAGCTCATAAGGCGCGGGCAGGCTGGCATCACCCAGCAGCGTCAGGTTTTCCCTAAGTCGTTGCAGGAAATCGCTACCGCTTTCGTCCGGCCACACCGCCAGGGTTGCTTCCGGCCAAGCGCTGAGCAGGTCATAGCGACCACGCTCGGCGGCCGGTCGGCCACTGTCCAGCAGCACGGCGCCGGGGGCATGGCGGATCGCCGCAAAATACTCGGCGGGGTTGGCATGGTAGGGCAGCGGGTGTACGGAGCAGGTCGACATGCGGGGGTGTATCAGCCATGGGCGTGGGGAGGGGATTGTAGTCCCCTGTAGGATTTGCTCCTAGAGGGGATGTCGGGGATTGTTGGGTGGGGGGCGGTGTTGTCTGTTAGGGCGCTATCGCCGGCAAGCCGGCTCCTACCAAGCGATCAGCCTTGCACGGGGGGAATGTGTCCGAACATTTCCTGGGCGAATTTCACGCGTTCTTCCGCCGTTTCCGCTACCCCGGCCGCTTTCAGCTCTTCGAGGCGCGCCTCTACGGCATGGGTGCGCAAGGTCAGGCCGCAGTCGTTGGCGATCTGGATGTTCAGCCCTGGCCGGGCATTGAGTTCCAGGATCAGCGGGCCTTTTTCCTGGTCCAGCACCATGTCGACCCCGATGTAACCCAGCCCGCACAGCTCGTAGCAGCCGGCGGCAAGTTTCATGAAACCGTCCCAGTTGGGCAGTTGCACGCCGTCTACTGCGTTGGTGGTGTCCGGGTGTTTGGTGATGATGTTGTTCAGCCAGGTGCCACGCAAGGTCAGCCCCGTGGCCAGGTCGACACCGACGCCGATGGCGCCCTGGTGCAGGTTGGCCT
>Ga0180008_1002365_pt1 | contig 10301 bp, 10 predicted proteins | sample MM_PW_MetaG_FD_121121 | JGI IMG/M metagenome (GOLD analysis project Ga0180008, IMG submission 121121) | Groundwater microbial communities from the Aspo Hard Rock Laboratory (HRL) deep subsurface site, Sweden - MM_PW_MetaG | ecosystem: Environmental > Aquatic > Deep subsurface > Groundwater... | reverse complement strand
TGAATCTTCGCCCACAGTTCGCCTGCGCGCGGGAGGCCCAGGAGATCGACGAAAGCATATTTCGTCACCGATGCTCGGCGTGTGATGATGCGATTAATGACATTTAATGCTCCCGCAACATCCTCATCGGTCATCCCTGCATATCCGAGCTTCAGCGGGTCGTTTTGGATTTCAGGTTTCAGTTTCTCATAGTTCATTTGCGCTTATCCCTTTCCCAAGAATGATTTCAGAATCGCGATGAGGGCCGCCACCAGGGCGACAACCCCCAGCAGGCTGAACCGGCCCGGACACTTCTCGTCGTGCCGCTCGACGAACCGATCAAACTTCTTGTCCAGCCCGTCGATCTTCGTGTCGAGCTTGTCGACCTGCTTCGTCAGGTTCTCCGTGTTCGCCTCGATGCAGGCCAGCCGCTCGCGAATCGGTTTCTCAGTCATGATCACCTCAGTAGCACGGCCGTCCCGGCTGTGTCCTGTCACAGGCCGGAGGCCTGTGCTAGGTCACGCACCCAGCGCGTAGTACAGCTCGATGTGCAGCGCCGCCGAATTGGTCGTCGTATTCGTGATCACCCACGTCAGGGTGTCCGTCTCGTCGATCACCGGATGCGTGCCCGTGCCCGCGAACACGATGCTTGCCGTCTCGGTATTGGCCGTGTGCCGGTTCGCGCCGACCCCCTCCAGCACGTCGTGGCCGTTCTGGTCATTCAGCACAATATCGTAGTTGGCCACCGGCGCCGGTGCACCGGGATTCGTCACCAGCTTCAGCAGCCGCCCCTCGAACTTCGCCACGATGTCGCGATTGTCCGGCACGCCGTCGGTCGAGTCGAAAACGAAATCGAACGTCAGCTTGCGGACGTTCCCGAGCTTGTAATGCGTTTCGACGCATGTCATGTCACCAGCATGTGCCATAATTCCTCCAATCTGCGGGGCGGGGAGGCCCGCCCCGTTGCCGAATCGTTCTTACGCAGCCACGAGCGTGGCGCCCGCCGCCAGCCGCCTGCACTTGAGATACACATCGATGGTCCCGGCGCCGGTGCAAGGCGCGACGGTGCATTCCGCAATGACTTTCTTACCGACCTCGAGCACAGTGTTCTGGCCGGTGACTGTCGCCCCGGCCTTATCGACCGTTTTGAGTGCCCCCAGGTTTGCGACTGTCTCGACCCCGAAGCCCGCCGCCACCTCGCCTCGCGCGTTGTTGGTGGTCAACTCGAAGTTCGTCCCACCCGCCAGGCCGATACCATTGGTCTTGACGATCCAGTCCTCAATTGCGATCTCGCCACCTGCCGCCACTCCGGTAACATCGACACCCGCGACGATGATGTTGCTGGAGATGAGCTGCTTGAAGACCCAGAAGACGCTGCCTATCGGCATCGCCGTCTCGGTCGCCGTCCCGACCAGTTCCGGCGCGGCGCCGTCCGCCACCACAACCTGGTTGTCGAACCACGAGCAATCCGCAGCCACGATTGCCGCATCGGGATTTGCCAGGCCCGTCGACTCGATCCTGTTGCCGTTGATGATCCCGGTCGCCGTGCCCGGCAGCTCGATCCCCGGCTCGCCGTCCTTGACTTTCATGCGGTTGCCCTCGATGAGCATCTCGGTGCAAATGCCCGCGCCGCCAATGGCGGCCGTCGAGTAATTGCCCACGAACAGATTGTCGGTCACCTCCACACGCGCAGATGCCGCCGGCAGCGAAACGCCGAGCGTGCAGCCTGCGGCTGCCGCCTTCGTGCGGAACGTGTTCCGCCGCACGATCGTGTCGTCACAGCCCAGCTTGAGGTCCACCGCCGTGATGAACTCGTCGGCCGCGTTCTCGCCCTCGAGGAACTCGCACTCCTCGACGACGCAACCCGTCGAAAGCGTCTCGATGTCCACGCCGATCAGCACGTCCGTGATGCCCGGCCGGAACGCGATGTTCCGCAGGATGATATTGTCCGCACCGAGATTCACGCTCGAGTTCGCGTGATTGAAATCGATGCGCGGGATGTCGCTGCCGACCGCGTCGGGAACGCCCGCGATGGTGATCCCGGCCGTAGCCAGATCGATCTGCGCGTCGGCCAGATCCTCGTAATGCCCCGGCGCCAGCCAGATGTGATCGCCCTTGTTGGCCGCGCATAGCAGCACAGCAGCCGCGATCGTCGCCTTGGCATTATCCCAGTCCTTGCCGGTGTTATTGTCGCTCCCGTTCACGCTATCCACGCAGTACTCGGCGCCGCGAACGTTCATCGGGTAGACGGACAATTGCCCGCCAAGCCACCGGCTTGCTGCCACTGGTCTTCCACCCATATTGTTTCACTCCTTTCAGTTTCTGTTTCCTGGTTGCCCCTCCCCCAGGCGGAGGAGGGGCTCAAGGGTTAGTTTCAGTTCGCCACCGGATCGACCATCTGAGACTCGAGGCCGCCGTATCGCGGCTCGCTCAGGATCGCCGGACACTGCAGATAGTCGGCGTTCGCACCCGGCGTGCCGAACACGATCTGCACGCAGTCGAACCCGTTGTCCGCGTCCAGGCTGTCCGCATCGACCTCGATCAGATACGCCTGGTTCGCCGTGTTCGGCAGCGTCAGGGTGCCCGCCGTCTGCACCCACAGCGGCGCCGCCTCCGACGGATAGGTCGTCGAAACCCAGTGCTTGGCGTACGTCAGCGCTTTCGCGCTCCCGCCGGCAATGTTCGTGGCCTGCTGCAGCGTGATCGCGCTCGTCCCCGCCGCCCACGCCTCCGTGAGGATCAGGAACTGCAGCTTCTGGTAGCCCTTCATGCTGATCCAGTCGCCCGACTGCCCGCCGGTGATATTCACCTGCGTGGCATTCGTCTCCGTGATCGCCGCGACCACGTGATGATTCTTCAAAAACTCTGGCATTATTTTTCTCCTGCTTTTTGTAGCACAGCCGTCTCGGCTGTGTCTGTGTTTTGTTTCACAGGCTGGAAGCCCGTGCTACTGTTACGCGCGGTCGTCGAGCACCACGAACGGGCTCAGCGTGTTGGCTGCGGCACCCTTGTAGGGCGTCAGAGGCAGCGGCCACCACGGCTGGCCGTCCACCCGGAAGACGAACCGGAAAACCGTCTCGTCGTAATCGAACCGCAGGTGGATGCTCATCGCCGTCTTGATCGCGCCCTTCGTCACACTCAGGTACTGGCTCCAGTCGCACAGAGCGATGTCGCCCTGGTCGCCCAGCGCCTCGCTCCACTCGCACGGCAGAACCGGACGCCCCATCAGCAGCGCGTAGGGCCGCTCGCTCAGGCCGTTGGCGGGCATGTAGACCGGGATGCCACCCGTGCCCACGTTGATCGTCATCGTCATGAGCTGCGGCTCGCACTCCTGGTTGATCAGCCAGATCGCGTTCTGTCGGCATGGGCCGAACATCCGCGACCACATCTTCATGATGTTCTCGCTGACGAGTGTGTCGGCCGCCTGGCCCACTTCCTTCGCGACCGACACCAGGCACGGCGCGTTCAGAATGCCAAGCGGCATCCCGGCGCCCGTCCCGGCCATCAGCGCGGCGTTAGTCACGAACGATATTTCGTCGCCCGCCTTCTTCGTCAGGTAGGTCGCCAGGGCGATGGACGAATCCTCGATCAGCTCGTCGGTCGCGTAGATCAGGACCGCCATTTTCTTCGGCCGGAGGTTCGCGTACGTGAACGTCGGCTTGCTGGCCGTCTTCGAGCGCGCCTCCTCCACCCAATAGCCGCGCGTCCCGCCGTGCCTCGAGCCGTCGGCGCGGCTCGATTCGTTCTCCATCGGGATGCGGATCGAGTTGCCGCGAATCGTCAGGCTGTCCGTCCGCCCGATCAAGTCGACCGGATTGAAAACCTTGTCAAGAATCCGCTGGGAGAACTCCGGCGGCACCAGCAGCCCGCCGTCCGAGTCCACGCCCTCGCTCATCCCCGTCGGTGCCTTCACCGAGATGATCTTCGCGATCCGGTCGTCGATGTTACCCTTGCCGAACGCCTTCGCCGCGATCGCAAACTCGCCGAAGTCCTCGAACCCGCCACGGGCCTCCGCCTCCGAGTCCTTGACCGTCACGGGCACCTTGAAGTTGGACAGCTTCTGCACCGCACCATCGACGGCGATCTCCACCGCGTCGGCAACGGCCTTGCCCAGACGCGCGCCCATCTCGTCGGCCGCCTTCGTTTCCGGATTCTCCGCATCGGTGCACTCGCGGGCCGTGCCGTCGGCGACCAGCGTCTTCGCGTCCGCGTCGCTCACCTGTATTTTTGCGCCCTCAGCCTGGTCATTCCACGCCTTGAGCAATATCAGCCATTTCATCTGATTCTCCTCTCTGTTAGTGGCACAGCCGTCCCGGCTGTGTTTCTGTCGCCGTCCCGCAACTGCCGTCCCCGGCGATCTCCGGCCTGCCGCTCCTTCAGCGGCCCCAGCCTCGAGCGCCTGGCGGCTCCGCCGCCGGCATCCAATGTGGCACAGCCGTCTCGGCTGTGTAATGTCACAGGCCGGAGGCCTGTGCTACTCTCTATCTCACACACGGCCGCGACGACGATCCAGCTCGTCACGCACAGCCGCATCAATATCAATTCCGCGCAAGGCCGCCACCGGATCCCGCCCAGCCATCGCCTTGCGATACGCCCCCTCCGTCACGAACGCCACCCCCTTCTCTGGTGGCTTCTGAATCTGTGAAATCTGCGAAATCTGTGGATCACTCTTCTCCGTATTCATCGGGATCATCATTCCCATCGCCTCGAGCATCGACTCCGGCACCTCCAGCCCCTTCCCGATGCTCTGCACCAGCGCGTCGGGATTGCTCGGCACCGGCGCCACCGCGTACTCGAGCAGCAGCCACTTGGAGACGATGCTTCGCACGTTCGCCCAGTCCGGCCGGGCCTTCAAATCCTTCTCAGTCGGCGGCCGCACCTGCGTCGGCAGGAAGCCGATGGACTTGCCCTTGAGAACCCCCTGCTGCACCAGCGCCCACACCGCGCTCGGCTGCCAAGGCGCGTCGCCCCAATCCTTCGGCTTCGCAGCGTACTGCGTCTTCGCGAGGATGCCCGCCCGGCCATTCTGCTCGTCGCGCTTCAGCCACAGCGCCCGCCCGACAGGCAGCTCGTCGTAACGGTGCGCGAACGTGACCACGGGATTCTTCCGAAACTGCGCGAAGTCTCCGCCGCCCGGCAGCACAACCTCGCGGTCGCGATCCAGCGCGTCCGTCATGATGAAACTCGTGTCCGTCCGCGCCTCCTCGTCAGTCTTCACCTCGTCGGCCGCAACCGACAGATGCCGGTACTCGTACTCCTCGCCGGTCGGCTGCACCTTCAGCAGCTCGTCGATCTCCCGCGCAGCCTCCTCGCGCATCGGGAATCCGAGAGGGCCCTCGACCAGGCCCGATTGTTTCTGTTTCGCCATCTCGTAACTCCTTCTCATTTGCGTTCTAAGCCGCCGCCTCGCCGGGGGCCATCATACTGCCAATCGAAAATTTGGGGCAAAATGGCGCAGGCTACGCGCAGCCTCCGAGCCTCGACGCCGCACCAGGCTCCGCGCCCGACCTATCACCTCGATCATATCGCACCGGCAATTAGGATGCGCCGGCGGAAACGGCGTCTCAGAGTACGGCCCCGGCTCCGCGTGATGCTCAAAACTCTCGGCGAGCCTGATCTGCCGGCCATTGAGCAACATGCAGTCCTTGCAGCCATCGCTGCTCGCCAGCCATTGCTTGCCCACGACCACTCCCGACGCCTCCGCCCCGAGTTGCTGCCCCAGGTGCACCGCGCGGCTGCTCTCCGTCATCGCAATCCGCTGTGCCCGGAACTTCGATGCGTGATCGAACACCTTCTCCACACGCTTCGTCAGCTCGCGGATCGCCTCGCCCGCATCGAGGCCCGCCCGTATCTCTTCGCGAAGCTCTTTCAAGGCTTTGCCCAACGCCTTGCTCGTCGTCGCGTTCGTTTCCTTCCCGAATTTCAGCACGAGGCTGTCGATTGCCCGCGTCACATTCGGATCGCGCACAGAAAACACCACGTCGCTCGCGCCCACCCGGCCCAGAACCGCCCGCCCCTCTTCGGCGGCGTACAATTCCACAACAGGTCGATTATCCCACAGCTCATCTTGCAACTCCCGCGACGCATTGTGCGTCAGCCATTTCTCGAGCGCCACGAAAACCCGCCCCACGCCCTTCTGCACCGATTTGTTCCGCTCGATCAGCGCCAGCACCTCCCGCCGCTGCCCCCGGAAGAACTTCTGCAGGTTCTTGCGCATCCGCTCGCCGCGCGGCATCCGCCGCACGCGATTGCGTTTGATCCGTAGCACGGGCGTCCCGCCCGAAAGTAGCACAGGCGTCCCGCCTGTGTCCCACAGCCGAGACGGCCGTGCTACCAACTCATCAATTGCCGTCGCCGTCGCCATCGTCGTCTCCGGCCATCCCGATCGGAACCAGGTTCATCGGCAGGTAAGGCTCCTCACCCCACGGCACCTCCTCGAGGCCCAGATCCTGCCGCACCTCATTGATCGTCTGCACGCCATTTTTCAACTGCATCTCGTGATCGAGCCGCCGCTGCTCCCGATTCTCAGGCACAGGATCGTCGAACGCCACAAACAGGCGCTCGTCGAATCGCGGACACAGATCCTCATTGATCGTACCTTCGATCATCTTGCAGCGCGGCCGCACCGACATCAGCGCATGCTGGTAGTGCCCGGCCTCCGCGTTCGCGCGATTCACGTTTTCCGTCTCGAGCAGGCTCATCGGCACATCGAAAACGTTCGCTATCTGAACCTTGCTCAGTTTCCGGCGGGCAACCGACTCCAACTGCTTCGGCGGGAACGTCAGCGGCGTCACTTTCATTACGCTCTCGGCCACCAACACGCCGCCGGTGCCGCCCTTGCTGAACTTGCGACGCAGATTCCGCTCCAGCCGCTCCGCCTCCTTCGGGCCCATCGGCTCGTCCGGCGAAATCACAGCGTCCGGCCGCGCCCGATTGTCCAGCATCGCATTGTCCTGCGCGATCTGCTTGCCGTCCGCCTGCACGTCCTCGAATGCCGCCAGAAGCGGCGGCATCCCCTCGCCGTACGGATCCCGCAGATTCGGAAATCGAAAATGAATCATCTCCTCCGGCTCGTATCGCTGCGGCGTCGGCCCCTGCCCGTAAAGATAGTGATCGATGACCGTGGTTTTCGACCGCTTCAATCTCATGTGCTGCGGCAGCAACGGCCACAACTCGGTCGGCACTCCCAGGGCATCCACAACCACCAGCCAGTACGCATTGCCCAGGATCTCCTGATACAAATCCGTGAGCTGCATCAGCGACACCCGATTCATGAACGGATTCACCCTGTCGAGCAGATCGATCAGCGGATGGTCGAGCACCTCCTCGATCTCCATCGCCTTCGCCAGCCGATGCTCGAGGCCCGCCCGGCCCCGCAGCGCCTTCTGCTCGCCCCGTGACAACCGCCGCGTCAGGCATCGAGGCCGCAGTTGCCGCGCGTTCGTTTGCACATAAACTTTCAGCGGCGTCGCGCTCACCGCATTCGCATTGATCCGCGCACAGGCGAACGCCGTCCGCTGATACTCGTCGAGCAGCTTCTGATCCGTCGGCCGCCGATAGCGCTGGTAAAAATCGGTGTAGCCCCCGCCGCCGCTCGGCACGCCCACCGGCGGCATCGCCGCCTTCTCCGACAGCCAATCCCCCAGCCGCGCAAGTCGTCGCCTGAACGTCACGATAGGTCCTCCCACAGCGCCTCGTTGTCGCGATGCATCCAGTCCTTGTCGCTGTCGATCATCGAGTGCCCGTCCGGCAGCCGCTCCTCACGCGTGCGCGACTTCCTGGCAGTGGCCGGGGCGTATCGCTTCTGTGCCTCGTCGGGCGATGGTTCTGTCTCATCGTCGGCTTCATCTTCCCAGAGCAGTGCCGTCCTGCCGCGATCCACCCCCGCCACCAGGTATCTCAGCGCGTCCATCGCGTGATTGTCTTTATCCTCCGGGCGCTCGTCGTCGCGATCCTCCGGATACGCATAGCCGTACGCCTCCTGCAACAGAGGCTGCATCTGCGGGCTCTTGATGATCTTGAGCCGCCCGTCGCGCATGCGAGCCGTCACCGCCGCGATCCCCGCCGGGATCGAGTTCGGCGCCTTGCGGATCACATGATCCGCGCGCCGCAGCTCAGCGATCTGATCCGCGCCCGACGGATCGGCATAGTACGTCACATCGTGCGGCAGTTTGCTCGCGTGCGTTGCCAGCGTCGTCCGCTTGCGATACCGGCAGCGCACAACCCACAGCACGTCGTCCTTGTCCAGCACGCCCACCAGCGCGCAGAATGGATTGTTGAAGCCCCAGTCGATCCCGCCGTACCAGTTGCCTTCGCGCCGAATGACTTTGGCATCAATCACCCTGCGATCCGGAGTTCGGCCATCCTCCACCAGGCACGAATCGAAGTCCGGATAAACCAGCCCCTCGTTCCGCACCCATCGCCCGTGCAGCATCCGCTCGCGTTCGACGTGCGGCAGCGCCTCCAGCGCCGCCACGAACGATGCAGGCAGATGCTCCGTATTATCGTACGCCGACCAATTCAGCCGCCCCCAATTATCAGCATCCGGCAGCGGCTCCGCCACGTCCGCGCACATCAGCTCGACCGCCACCCGATGGAGCCAATGCTTCGGGCCTGCCGGGTTCGTATCGAAAATCAGCTTCGGCACGCACAGGCCGCCCGCCGAATCCTCCACCTTCTGCGCCAGCCGCGTCATCAGTATCTGCGCCATTCGCCACGTCGTCTGCCGCGCCTCATTCACGAACACCGTGGCGTACTCGTTCCCGAGCAGCTTATCGACGCGCTCCTCGTTATCCAGGCCGTCGACGATGATCTGACTGCCGTTGCGGAACGTGACGCACAGCATCCGGCTCGTGCTCCGCTCGAATAGCGCACCCGCAACGTGCTGCTTGAGATAATCCCGCAGCGTATCGTCCCAGATCGACGCGTACGCATGCACCCGATGCCGCCGCACGATGAGCTGCCGGCACCCCGGAAACCGCAGCGCACGCATGATCATGTACTCGATGACCAGCACAGTCTTGCCCGACCGCGCGCCGCCGTCGAACAAGATCCGCGTCTTGTCGCCGCTCGTCAGCAACTTCCAGCCGGCCATCTGCTTTTCCGTGTGCTTCAATCCCACGCTTCGTTCGTCCTCGTCGCCGTCATCGTCATCGATTCCAGTCGACTTCAATCGACTCCAGTCGATCTCGTTGATCCGTTTTTTCGTATCCGCTTGCGCCGCGCGCGCTCGCGCTTGTCCAGCAACGTAGCACAGGCGTCCCGCCTGTGTCCCTTCTGACACGAGCACGCCATCATCTTATTTCGCGGACTCTGTTTCATCGGCTCTGCCCTGAAAAGTTACCGTCACACTCACTTCGTCCGTGCCGTCGAGCAGCTTCCGCTCCAGCCTGCCCAGGTGCGTTTCCTCAGCCCGCATTGCCTCATTCAATTTGACAATACGCACCTCGAGACTGTTGATTTCTGCCTTACGCTTCGCCGCCCCCGCCTCTGCGTTCTCGCTTCGCAGTTGCTCGTGCTCGGCCTTCAGCTCGATCACCCGCTCCATCGCCCACCGGATAAAATTCTTGCTGCGCTTCGCAGCCGCAAGTTCCTTCTCGAACTTCGCATTCTCGCGGGCCGCCTTCAGCTCCACCTGCCACTGCCCATTATCCGCCCATCGGAAAAACGCGCGATCCGAGAAACGCGGCAGCTCCGGAATCCGCTCACGCACCTGCTCGGCCGCCTGCAAAGCGTTCTCGTTGCAGGCCACGAAGATCGCCGCGACCTGCTCGAGATGGTCCCGGTACTTCCGGCTGAGACTCCGCCGTCGCGGACGCTTCTCCGTCGTCGGCGGCTTCGGCTTCGGCTTCGGCGCATTCTTCGCCTTCCAGGCCGCCTCCAGCTCCTCGAGCTCCGCCATTGCCTTCACCGACAGCGTCTTGCCCGCCTCGACGCGCTTGAGCAGAGCGATATGCCGCTGGCCGCGTGCCAGCTTCATCACATCAATTTCTTTTTCCTTCTGCGCCATCAATCGACTCCAGTCGACTCCCGTCGATTCCCGTCGACGGGCGAAGCCCCGCTTCGCCGCTTCGCCTTCCGGCCCGTGAACTTTTCCCACCGCTTGACAATCACATCCACGTAACGCGGCTCGATCTCCAGCCCAAAGCACCGCCGCCCGAGCTGCTCAGCCGCGATGAACTGCGAGCCGCTGCCCGCGAAAGGCTCGTAACATATCTCGCCGACCTCAAGGTGATTGCTGATCGGGATGGCGAACAATTCCACAGGCTTCTGCGTCGGGTGCTGCCCGTGGTCTTTGTCGCGTCCGATCTCCCAGACGCTTG
>Ga0180008_1002363_pt1 | contig 10301 bp, 10 predicted proteins | sample MM_PW_MetaG_FD_121121 | JGI IMG/M metagenome (GOLD analysis project Ga0180008, IMG submission 121121) | Groundwater microbial communities from the Aspo Hard Rock Laboratory (HRL) deep subsurface site, Sweden - MM_PW_MetaG | ecosystem: Environmental > Aquatic > Deep subsurface > Groundwater... | reverse complement strand
TACTCGACCTCGGCCTGGTACTGGAAGGCTTTCTTTGTGCCGCTGCCGCAGCTGATGGGCCGGGTAGGCATGAAGCTGGCCATCGTCTCCAAATACCAGATTGACGCAGCCAGGCGACACCAGCTGCCGTTGATGCCCAACGACCCGCTTACCCGCGAGCTGAATTTTAAGCGGGCGGTGCTGGAGGCACAGCTGCCGGTGCAGGGAGGCAAACCCCTGTCGCTGTTCAGCATCCACATGGACGCTTTTGCCCAGGGTTCCGATACGATGGAGCGCCAGGTTGACCACGTACTGAAGCTGCTGCAGGAAACCCAGGCAGCCGGCAAATCATTCGCAATCGCCGGCGACTTTAACCTGGTGCCGCCCGGCCTGTCGTACAGCCGCCTGCCGGACGACGAAAAACCCATGTTCAAGCCGGAAACCGAGATCAGCCGCCTGTACCAGGTTTTCAAGGGCTACCCCACCCTGCAGCAGGTAGATGGGCCGGACTGGCGCAGTTACCTGACCCACTTCCCCAACATCAGCGACGCCCCGGACCGGGTGCTGGACTACTTCTTCGTGTCCGACAACATCCAGCCGAGCGCATTCTACGTCCGCCAGCACGACACCCTGCACATTTCCGACCATCTGCCGACTGTGCTTACCTTCAACGTAAACTGATCCGACGGCTGGCCGGAGGGCTAAGCCTTCAGCCGCCACAGCGCGTGAGGGATCGCAGCGCTATCCTTGCCGGCCTGCGGCCGGCAAGATACAAGCGTAGAGCCCGGCGGCGGCACAGGCCGCCGACACGCCCGGAAACCTCGAATACCTCCATAGCCGGGGACTGTCCCCCCTCGCCCCCGATAAACCTCGAATAACTCCATGATCGGGGACTGTCCCCCTTGCCCCAAGACGCTGGACGCCACCCCTGTTCTGCCAGTACTATATACTTAGTAACAACAAGAATGTTTTCAGGAGCTTTCGTATGATATCTACAGAAGTTTTATTTGCCTTCGGGCTTACTGTATTTGCCGGCTTGGCTACCGGCATCGGCAGTGCCATCGCCTTCTTTATTAAAACACCGACACCGCGTTTCCTTTCTGTGGCCTTGGGTTTTTCCGGCGGAGTGATGATTTATGTCTCGCTGATCGAAATTATGACCAAGGCCCGCGATTCGCTCAGCCAGGTTTATGGCGAGACCGGTGGAGCCTGGGCGGCGGTGGCCGGCTTTTTCGGCGGCATGATCGTGATAGCGCTGATCGACCGTTTTATACCGGCCAGCATCAATCCGCACGAAATACACTGCGACGAAACCATGGGAACCATGTCCTGCGATGACCATAAAGAGGCCCACAAGAAGAAAAGCCTGCTGCGCATGGGAACCCTGACGGCCCTGGCCATCGGCATCCACAACTTTCCCGAAGGTCTGGCCACCTTTCTGGCGGCCCTCGAAAATCCGACCATGGGTATCGCCATTGCCGTTGCCATAGCCATCCACAACATCCCGGAAGGCATCTCGGTATCGGTTCCGATCTACTACGCCACCGGCAGCCGCCGCAAGGCCTTCGGGCTGTCCTTCCTGTCCGGCCTGGCCGAACCGGTCGGCGTTATTATCGGCTACAGCATACTGCGGCCCTTCATGAACGACGCGGTGTTCGGCGTACTCTTCGCCTCGGTGGCCGGCATCATGGTCTTCATCTCGCTGGACGAACTGCTGCCCACCGCCCGCGAGTACGGCTCGGGGCACCTGGTCATCTACGGCGTCATGAGCGGTATGGCGGTGATGGCGGCCAGCCTGCTGCTGTTTTTATAAGCGGCAGGGGGATGACCCGGGGGGGGCTGCTGCTGCCGTTGACTTCAGGTGAAACTCGGGTGGGTTTCTGTTGGCTGTGCGGGGTGCGTAACCCGCGCACCGTACCCTATTCCCAGCAATATTCCAGTGTCGATTTGTTCAGACTGGCTTTTCGGTCGTCAGTACCACCGAACAGCACGTTAAAGTCGGCTGTTACCCAATCCGCGTCATCCGCTCCCCAGGTGGACTTTAAACCACCCTGCAACCACAAGGTGTTGGCGGCTGTATCGTAGGTGACGTCGGTAATGATGACGCACAGTTTATTGGTAGAATCATATTCGCGGTGACGATACTCGATCCCGTCTGGGCCCTTGCGCAACGTGATCATGGCGTAGGGCCGCTCCGGAATGGCGAAGGTTTCTTTAGCGTTTAGTACGGAATCGGTTTTTCGTAGATTCCCCAACGTAAAACGCAGATACCACTCACCGGCATCCTGCGGGTTATATGTGGCATTAAAGTCATTATCCATCCACAGGCTGACGCTGTCAGGAAATTCGCTTACAATCTGGCTGTCCAACAGTCCGTTCGTCACCAACCCCACCGGCTGAAAATCCCAGGCAAAACTGATATCTTCCCCGCCCACATTCCCGTTTATCACTACCCGGCTCTCAAGCGCACCAAGCGTGACTACGGCCGGAGTAAAGCTCAGCTCCGGCACCGGTGCGTCCGGATCCAGCTCATCCTCGCCGCCGAACAGTCCGGTCAGTAAATCACAGGAAGCCGACAACATTACAGCCAGCACTAGAACCAGCACTACCACAAAAAACCTACGCCATAATTTCACGCTACACCTCCTGCAATCACACCAAAAGCTGCCCCTTGAACACCGTAACCGCCTGTCCGCCCAGGCGCACCCGGGCATCACTGATACCCAGCCGCAGCACTCCGCCCCGGCTGGACGCCTGAAAAGCCAGCAGCTCATGCTTGCCGGTCTTGCCCTTCCAGTACGGCCCGATACAGCAATGCGCCGAACCGGTTACCGGATCTTCGGGAATAGTCGGCTCAGTGGAGAAAAAACGCGACACGCAGTCGTAGCCGGAGCTACCGCCGCCGGCCGTCACAATAACCCCGCGGAAAGGATCAGCCGCGGCGAACTCGCGCAGGGCGGCAAAATCCGGCTTCAGGCGGCGCAAAACCTCGTGGTCGGGAATTTCCAAAAGGTAATCCAGGCGATTGCGGCCGGTAAAATATACCGAGGCCGCCGAAAAACCCAGAATTCCCGGCAGTTCGGGCGGCAGGGCACAGGGTACCGCCGGCTCGGCCGGAAAATCCAGCTCGATAGCACCATCAGCAGTACGGCTGGCCCCCAGGCGACCACTGCGTGAATCAAATTCCAGCGCCGCGCCTGAGTCAACATAGCCCTGCTCCCAAAGAATGTGCGAGCTGGCCAGCGTGGCATGCCCGCACAGCTCCTCCTCCATGTCCGGCGTAAACCAGCGTATGTGGAAATGCCTGCCGCGCGGCCACACAAATGCCGTCTCGGCCAGGTTCATCTCCATGGCCACCGACTGCAGCCACTGGTCACTCTTGTCGCCCGACAACACACAAACCGCTGCCGGATTTCCGGCAAACGCCGCATCGGTAAACGCGTCAACCTGATATATGTTTTCCATGCTTTTAGTATAGTACAAAGTGCCGGCCCATGCAAAATTCGTGCGCCCCGGCGGCTGCGCCGCCGGCCGGGTCGCCGCTCCAAGTCCTCGGCGCGGCAGCGGCAAACCGGTACCAGCCTGCTGCAAGCCCTTACCCAGCAGCCATCCAACCCGTCCAGCCGTGCCTCCGGGCTATCCGCTCTGCCCCTGGCGTCGTCAAGGCGGTGTACCGCCTTGACGGGGAAGAAGCTGCATAGCAACTTCTTCCTGGAGATTGCGGTGTACCGCCTTGACGGGGAAGAAGCTGCAAAGCAACTTCTTCCTGGAGATTGCGGTGTACCGCCTTGACGGGGAAGAAGCTGCATAGCAACTTCTTCCTGGAGATTGCGGTGTACCGCCTTGACGGGGAAGAAGCTGCAAAGCAACTTCTTCCAGAGGGTATCGAAAGGACCGCAGCAATGTGCGCGAACGAACAGAAGGCCATGCCTAAAAGGGTTAAATTAAAACGATTACCTTTGAAAGGGGTCATATGCCAATTATTCAATTACTTATCGGGCTTGCTGTCGTAGGAGTGCTTTTGTGGTTACTCAATACTTATGTGCCAATGAGCGCAGCAATAAAAAAACTAATCAATATCATAGTCATTATCGTGGCTGTGGTGTTCGTGCTTCGTTTTTTTGGAATTTTTAGTTTCGGACCCAAAATTTGGATAATCGGCTAGAATTTTTAAACATCGATACAAAAAAGCAATAATTGTCAAAGCCAATAAACCGCTGCTTTATCTTATTTTCTCACCCGGGACGCACTTACCTCCCGGGCGGGAAGATCCACTAATTCCGTAAAGCTGTGCTGCAGCCTATTAATGTTATCTACGGATAAAACACAATACTTCAAATTTAGCCTTTGTAAAAACCGATACCAGCATCACAAAAAATGCTATAGTAAGATTATAAATGTAATTGTTATTAAAATATTAATTTCTCGTATGTACGCAAGCGCACAGACGTAATTAATCACCTGAAGTATGTTATTAGTACCAAGCAGGCAGAGATGACTTGTTTGCAAGATACGCTGGTCAATTGATCATCGATTCAGTGAATATCTTTATTTCTAGAGTTTACAAGGAACATAAAATGAAACGAACAATCGTAATTGCCACCACAATTTTATTGGCAATAGCACTTGGCAGCTGTAATTTGCTTGGATCAATCGTCAATCCTGTTATCGGAACATGGCAAACTACTATTCTTGGAGTTTCGGTTAGCAGCACATTTAATGCTGATGCAACATTTACTGACACCAATTCCTTGGGTTCTGTTGGTGTTACAAATAATGGAACATGGACTTCAACCTCCTTGCAGATCGTAAAAACTTGGGCTGATGATTCTACCGAGACCCTATCATATTCTTTCAACTCGGATAAATCAGAAATGACCTTAGTACCCGATCCAGTCGGAGCAGCCATTATCTACACCAGACAGTAAGCCCAACCTTACAACCAGGGCCTCATGTTTCAGCTGATGCTAAAAACTGAGGCCCTGTCCAAGAAGATTATATATACTGCTGATTTTATTATTTACTATCAGTAGTTATATTATTTTATCTTTAGTATTATGGAGAATTATTCATGAAATTTAAATTACTACTTACCTCGCTTGCTTGTTTAATAATACTTGGCTTGAATTCTTGTGCTTCCTGGGGAACAAAATCACCTAAGCTGTCAGGAACTCAGCAAGCTGAAAAGGCCAGCCTTACCATGGAACTTGTTGAGGGCGACATTAAGCTGCTGATATTGCATATTAGCACTACCAATTCCGCGCTTCAATCACTGGTTCAAACTGAGCAAATTGATTTCGAGAAGGCTTATGCTGATTATGTGGCTACGTATGATGCCACTAGTGCTACAGCCGAACAGTTTTTTGCCAATACAGAAATACAAAATCAGCAAATCAGGGCTTATTTTGATCAGTGGCACGAACAGGGAGCTACATATACCAACCCAGAAGTACAGCTACTAAGCGAACAACGCCTTGTTGAGTTAAGCGCTGTATATGCAAATATTGCCGAAGCAAATGTTGGAGTACTAGGCGCGCTAAATGAATACATTACAACCACTGCAGAAATAAAAAAGTATCTTTCTACAGATCTGACGACTAAAGGAATTGATGTTATTAAGCCTGTCGCACAATCGGTAATTTACAATGGAATTTCACTTAAATCTCTACTAGAGCTATTGTATTCATCAATTACTGTGTTTCGCACAGAATTATCCCCTTTGGCAGTCCAATAAAGCAAAATGTTCATAATCATGCCTGCAGGCATAAATAGCAGAGTATGATTTTACAGGAGTAAATCGTGAAAAAGTTAATTATTATTATTGCACTGGCTGGATTAGCTGGCTCCCTTGCATTCGGCCAAATCAGGATCGATGCTGGAATCGCGGTTCCGATAGGTGTCGGAGCGGTCCTGGATGGGACATCGCTGGAAATGAACGATGTTGTTGGTAATTTTCTTTCAAGAACTTTCCTTCCCTTACCCGAACTTGGGCTTCATTACCAGTTCGATTTCGGTCAGTTAAAGTTTGGACTCGGAGCTAGAGCTATCACTCTGATCATAGAAACCATGATTTGGCCAAATGCTTTTATAGAGTATAATTTTGGCTCACTCGTTGCAGAAGCTCAGCTTGGCGGTGGAGCCTTTTTACTTTTAGGCCTGATTAGTGATTTTCAAGCCGGGCATGTATTCTTTCCTGATTTGTCAATGTGGATGAAAGTCGGAGCCTCTCAGCGAGTGCGCTTTGGTGCGGGAATAACGGGCATATATCTTCCTGAACAAAGTTCTTCATTTCCGGTTGTTGTGTATCTTGCCGGAAAAATAACACTTGAGTAAATTTAATGTACTAATTTGTTAATAATATAAAGTGCTTGGACCACAGCGAAGTTATCAGACAGAGGCAGGTAGTATGGTTTATTCACAGTTTCGTTCTTTCGCATTTTTTTGTTGCCTGCTTGTATTTAGCCAAATGGCAACGACTCAAGCTGCTACTGAAGACGCGCGCCCGAGAGTTGCCCTGGTTCTTGCCGGAGGCGGAGCCTTAGGCCTAGCTCATATAGGTGTTATCAAAGTACTCGAAGAACTCGGTATGCCCATAGACATAGTAATTGGAACCAGTATGGGCGCAGTAGTAGGCGGCTTTTATGCTCAAGGGTTTGATGCACCACAGCTAGAAAAAATAGCCCTGGAAGTAGATTGGCCGGAAATGCTTAACGAACATATGAGCTCCAGCGAAGAACGGTTTCGAAGTAGAATTGACCGATCCCGCTATTTTGCCAGTATTGATTTCGATCGCCGCGGATTGAAAATACAGGGCAGCCTGCTGACAGGAAGAAAGCTTTTGTATTTCCTGGACCGAACTACAATCGCGGTGCCTGCCAGCGTAGATTTTGATGCCTTGCCCAGGCAATATCGGGCAGTCTCTGTTGATTTGGCAACTGGCCAGAGAGTGGTCATTGCACAAGGTTCCATGGCGGATGTAATGCGGGCCAGCATGGGCATCCCCGGCCTGCTGGCTCCACACCTGATCGGAGGCCAATACCTTATAGACGGCGGTGTTGTAGATAACCTGCCAATAAGTACAGCCCGGGAGCTTGGTGCTGACCTGATCATTGCCGTCGACTTAATTGGTGGAATACCTTTTTCTCCAACCGAGTTTGATCGCAATCCATTGGATGCACTCTACCGATCCATCGATATAATGATCCGCTCAAACGTAGCAAGGCAACTTCCTGATGCAGACTTATTACTGAGCGTTGACCTGGCCGGATATCAAGCGACAGATTTTAAAGATGCGGTTGAAATAATGAAACGAGGCGAAGATACCGCGAGAGGCCAGTTATCAGATCTGGAATTATTTAAATCCAAGCTAGGCATACAAGCTTCATATTTTACGGATATAAGGTCGATACAGCAAACAGCAATAGAACAGGTACGGGTTCTAGGCGGCAGTACGAAAAACCAAGCCCAGGCTTATGCCTTGTTTTCCCAGTTTATAGGCACAATACCCGATGAACTGCTTCTAGAGAAGGCAGTCGGCACATTGGAAGACCTTGGTATATATGATTATATTCGAGTTCAGCGCAACGCCGAAGGAGCGAGTCCCACACTTTCGGTTTCGCTCACCAAGCGGGTTTCAGCCGAACACTCTCTAAATCTAGGGCTCAAATACACATCAACCTATTCTGCTTCAACCCTAAGCAAAATGAGTCTGTCACCTGGGATAGTCTTACGCGGCTTGACTACCGATGATTCAAGGCTATCAGTTAATTTACATTTACTTGACTCGCCTGGAGTTGAAGCCTCTTTTGTTCAGCCTCTTGGCCCACAACTTTTCGCCGAGCTATTTTTCAGTGCGGCTCAGAAATCCATGCCCTTTACTGATGGATCGAATACAAGCTACTTGTACGAAACAAATACACTGGATTGTGGCTTTAACGTAGGGCTAAATCCTTTCAAATGGATGGAGTTGTCATTAGGGTTGAGTTTTCAGTGGATGAACAGCACACAGCCGGTGGAAATCATTACAGGAGACATAGTTCCCGCGGCACTGATGGCCCATGCTCTTTTCATGATACATAATTTTGACACAGCTGTATTTCCCAACTCAGGAGCGGGCTTTAATCTGTACTATGATACAGCATTGCCGGGTGCGTGGGGAGCGCGGAATTTCCATACACTTAATGCCGAAGGACTAGTAATCCCAACCCTGAAGCTGCCTTTCTCGATCGCTATATGGGCAAAAGCCGGCTCTGATTTCAGCAAATTCGCCGATGGACCAATAGCTGCACCACTAGAGCATAAACCTGATATAAGCAATCGTCAATTTTTACCCGGCCCGCATATATTTCTAGAGAGCTTTGGCAGCCATATAGCAGGGCTTGGCAACGAAATAAAATATCAAATCCCTTGGGCTTCGCAGACTATTGGCCTGCCATCTTTCCTGCTAGCCCAGTTTGCAGCGGCCAGTGTTTTGCAAAATTTAGAAGATATAGCTCAACTACCTGATTTTACCCACTGGAATGCCGCACTTGGAGTAGGAATTCGACTTAATGAGGGATTTGGAATATCACTGCGTATAGGAGCTTTGCTCGGATTTAGCAAAGAGCTCAGCTATTTCATGGCTCTTGATTTAGGCTCAATCGGCTTTTAAGGGCTAATTGAGCCTGATTATTGGCTTGACTTCATGCCATGTCTGGTTTAACTTGCTTGATTATGTTGATATTGCCTAATAGGATAGGCGCTTGCATCACCAATATCAATTTTTTGCTAATTAGCAAAAAAGCAAGACCAAATAATGCTGGAGAAAAGTGATGATAAAAAAACCGCAGGCACCTGATAATCCGCGCACTAATCGTCTGCTTTCAGTACTTCCTGATGATGAGTATGGTCGACTCTTGCCTCAGATGGAACTGGTTACACTTCCCCTAGGTAAATGCCTGTCCGAAACCAGTGGACAGATGAAGTATGTTTATTTTCCAACTACTGCGATTGTATCACTCCTTCATGTCATGGATAACGGGGCTTCCGGTGAAATTGCTATAGTTGGAAATGACGGGATAATAGGCATTGCAGTCTTTATGGGTGGGGAAACAACACCCAACAGAGCAATTGTACAAAGCGCTGGAGAAGCATTCAAGCTCAATGGAGCCGCTTTACGAACAGAATTTAACCGCTCAGGAGCTGTTCAACAGCTCCTTCTTCGCTATACGATGGCGCTACTAGCTCAGATGGCCCAGACTGCAGCATGTAACCGTCACCACTCGGTTGATCAACAACTCTGCCGGTGGCTTCTTCTCAGTATCGACAGATTACCTACAAACGAGCTGGTAATGACCCAAGATTTGATAGCAAACATGCTTGGAGTTCGTCGTGAAGGCGTAACAGTTGCCGCAGGAAAATTGCAGAAGGCAGGGCTTATCACCTACAGTAGAGGACGCATTATAGTTCTGGACAGACCTGGTTTGGAGGCTCGAGTGTGTGAATGTTACAGTGTAGTAAAAACAGAATTTTCCCGGTTGCTTCCTGATCTCGTCGCTGATTAAAGAATACACTAATTATTATTTATCGAGTGAGCTACCACCAGCAGCAAGTCAACACCATGTTAAAAAATCAACATTCCTCATCTACCTCCTGCCCCCCCGGCCGGCTTGAGCCGCCAGCACTTCCTTGGCATACTGACTTTGCCCGTAGGATCTTCCGCATGCGCGGAAGCAATACGGACGAAGTTCTGCCCTGGTGTACCCGATTATCCGGCAGCCAGAAAAAACGAGTCGGGGAATCCGGTAAAAATCAGGAGCTAACCAATAACTGTAAGGCAGCAGCTGGAGGCGGTATCCGCCGGTCTACAGTACCAAACAAGAGTACCGACCCGTCCGGACATATTGAAGAAACGCTTCACGGGACAGGCGTCAAACCACTAGACCGGCGGTACGGCCGGTCCATCGATCAACAAACCATCACCAGAACCGTTTCTCCAAGCGTCCTGAAAAAGGACATTTCCTGATCGCGTGGAACAATTAATCTATTTTACTGTTTGACTTCCCTGTTTCAAATTCAAAGCCTATGGGATGCTCAATTATAAGCAGGTATTTGAAAGCTAATCTTAAATACCTGCTTATGCTTCTATTCCCAAAGCCGGCCGCAGTTCTTTAACCCCGCGCCCCAGCCGCCGGCGCAGCAAATTTCGCAGAGTAACACCGTCGGCATAACCCACCGCAGCGGCTATCTCCTCTACACTCTGCGCACTGGTCTGCAGTAGATGCACGGCTTTCTGGATACGGATATCCTGCACCAGGGCCAGCGGCGTCTTGCCGGTCAGAGCG
>Ga0180008_1002359_pt1 | contig 10315 bp, 19 predicted proteins | sample MM_PW_MetaG_FD_121121 | JGI IMG/M metagenome (GOLD analysis project Ga0180008, IMG submission 121121) | Groundwater microbial communities from the Aspo Hard Rock Laboratory (HRL) deep subsurface site, Sweden - MM_PW_MetaG | ecosystem: Environmental > Aquatic > Deep subsurface > Groundwater... | reverse complement strand
TACACCTCTAGCGTTGAGGTAGCTGCTCCCACTCCTGCTATCGATCATCTTCTCTAACGCCAAGCAGAATGCTAATGGTACTGTTTCACCACGAGCAAATCCATTGTGCAAGCCATTCTCTACCTGGGCGTAAAAGCCTTGAGGAACGAGGTAACCATCTTCGTGGTATGTTCCTATAACAAAAGATTGCAGCTTAGGCACAATATGTTCAATACAAGCATCCATAGAGTGGGGGAAGTTTAGTGTAGGGAAACTAAACCCAGCAAACTCCAGCATCTTCTTTTTCAGTTCTTGCCGTCTCTCCAATGATAGCTCAGCCAATTCCATTCTTATCACCTCCTTTCTAATTTACTGGCGGACATACACATATATCTACTTGCCACCCACAAGCCAATAGGTATAAAGCAAATGGATTCAGTTCATAGCAAATTATATATTCAGTACCAATGTCCTTTTTGATAAATAGTGGTATCATGGCTTCACCCTTCCTACCAGCGAGACAAGCCCCCGGCCTCTTTGCCGTATTGCAGCCTCGGTCTATTCGGGACACTCCTTGCGGAACTGGTAGCTGTTACTCTATTCCTATGTCCCCATGCAGTAAATCAAGAAAATCCCAAGCTGTAAATCCATACTTCCTCAACTTCTGCTCTACCTTTTTGTCTTTTGTATTGAGCCACTTGGCAGCTAATTCCCTAACCTCTTCCTCGTGTTTTTCATAAATATCCATGTGAACTGCCATCAATCTTCTCCTTCAAAGGTGTCGTTCTCCAATATAGATATAAGTTTTACCCAATCAGGATTTGGTTCAAAGTGCCAGAGTAGGTATCGGGCAAAAGCCTTCCTATCCCTATTGCCTGAAGGTCGCCACCCGCCAGCACTCAAAGCTGCCATAACTGCCCCTGATGGTGATATACCCGCACCAAACAAGCTATCAATTTCCACCCTATAAGGCAATTCGTCATCGACTATTTCAAGTTTCAGCATCTTCCTTCTCCTTTCCCCCCGAAGGAACTGGTAGGGTTGCTAATCTTCTACAGGCTCATAAGTCTGTTCAAATATATCTGGTTTGCACGTGTAGAACTCACCCTTAACATTTTTAATAACCCAATCACCATCTTCCGCAGTCATATGTCCACCCAAAGCTGGTACGTCTAGGAATTCACGTGCTGTATGCCAAACAATCATATTTAGAGGGTCTTTGACTGCACCTTCCATCTCCTTTATCTTTTTCCAAGTTTCAGGATTTGGAATCCATTGTACCGCATCAATCACAACTGGTTTCTTTCTGAATTTCATAACTCTCCTTTCTCCCCCGAAGGAACTAGTAGGGGTTATATCTACTCAAACTTTAACAGCACAGCATCCTCTATCTTCTCCTTGAGCCATATCTCTGCCGTTACCTTTGCCTCTTGGATAGACACATCATCAGGTACATCTTTAATTGGTATCCCTACAAGCATTTTATAATCCATAACTTTCCTTTCTCCCCGAAGGGGAGCTTGTGGGGCTGGTGCGCTACTCCACACTATTAAAACCTTCACATGGCTTCACCCCACAAGCCTTGTTGTTGTGCCAGCCAGTAGTCCAAGGCATGATTTAGCGACTACTTCTATCGATTGGCTTGCCCTTTCGGGTGGCTGGCACGCTGGCTGGCTCGGCTGACTCCCCCTTATCTTAACAGACCGATGCTTACCGTCTCTTCACGGATGGACACCAGCAGCCCAATCAACAGCTTGGAGGTTATCCATTACTGGTTTAGGCAAGCACACCTTATCTGGCATACCGTTTTATAGCCTTGCTCTTACTTGCCATGCCGCATCACAAGGCCAACCAAGCTGTGTAACTGGCTATCACCTTGCAATGGTATGACCGCCACGCTCTACCTTGCTGTCTTCACTCAGTACAGGTGGCTCAGTTATCTTCTGGTAGCCTGCTTGAAAGTCAATGATCCTGTTAGCCGTAAGATAATATTCTTGCTTGTGCTTATCGGGCAAAGACTCAAAGTCTTGGTCCTCCCAATTTTCTTCGCAGGTACTTTTAGCATCCTTCCAAATATCAAATAGTTCTTTGGCTATCTTCTCCCTTAACTCATCCATTCTCAACCTCCACAAGTGTATCAAATATTCTAGCCTGCATAGCCCTAGCAGTCTCTTCAAGGTGTTTGTTGTTCAGCACCCACATCACCCAGAATAGAAGCACACCAACACCCTTGTACTGCTGGACATGAACCAGCGCATGTCCTAACAGTGATATGCCATATGGTGACGTATCTGGTTTGCCTTTGATAAAGATTGTCCGGCCTATGGTTATATCAGCCTGACCGAACAGCCAGGGCACATACTGTATATTGACATCCATTTCATCATCAGTGAACCAGATAGATAGTTTGGTTTTAAACTCTTGTGTTAGTTTCATTTCAACGCCTCATTAAACCAGTTTGTAACCACTCTTTCAACCTTAGACTTGGCTTTATCTTGTGTATCACCATAGACATATTTGCTAGTATCTTTTAGGGAAGGCAGGGAGATTGTGCCTTGCCAGTTCCTAGCCCCATCATCAGTTTTTGTTGAACCATGATTCCATCAGTGGACAGTTGTAATACCTCTCTCTGTTTTGGTGTTAGCTTCATCATGCCTCCCTAGAAACAGTCTTTTCGTCATTATTTTTAATTATTCTATTCACCCTACTAAAGAACTTTTGCTTCCTAAGTAGTTCATTCTTTTTTATTTTAGAAACATTCATAACTATTCTCCTCTTGTCTTTTATTAGGATGCAGAGAATCCATTCACTTGCTACGCGCTTTTGAGCTTACTTTTTGCAATAGAGGCTCGCAGTGCTTATCTTTCATCCCCACTTCCTAATAACTGTATTGTACCACACATGTATGAATAAAACCAATAAATAAATAAAGACGCTTATAACTATAATGTAAAAGCGCCTTTATTGTATGTTATTATTATTATGTTCTAAAACAATACACTCCTTCTTCTTTAATTTTCCTCCTCAAAATTTTTATTTTACGCAGATTTTTGTTTTTAATATATTTTGTTTTATTCTTGTTTATTTCCTTCATCATTCTTTTCCAACTGCGAAAATTTAGTTTCTGCATATCTCTCCGCATCCTTTTCTTTATGCACAGTGCCTATTTTTACACCATTTTCAACTACATTCCAACCAACTGCCCCTTCTATTATTTGTATCTTCAGTCCACCTTTTTCATATTGTGTAGTCATTTCATTTGGCATGGTCATCTTAATATTAGTTTTACGCCACCAAGGAACTTCACGAGGACCTTCTTCCTCAAATCTACCTGCACCTTGTTCTTCCTTAGCTTGTTCCCTAGCTTCTAAGTTTTGTCTATGTTGTATATCGAATATCTCTTGCTCTTCTTTAGTTCTTGTTTTGCCCACTTCTTCGGCGTCCTCTTCTTTCTTCTCTTTCGGTTTTACTATTGCTGGACGAGAAATATAGAACTTCTTGCCCCTTTTACCTGTAAATGAAGCTACTCCTTCTGGGGCTGATTCACCTGGTTTCAAGTAAACCTTACCCTTTTCAAGTTCCATAGACCCGTCTTTGTAAATACCCACAACTTCTGTACCGAGCAACTCAGAACTATTATCTATTGTATAGTCTAATTTTTTTATACTTATCTCTAATTCATCACCTATATCAGCTTCAATAGACGAAACAAAAAACTTTGTTAGTAACTGGTCATCTTCTGATTTCTTTACAATTTTCTTAGTTTTTACTGCGAGTTTTCTATGAACAAACTTTCTAAGCTCCTGTAGTTTAACCATTGTTTCTTCGGATAATAGTTCTGATATTTCCATTTAGATTACTCCAGGCTCAATAATTTTATCTACTAGTCCGTACTCTATTGTCTCCTCTGCAGACATCCAATACTCCCTATCAATATCTTTAAGAATAGCTTTCTTGTTCTTCTTAGCTCCGTTTTCTATAAGGAGCTCAATCATTTGATCCTTCATCAAGTTTATCTCTTCTTGCTGGATTTCTATTTCCTTGGTGTCCCCAGAAATCTGTCCCCAGGGCAAATGCAGCATTGTTCTGGAGTGCTTATATATGTATCTATGCCCTTTAGTCCCAACAGCTAGGATAGGCACAGCCATGCTTTGGCAACTTCTTCCTATTGTATATATGGGGGATTTTACGGACTTTATAGTGTCATACAAAACTAATCCTGCTGTAACACTACCTCCTGGACTATCAATCACTAATTTTATCGGATCATTTGACTCTTGGTCTAAAGCCAACAATAGATCCATTACAAAAGATGTACCATAAATATCCGGCCTAAAAGCATAACTAGCTATTGTACCATACAAAAACACCACTCTGTCCTTCACCAACGCTTCATATGGGGTCATCATTTGGGATAACTCTTTACTGTTTTGCCTCTCAAAAAATCTACCCGAGATATTCTCCATTACCATTTCTATTCTCCTTCATGTATTATAACACATTTATAACTAAAATTACCGTCGTCTCTCTTATCCTTGCCCTTTATCTTAACACGCAAAGTTTCGGTCGTATCATCATCTTCTCCTTCTTCTATTTGTTCGGTGGACAAAATAATATCTTTACTTTTTGTAAGGTACTTATTATAAAAACTTATTAGATCTTTTTTTATTTCTTGTCCTTCCATCATTAGTATTCCTGCCCATAAAACAATATATCTTTTATAACTAACCTTGGATTACTGCCCTTGCGTATTGTTAGTTCCCCTTCTAGCATAAAATCTTGGGGTATGGATTCTAAAGTATTAATTATGTTTTGCATAAGATAACTTTTGTCCCCCTCGCTTCCGTCCACAAATGCTGTTATGTTCTTGTCACTCTTATGTATTGTAACCAGCGTTTTCTTTAAAGTCTGTTTTTCTACATTTTCCCTGGCTATCGTAAGGTCCTTTTTTCCGGTGAGTATTTCTATGTTTTTACCCCTAGAATCAAGCTTTTTTAATGCTTCTGCTATGTTTCTGTAATCTTTTTCTGTAGCCTTATACATACCATTGGTTGGTAGAATTAACACATTTTTTACATTATTTATGCCTGCAATAAACCTTACTAAAGAATCATTAAACTCTTCTGATTTTTTCATCCTAGTTTTTCGGTTATATTGTAACCAATCCATTTCATTTTTGTCTATTGTAATTTCTTTAGGCATTACTCAACCACCTCAGCATCTAGCCCTGATGCATCTATACCAAATTCTACTTCGTTCCTATAATTAAATGACGTACTGAAACCATCAGCATAATGTATTTTATCAGCACCAACTTCTATTTTTAGAATATGTGCTTCCTTTTCTTGGTTCTGCCTTTCCATCATAAAATTATGTGCTACTGCCTTACTCAATGACCACCTAGAAATTGGTAAAGCATCATTTATAGTTAGTTTACTGCCCTTGTCAACTGATTCCTTAAAAGTGCTGCCATTAGCCCCACGGTACAGGACTATTTTTTTATCCCCAATTATTGAGTCTATAAGTTTTTTATGGAAGTCGAAAATTTCTTTTGATTTTTTTAGATTAACTTTTATAATTTCTGATGCTTGCTCTCTATTCTTTTCTGTTAAATTTGGTACCTTTACATCAAGTATGTACTTAATGGCTTTATCTATATCAATCCCAGTATCTTTCTTCATCAACAAATACGACATAAAGCCTAAAGATTCATTCCGCTCTGAACCTGACTTCCAATCATTAAAAATTTCTCTCACAGCCACTGGATCAAAACCATGCTCTTTGTATATAGGCTCTAAATGGTCACTTATAAACCCCATAGCTTCTTGTCTTGCAAAGGTTTGACTTTTAGGATTTGAAGCTTTAGTAATGGATTCATGTATACTTTCTATTACTATGGGTGATATTTTTACTTCTTTTGCTTCCTCAGCTTCTTCGGGTCTTACCCATTGTGTTCTTTGAAATGTCTTGCCTGTTTTTGGATGTACTTCAACCTTCTTGGGTACTAAACCTTCGTGTTGTTTCCGGAGAAAATCATTAAGTTTTTGTAATTCACTGACCATTTATATCTATCCCAATTAAAACAGTATCCACATTCTCTAGCATTTCTTTGGTGTTATTATCTATACCTTTAACATAAGCTAAAGCATTCCCTATTCTAAAAGCATAATTATCATTGTACATAAATGGCGTAACTTCCAATCCAAATATTTCTAACTTTTTATTTGGTTTGAAAGTTGTGAATTGTTTATCGTTTAGTTCTAAGTTTAATTTGTTGTCCTCAGGTAACCATACTTGCATATCTTTATTTTTATCATTGTCCAGTAAAGATTTTATGCCACCTGTATCACTTCCCGTAAGAAGTACACAATCTATGTTCTCTAGTTCTTCATCAATGTCTTGGGGTATATCTATAAGTATATTATACCCTACCCACCCTAATAAAGCTGCATTGTTCTCCAGTATCTTTACATGAAGATCTTTATCTTGTTGTGAACTAACCATTTAATAACCCCAAAATCTAAACCTCTATATTTATATAATTCCTAGAAGCAATATAATCAGCTAACTGAACTACTATTTCCGGCCTATCCAAAACAATGAACGGCGCATCGAACCTTCCCATATGACAAACTATCATGCGAGAAATTTTTTGTAGGGTAATATTGCTAATCATATCGCTTACCTTCATAAATTTACTAACAATATTATTCCATAAACCTCCGTGATTCGCTATTGTGTAACCAGAATTGTCTGGGTAACCATTCTTACAAAAATCATGCATTATTGCTGCGGCTATAACACAATCTCTATCAATACCAGTTATATTGAAACTTCTGCAAAAATCCTCCGCTACTTTTACTACCCTCCTAGTGTGTAACACTAAACCACCTGGTACATGTTCATCTTTAGGATGATACTTACCTGTTGAACTTGATGTTATGTACCAAAAATAATCTGGAGCATGAACAATACATTTTTGAACAAAACCTTTAATACTAATATCATTTATAAGATTTATTTCATTCTCAAATCGATATTTTACTAAATCCATTTATATGCCTTTTAAACCTGCAATAAGCCTAACCTGTGCTTCAGCGGCTCTAGTTACAACCAAAGAAATAAAGGCTTTCCTTGACTCCTCGTCAGGCATTGATGTAATGCATAAAGCTTTCAGTCCTTCAATTAAATTACTAAAAATATTTTTTAACTCGTCCAAAATCTTTATGTCTTCCATAACAAACATATCATTTCGTGTTTTATAGATTTGCTCTTCAAATAGCCTTTTTAGTACCTTGCATTTTGTATATCTATCCGACCTGTTTGTATCTTCAACCGTTACATCTATATAGCTTAAGCACCTTCCAACGTACCAAGCCATAACCTCGCCTATAATAGTTTCTTTCTTCGTCAATTCCATCACTATTCCCCCCTCATATTTTTACTTAGCTTCTAACCCTACTTGTTTTAAGGCAAATTGTATATCTTTTGAAATGCCCGGTAACCCTTCCTTAACTGCCCGGGATAAGAAAAATTGTCCAGGACGTGCCTTTTGTTTATCTATAACTCTGAATATTGGTTTGTCATACTCAAACTTAGAGTGTTTGGGTCTTATACGTATGACCCTTTTATTATTTAGTACCACATCATGCGCTTTAACAGAAACAGGTTTTACATAAGTTCCATTTTTCCTAATATAACCTTTCCTAATGTGCATAGGAATATGCAGTACTTGTGTTCCTTGAATTGGTCTATCCGCTTCTATACCAAATTCTACGTCTTGTGCATATGGGGCTCTATAGACTATCTTTGCCCCATCTTTTAGTTCTGTTAATACACCACTTCTTTTGAGGTTTCCTGTATCTACTGGAATATACCTCAATAACAAGCTTGGGTATCTTGGCTAATATTGAAGATTCGTTCAACATTCCTCTGTATACCCTTAACCACTGCTTTATTTATTTTAGTAATTAATTGCTTGTTCATTCATCACCTCCTTTAAACAATGATAAATATCACTGTCTACAATAAAAATATTATAGTTTTTATCCTAGTTCACCCTTGGGTAAAAATTTATAATCTACTATAAGTGGATACCGCCATGTTATTCCTTTTCTTGGGTGCACCCCCATAATCCATTGTGAAGGGTTTGAAGATATTCCTAGCTTCTTTAGTGCCCACTCATCATCGCTAACCAAGGAACCACACATAAAATATTCTACTTTAGAACCTACTTCGTCGGTATGCCTCTTATGAAAATGTCCACACATGGCATAATCAAACCCCCCGAATTGCATATACCAAGACTTTAACTTCTTATCCAGTGCAAAATATGGTACACCCTGTTGGCAGGGTACGCCGTCTCCATGGAAACAAAAGAATCTAAAACCATTTATGTTTATGATGTCCCCGAAAGATTCATGGGAAGTAACCTTTATTCCCCCGTACTTCCCTATGCCTGCTTCCAAAATATCATAAAAAAGCAAATCATAGCTAGAAGTTTCTGATGATAGTTTATCGTGCCCGTGGTTTCCCGGGTACCCATCTATTTCTATATCTTCAAAATGTTGCTTAAAAGAACCTATCACATCATTCCAAATCGGTGAAGCAATGTACTTGACTTGATCTCTAGCCCCCATTTCTACTTCCCCTATCTTTGAACCTTGAAATGGGTTTTCACCTTGAACATTGTCGCCTAAAATCAATATCTTAAGTTTGTTTATGGGGTACATTAGTCTGTGATGATTTATTATCCTCATGCTTGATTTAAAGGCTGTTTCCATACGATCCCTGTAAACTTCTTTGTTAAATGATTTTGTTATTTTTCCTGCATGTCCGTCTGACATAACCAACAAAGCGATTTCCTCTGTGCCTAAAGCTTTTGTATCATCTGAGTTTACTTTCGGTGGATCAAATTTTATAAAGTTAATCGGAGGCAAATTAACGATAAGCTTTTCATTTTCTAGGTTGTCTTCTAATGAAACCGGTTCTTTTTTTGAAAGGTCACGTTTTAAACCAAGGTTATTATATACACTATTATAGAAACTCTTAACATTCCTAAAACCATATTTCTTTGCCCAAATATGCATTTGTGCTCTACTAGCTTTTGTAAAGTCCTTCTTCAACCTTTCTAATTCTTTAGAACCATTTGCTGGGAGATTTCTTTTTCCTGACATATAAATATTACCCTTCTTGCTTTTCTTTTGTATGTGTATTATACCACACCAAACTACGATAAATGTTACATTCTAAATATCATTCAATAATCCCAAGTGACATTGTCAATACAAAATTAATGTCCCCTTCCCACCTGTTTCCTTTGTAGTCTTCGAGTTCATCTCTAGGAGAACGAGAAACTGTACATCTTTGATTATACATATCCGACTGTAATCCTATTTTACCCCCCATGTTTTGAGTCTGGTGCTCCCAAAGATACAGTGCCTCAGAAAAAGTTAAAGGATTTTGTTTTCCACGCCATAGACTAATTGGTTTTGATCTGTTGTCTATTGTGTTACGCCAAAAATAATTGTACGTATACCTGTCAGGGTCTTTCGACCACCCAATAAATCTGCCTGCCCCTGAAACATTAGCTGTTTCTGTACGAGCAATTCTTTCTAATTTATAACGTTGGGTGTTAACAACTTTCTTCATCTTACCCACCAAAGCATTTACATCAAATTCCCCTTCTGGTCCATAAGATTCAGAAATAATCGGTCGGAACTTTTCTATAATTTCTTCAGAGAATAATACTATTCTTTCTCCTATGCGGTTCGGGTTATCTTTCACAAATTCCATCGCTAATTTATCTGCTACTCCCATAGTTGGTCTTACCCCTGCGTCGAGGATGCCAGCCACCACACCTTTTATATAAATATCTTCAAAAGCTTGTGAAATATTACCACTCATAGTTTCTTGCCAGCTATGTACTATGTCGGTAACACCGTTTATTACATCGTTTTGATTTGCATAAGAAGGGATAGAAGAAATATAATCATTAATCTTATCCCTCAAAGAATAGTACAAGTCAGCTTCTATTTGTTTGCCTACCTTCTTAGATCCTCTTGGATGTTTACCAGGTATTACTAAACCTGTTTTTTGTATAGTATCATCAACCCATTCGTACATGTCAATAGAATATGGATCTGGCATATCAGAAGACTCAGATAATTTCTTTTCACTGCCCCCTAATTTACCAGGTTTTTCTAATTGTTTTTCCGGTGGTTTAATATCCACTTTTTGTGAAGCTTTAGTTAACCATGCTTCTAAATCTTTCAATAAAATAGTCAAATTCTAGTCCTCTATAAATTCTGGCATACTTGCTCTCATAGCTGAGCCT
>Ga0180008_1002358_pt1 | contig 10317 bp, 8 predicted proteins | sample MM_PW_MetaG_FD_121121 | JGI IMG/M metagenome (GOLD analysis project Ga0180008, IMG submission 121121) | Groundwater microbial communities from the Aspo Hard Rock Laboratory (HRL) deep subsurface site, Sweden - MM_PW_MetaG | ecosystem: Environmental > Aquatic > Deep subsurface > Groundwater... | reverse complement strand
TCGTAGAGATCAGAGGCGGGCAACAACTCCAGCTTACGGACAATAGCGTCAATCTCAGCCGGGGTGATATTGTCGCCACCATAGCGGCTGGCCAGAAAGTCTTTGAGGTCTTCCTTGATCAGGACCTCGCCCACCTCCCGGCTGATTGTCTCGCCCAGAACATGGGGATAGCCCTCCTTGCCCAGCAGGTGGATAATGGCCTGTTCCAGTTTTGCCTCGGTGAATTTCATTACAGGATTTTGCCTCTACTTTGGTTTGCGATGAAATAAAAATACTTTAAATTATCAATAGGTTATGAAGTTGTCAGTCCCAGAAAATGGTTTGCAATGTAATAACCATCAGGCCCAGGCCGGTATGTAACGGGCGTATCGTTTTGACTCAGGTGCATTAGGATCGTTCTTGACCAACCCTTGCTCCACCGCCGCAGAAATAATCTGGGAAATAGTATTACTGCTACCCTCGGATACCCCGAAACGCTCGCGCAGACTCTGGTTTGTCATTTGCTTGCGCAACACCCACTGCAACACACAGTGCTGATAACAGGCCCGAACACGATCACTGCCATTCATATCCCGGAAGTTGCGCGGACCGTGAATGACGGCGATGGTACTTTTGTAGCTGACCAGAAACTCCGGTGCGGGGAGCTGCAAAATCTCGGCGGTTTGGACAACACGATCAATACCGCTGCTTTTTTCCTCGCAGATACCAAAGCGGCGCATCAGGTTGGCCAATCGTTCATTGCGTGATTGATAGCCATCGATAAACCGTTCTACCGGCACAATGGGTTCGCCTGGGTTGGAGATCTCTACCCGGTTGCTGTAGATCTCGACAACAGGGGAAACCCCTCCCATTTCCAGATCCTGGTGAATGAGGGCATTGGCCAATAATTCGCGGATCACCACCTCGGGCACCAGCTTGACATCCTTGCGGATAGCCTCCTCGATGATCTCATTTTGCGGCAACTGCCCCATAGCATAGTTGACCAAGCCGACAAAACCTACCGCGTAACCCTTGTCCCCTATCACATCCGACTTGGTTTTAAGTTTCGACTCACCGTCGTACACAATGACTCTGGGCGCTTTACGGCTAACGCTGGGGAAACTCTTCAGCGTCTTTGCCAAGAGTAATGCCCCGATGTTCAAAATGGGAAAACCCGTGGTAGACTGCTCTATCAGTCTTTCATCCTGCAATCGGGCGATGACTCCCGTTTGATCGGTAGGGTATGGCAGATTCAACAAATCAAAGAAGGTCTGCGTATCCAGCAACTGCACGACATCCTGGGCACTGACATTCTGCAAAGCTACGTTTTCCAGCCAACCAGGTTGCCCCTCTGCAAAGATCCGGCGCAATTGATCTTCACTCATGGGAACCAGCTCCTCGCCGGAACGCATCAGATAGGCCCCCTCGTAATGATAGGCAGTACCGCGCGGGCGAGGTGGGATCACAAAGGCCAACACCCGGCCATCCGGATGTGGCACCTCCTGAATATCAACACGGAACCCAAGCGCCTGAAAGATTTTAGAAGCCATATCCACAGGGTCGTTAAAAGCAGAAGTACCCACCACGGGGCGAGGAGGCTTATCCGCAATACCAAGCAGCAAATGGCCGCCGCCCTCGTTGGCCAGCGCCACACAATAGCGATAGAGCTTCTTGTTATCGAACTGGTTCTTCGCTTCTTTAAATTCGAGATTTTGTGTCTCTGACCTGGCGCTTCGCCAAAAATCAACTTGTTCAACAGTAATTGTCATTGTTTAATCCTGAATCGGTTTGTCGTAGTAAATCATCAATGCCTTGCCCAACAGCTCGATAATGGCCTCTTCCAGTTTGGCCTCGGTGAATTTGCTCATATCATCCTCTAACGACTTAACACTCAAGCACTGACCCGGGCAACCAACTGCCTTAATTCAGGCAATTTTTCAGCAGCCAGGCGCAGGTTAACATAGAAGTTTTTCGTCACTACGGTCCTTATCTCTCCCCGCAGATGAAGATAAGCATCCAATTTATCAGTAGAACCAGCAACACACTTTACGACTCCCCACCCCGCATTGGGATTCCAGATGAGATCGTTAACCACGTGCGCCTGTCCTGACTGTTTTTTAAAAAGAGTATCTTTGTGCTCGAGCAATAAACGTTCTATGCCATCAACAGTTTCAGCAATCTGCGGAGCATCATTGCCGATCAAATCACGCGCCCTTTCAACATCGAGTCGTGTGACCAGGGTTGTGAGTTTTCCCAATGTCGTGTCTGCCCTCATCATGTCGCATTTGTAGATACGATGCAGGTTGATAGCCCTTTCAAACTTCTCAAAATCATGCTCCCATGATATTTGTGCCATGACTGCAAGCAGGACAACCCACAATGTTCCGTCTCCAAGAACCTGGAGAAAAACGTCCTCCTTCTTATCAGCCTGATAACGCTTATAAACTTCCTCCAAAAGACCGCGCTCCTTTTTCCCCGAACGATTACGGTTCAGCAGAATATCAACGACACGGGTGGTAATTGCCCTGGATTCATCCGGATCAAGCCAGCCACCGCGCTCTCCCAGAAGAGAGACTGCAAGGGGATATGCCGCCGCCTGCACGAGCTTGCTGGCTGTACAGTCACGAGAAAAATCTTCTGAAGAGAATATGTCCAAAAACTTGTCGAGATCTTGACGCAGCTTCTGCTTGTGCCGGTCTGTCGGCAATTCTCGAGTTTTTCGCTCTTGAGTATTGGGGTTCCCATCATTAGGCTTCGGTATGCCAGGAGTTCCATCAGGGTCAACCGGATCTCCAACCAGACCCTCATCGTCTGGTATTGATGCTTTTTCGACTTCCTCAAAGAGGGCACGAATCACCCCAGTCATTGAAAGATGCATCCCTGCCCCTGCCATTCCGGGACAACTGCCCCCCTTGGCTTCGATATCATTGAGGCTTTTGACCAGGTCTTCGGGCCTGACCGGCCCCGAATCACCCGATTCTCTGGTCGGCAGATCCGCCCTTCGCCGTTTTGGAGGGTCTAGATAAGCAGCATTGTCGGTAAAGATCGAGGCGGATATCATCGCCAGATCGGAAATGACCTTGTCGTGTTCAGAAGATGTGCCGGAACGAGGCAGGTTTTTAAAGGGCTCCGCAGACGGTTTAATATGTGCCGCCTGAGTGATTGAATCCATATCATCAAGCCAGTGGAGCGGTGTTTCGCAAACTCCCCCTTCCGCGACAATTCGCACCTTTGCCAGGCACGTTGTTTCTGGCCACTCCATGGTCTCCGGGACTTGTCCCACGAGTACGCCGCTATCCCCTGGGAGTAGAGGGATTTCAATATCCATTGGCCCGACCAGGACAGCTCTTGCGTCTTCAGGAAAAGGCTTACTGAGATGTACATGGACAAAACCATGGCTTCGATACAGATGTATGGCTTTGACATAATAGCCCGGGGGCTCTCCCTTTTCAGTCTCTGGCTCCACCGACCGTGTTCGGGACACCTCAACCCGGCTTTCTGGGAAAGACTGCAGGACCTCAGCAAAATCATCGGCGCCTGCAGTGTCGTGAACCTGGACGATTTCAACATTTCCCCCATGAATCGGAGCTTTCAGCCAAGCAGCACTTGAACAGTTGGCCGATCCTACGATTGCTGCGGAGCCGTCTGGGCCGTCGAACCAATAAAATTTCGCGTGCAGCATCCGGCTATCAGCAAAAGGAGCAAGGGTTACTTTCGCTGGACATCGTTCGACATCCTCTTTGACAAAGGAGGCATTTTCCGGAGAGACCGCCACCACACATTCCTCAACGCCGAACTGTTTGTGACACCAGGAAATGAATGCCCCTCGTTCGTCTGTCGAACCTGTCAGGACCTTCATGCGAGTAAAGCGACGCCCTGCCCAGCGCCGCAACAGTTGCTCTGCCAGCGGCTCATCAGGTGTGGTAATCAGGATACTTGGTATTGTTTCATCTGTTACTGCCAGCCAGGGGTAGTCCCTCAGGCGAGCAAGACAGTTTTTACCGACATCGGCATGCAAATAGAGCCCGACATGATCCAAGACGTGGTTCACAACGGCCGCAGAACCAGGTTGATTTGCCTCAAGCGTCAACTGGCAGGCCAATTCATGGTTGCCGCCCCACCCCCCAAAAGTCAGGTTCCCGGAACCAAACATCAACCGTGCACCCTTGTTGCTCATCCGTAAAAGCAGCTTTGGGTGAAAAATTCCTTTAGACTCTGCAGGAGCGAGGAGGTAACTCTTGCCCAGAAAGTTGAACTGTCCTGCATATCGGCTTACTGCCTCTTGCAGCTCGTTGCGATCGCCAACAATCGTAATGTCGCTGCTTCCACCATGGCCCAGATCCTTCATGATGATGCGCTCGAAAAACAACGGATCAAAGGAATAGGTCAGTGCCAACGCTCTGGGATAGCGGGATTCACGGCAGAAGACACGTGGCTTCATACTTCACCTCCATGCCGCGTCAATACGTCATAACCGTGCTGCAACACCTCTTCTCCCTCGCGAGTCAACCCTGCTGGGCCGAGAAGGAGCAACTGCTCAAGCCAACCTATGGCATCTGAAATCCTCGATGCCATCCGACCGCCACCATAGTTTCTGCCGCGATGCGTCCAAAGATCACCATCGCACAGCAGGATAGCAACATCCTTGTTCATGTCTGCAAACATCCGCGACCAGGCAATCCTCAAATGCTGGTCCACAGTACGCTGAACCAGCCATGAAATGACCTCAATCAACAGAGGGTTTGTGGCAGTCCAAGTTTCAAGTTGCGGGAAAACCACTTCACGCAATCCGACCCTTGCGGAACCAGCCCGCAAGAGCATCGCCAGGGGGGTAAATGCCTCCGGGGTTTCTGTTGCGACCCGCTGACGGCATAATAACCAAACAACGGGCGCAAGCCCTGTAGAGGCATCACTATTTTGCAAGATACTTTGTATCAGGACGTTTTCGTCAAGGCCACCCTGCCAGCGCACCAGCCCCCGTCCGGTTTGTCGATCTAAAAGATGAGACTCGACACGCTCAGCCAAGGTCAGGAAGCGCACCGTAGTGATTGATTCATCATCCGTCATTAAGCCCAGTTCTCTGAGTGCGATATCGCCACCACTATTACCGGCGACCGCATGAATGACCCTGTCGTGATGAATCGAACCCTCATACCCGCCAAGCTCTCTACACACCAGGCCAAGCATGGCCTCATGGGATACCGCCAAGGCGTCGCGTATCCGGTAGCAGAGATAACCGTCGAGTACAGGGAGGAATTGCTTTGGCAGAACAGTCTTTGGCGCCAGAGCCGCCTCAAATAGATCGTCCTCATTCGGCAGTCTCTGATGACGCTGAGTGAGTTCAAGCATAAGGGTGTATGTGCCAATGCGTCGTATTTCGCGGTTGGCCCACTGTTCAGCTGGTTGTAAAGGCAGTAACGCCGACAGCAGACAAGCTCGCTCCGCCTCGCTGATCCCTTCCATATTGATTGCTTTCCCCAAATCAGTCAGGTCTCGTCTGGACACCTCATGAAGAGCAGGATGGGCTTTAAGAGTCTTAAAGAAGGCAGTCTGACTGATCAAACTCTCGAAAACTTCTGCAAGTGGCACGCCGCGCTCTTGAGTCAACCCCGGGATACCATCATCGCTTAGGTAGCCGAGTAACAGATTGTAACTGCTCCCGGCATAGAGATTGTAAGCTGGTTGATCGACCAGCTTTTCCAGTCCAATCGGATCTGCATCCTCGTCAATAAATGCCAGGGCTTTGGTCACACCAGGGAGATAGGGCAGATTAGGGTTGTTGAGGAGAACAGCGAAGATGATCGCAGTTTCGACACGCGTGGCAAAATCAGCATAGGCTTCATAGTTGTTCGGCAACCCGGACTCACTGAAGGCCTTGATTATCCATGCTCTAATTGAGAGGAAGCGTACTCTGGGTGTAACTGTTGTGATGCCAATCAGCTGATAGGTACTGATCGCATCAACGGGCAATCTTAGCCCTGTCAGATCTAACCCGCTGGTTGGTTTACCCTGAGTTTCTACCCATTCTGGTATTGCCTCCAGCATCAGGCCTCCCCTTTGACTTTGAAACAGTCTTGGACAATTCTCGATGAAGCCGGCTTGCGCAGCATCTCTCTCCGAACACGGTCGAGGATATCACCCCGGTGGTGCGGGTAGCCCTGTTCCTCGAGTAGGGCGATGATCGCCTGTTCCAGTCGCGCCTCGGTGAATTTCATCAGGCCACCTCTGCCACCATTTTTTCCGCCTCGGGTATACGGATCTCACCGGACAGGAGTTTGGGCAGGAGGGTGTCACGAAGTTTTATTAAACGTTCTGAACTGGAGTGGAGATGGAATTTTTTATGATAAATACCCGTTAAATGTTCATTCAAATAATTAATTATACCCTCACATGCATATATAACTGGCAAGTTGCCCAGTTCAGTCAGGCTTACATTTGCCTGGACAGCTTGAACAATTCTTGAATGAACACGATGTTGTATGTTTTCAGACCTCAATAATTGGAGCAAGAAATAAGTCTTGCTCTTTTCTTTTGATCGAACAAATGCAATCGCCTGATTAGAGTTGGAGTCATGAAGCTCTGCTGGCACAACGGCAGTACGTCCAATTGTTCCAGCAATAGAAAATAGAATATCCCCTTCTTTTAAAACTGATCTTTTTAGCGGCCCTTCATGAACACTTCTTGGAATCAACTCAAGCTTTTCAGTTTTAATAATTCCCTTATCATCAATATCTTTTACTTTTAGAAATGGCACCTCCGGCTCATCCTTCGCATTAGAAATATCCACTTTCCGGGCGGTAGTCCCTTTAGATAATTTTTCAACAAAATCTGAAACAGTTTTCACCTCCCACCCCTCCGGAATCCAGCCCAGCTCGGCGCTGTCGGTGAACTCGTCGGGGAAGAGGGTGCGGATTTCTGCGGGCAGGGGCTGGCGCTTATCGCCGAGGGCGGCGCGGGCAGCAGCCCTGTCGCTAAGCTCGGCGGGGATTTCCTTGCCGCTGGCCAGGGCGTTGTCGAGCACCGGGTCAAAATCACCAAACCAGCTCTTGAACAGGGCCTGGGCCATGGACTCCAAGGTCTCATTCATCCGCCGGTTCAACTCAATCCGGTCATCCAACGCCCCCAGCACATGGGCAATGGCTTTTTGTTCGGGGAGAGGGGGGAGTTCAATTTCCAAGTCTAAGAGCTGATTCCGACTAACATTCGGAAATGTTGATCCTGTCGCGGATGCCAAGAGTTCGGGGAGTTTACATTCAATTATTCCTCTGAGAAAAGGCTGATACTCTCTTCCATTTTTGTGACGCATTGCGGCTAAACCTCGCCCAATCGCATATTCTTGATCAGCCCAATTCATTCTCCCAGTGGTCGACCCGCGGACACAAAACAGAAGATCACCCTGCTGAGAAAACTTCTTGGGGTCAATTGTGTATTGAGTGGGATATGGGTGATAACCACCAAACTCCGTAGGGCCATTGAGTAAAGGGTGCCCGTGTTGATCATTGTTGCATGAGTCACCTTTGGGAGATTGCCCCATAATTATTTCAGAAATCGACCCTAAAGTATTCTCCTTCCACTCACTCACCATAACCCAGCACCTCCAGGTTCTGGCGGATAACGGCATCCAGCTTTACGGATTCATGCATTTGCTCATAGAGGGTGGCACTCAACTCGGTCATCTTCTCCTCAAAGGGGATGCCATCATCCTCAATATCTGCTGCCCCCACATAGCGGCCCGGGGTGAGGGCATAATTGTGGGACTTGATCTCCGCCAGGGTGGCAGCCTTGCAAAAGCCCGCCTTGTCCTCATACACCCCGTCCTTTTCCTCACCACGCCAGGCATGGTAGGTGCGGGCGATCTCAGCGATCTCTTCGTCGGACAGATCCCGATGCACCCGGTCAACCAGAGTGCCCATCTGGCGAGCATCGATGAACAGGGTCTCGCCCTGGCGGTCACGGAAGCCCCGCGTACTGTCCGTCTTCTTATTGCGGCTGAGAAACCAGAGGCAGACCGGAATCGGGGTGGTGTAGAAGAGCTGACCAGGCAGGGCAACCATGCAGTCCACCAGATCGTTTTCAATGATCTTCTGGCGGATCACCCCCTCGGAGTTGGTGGTGGTGGACATGGAGCCATTGGACAGGACAAAACCGGCCACACCGTTCTGGGAGAGCTTGGAGATCATGTGGAGAATCCAGGCGTAGTTGGCATTGCCCGCAGGCGGCACCTCGTATCCGGCCCAGCGCGGATCATCGGTGAGCTCGTCTGCGGCCCTCCACTCCTTGAGGTTAAAGGGCGGATTGGCCATGATGTAGTCGGCCTTGAGATCCGGGTGCTGGTCCTTAAAAAAGCTATCAGCCGGGACTTCGCCCAGGTTGCCGCTGATGGAGCGGATGGCCAGGTTCATTTTGGCCAGCTTATAGGTGGCACCAATGGACTCCTGACCGTAGATGGAGATGTCCCTGGTGTTGCCGTGGTGGTTCTCGACAAACTTGATGGACTGGACAAACATACCGCCGGAACCGCAGCAGGGATCATAGATCTTGCCCTTGTACGGCTCAATCATCTCGGCAATGAGGTTAACCACATCCTTGGGCGTGTAGAACTCGCCACCGCCCTTACCCTCGCTGGCCGCAAACTTGCCCAAGAAATACTCATAGACCCGGCCAACCACATCCTCCTTCTTGTCCGCCACCGTATCAATATTGGAGATGGAATCAATGAGCGCCGCCAGCTTGGAGCCATCCAGGCCAATGCGGGAAAAGTAGTTGTCCGGCAATGCCCCTTTCAGGGCCTTGTTGTTCTTCTCCACCGTGGCGAGGGCGGTATCGATCTTGATGGCAATATCATCCTGCTTGGCATGCTGCTTGACATAGCTCCAGCGCGACTCCTCCGGCAGGTAAAAGACATTCTTCATGGTGTAGAACTCAACCTGGTCCAGATACTTCTCCTTGCCCTCACCTATTAGCTCGGCCCGCCGCTCCTCAAACTTGTCACTGGCAAATTTAAGAAAGATCAGCGACAGCACCACATGCTTATACTCCGACGACTCCACCGAGCCCCGCAGCTTATTAGCCGTATCCCACAGATTCTGCTCAAAGCCGTTTGTTTTATTGTTGTTTGCTGCCTTCTTTTTTGCCATTGGGAACCAACCTTACTGAAGATGGAGATAAATCAAGGTATCATTTTTCCTGGACAGATCTGATGTGAAGATTTCAATTCTACAAAATAATGTAGAAATCTTGAATAGCCTTAGTATCTAACAGTAAGCCTACTAATTCTCAAGAATAATAGGCAATTATCTTCACGGTACGAAACAAAAGTATGCAATCTTGGAGTAGAGGTTTGGGTGGGTGTTGTGAAGCCATAAACTGGAGGGTTCAAGAAATTCACGGCTTTTGATCAAAGATTCACCCCAGCTTCAGTCAGTTTTTTAACAACGGCATCGGCAAATTCGTTGGCATTCGTTTGAGTTGCTGATGGTGGTTTTGCAGCCAAGTTCCGTATGATTTCCCCCTGACGCTGGCAGGCAACCTCACCATAACTCAAAAAGGTTGTCAAAACCTTCTCATGTCCAAGGTTCTGGCTCCACGCCTTGAACTGCTCCGGGGTCTTGCAGACCTGCTCACCGAAGCGGACAAGGGTGTTTCTGAAACTGTGCGGGTTGAAGTACGGCAGCCCGGCAGCGGTAAAGGCATTGCGGAAGATAGTGCGAATGGGAGTGGCGGTGCTCCAGTGCTTGCGTTCCAGTCCTGCGGCTTCAAACTGGCGGGAAGCCCCCACCGCAATTCGAGTTGACGGGAAGAGCGGGTCATCGTTGCCCCACAGTTTTTCATTCCGGAGATATGATACCCAGTCAGCGACAATTTCAAGTATCTCCTCACCCACAGGAAAGAAGTAAGTATTGAAGGTCTTGCTGTACTTCGTCTTCACTTCTCTGGCGTCCTGATTAACATAGCCACCGATCATATCGACATGTTTCAGCTTCATCGAAGCGATGGCACTATCTCTTGCTCCAGTCAACAATGTAAATGCCACCAGGGCGCGATTACGTCTTTCCAATTCTGTGGCAGTGGGCATTGTGCTAATGACGTGCTTGACCTGTACCATATGCTCTTAATACGGGGGGGATGAGTATTAATTAAGGCAGCCGATCCACCAGAAACAAAGGGGAAAACACGATTTTGACGGTATCTCGTTTCCAAATCATGCTTATACCGTCAAAGATACCGTCACAGGTGGCGGGATGTTAATAACTTTTATAGGAACACGCAGGAAACAAAAAACCCCGAAATCCTTTACAGGACTCGGGGCTTATATGTTAACCGGAATACTCCGGAATG
>Ga0180008_1002357_pt1 | contig 10326 bp, 13 predicted proteins | sample MM_PW_MetaG_FD_121121 | JGI IMG/M metagenome (GOLD analysis project Ga0180008, IMG submission 121121) | Groundwater microbial communities from the Aspo Hard Rock Laboratory (HRL) deep subsurface site, Sweden - MM_PW_MetaG | ecosystem: Environmental > Aquatic > Deep subsurface > Groundwater... | reverse complement strand
TGAACTCCAGCCTTCTTAAAATTTTCAATTATATGATCAACAGCATACTTGGCTTCTTTCAATCCAACATTTGTAAATTCTCTTATCTCTTTAATTGCTTGTATTTTTCTACCCTCTATGATCAAATCATTTATTTTATTTATAAGTTCTGTATTAGGGTCAAAACCTACATCAAATTTTTTGATTTCTTTAACAATTATATCTTGCAAATTTAAATTTGTGGTTTCATCTTCTTCAATAGCTTGTGTTCCATCAAAAGGAGACATTTTATCAAACAATTCAATGAAACTATCTTTCACATTATGTTCAAATCTTGCCAAACAAAGTTCTAAGGATTTCTTCTTGTCATCAAAAATTTCAAAAGCTTTCACAATATGAATCAACCTTCCAGTACTAATTACATCATCAACCGCACCATCTTTAAAACTCTTTCGAATATTTCCAGCCCATTCTACAATATTCTCGATGAAATTTTCATCAGGATTGATCATCAACTTATTTAAGATTTTCTTTTCATAAGAGGCTGTCAAATAGTCAAATTCTAAAGTTATTCCGAATCTTTCGAGAAAAGATTCGTTAAGGATATTTGTAAACATGTATCTTCCATCATCATCACCCTTACCCTTAGTATTTGCAGTAGCAATAATGTTAAATCCTGGTGTTGGTTCTACATATTCATTGATCTTTTTGAGAAATACTCCTTTTCCTTCAAGAATAGGCTGCAAACACATGATTCTATTTGATGCAAGATCAATTTCATCAAGAAGAAGAATACAATTATTCTTCATTGCTTCTACTACAGGTCCATAATGAAACTCTGTATTTCCATTGATGAGTCTAAATCCACCAAGAAGATCATCTTCATCAGTTTCAGCAGTAATGTTAACTCTTATAAGACCTTTATTCTCTTTTGAACAAGCTTGTTCAACTGCTTCAGTTTTTCCGCAACGAGTTGGCCCCGTAATAAAAATTGGATAGAAACTATTGAACTTCAAGATTTTGCAGATGTCATTGAAAATTGGATTCTGGACATAATTTATGTTTGTTTTGGGGATATAAGATGGGATTATTTCAGCTGTTTTTATAGGATTGATGGGAGCAACTTCATTTTTCGGTTCATTGATGTTTTCATAGTCATGAATCTTGTAGTGTCCCCATTTGACAGTAAGTTCCCTGATCCAATGGGGATATTCTTTCTCTCTATCTCTATAGTGTTCTATAAGCTCACATCTTTTGACTGTATCTTTTTGAAAGTGGTCGAAAAGTTCATCGAGAATCCTCTTTTTTTCTTCATCCATCTGAAACATTTTGAGTCTCCTGTGAGATGATGAACTATTTATTGTTAATTATAATATAAACAATTTTCTACATTTTGTACATAAAAATCAAGAAATAAGTTCACAAAATTTACTTAAGAATATTTTTGACTTCTTATTATCTTTAATCATATTGGTATGTGTTATTTTATCTTCTTTTTTAAGTTTCAAGAAGCTATCATCTACAAAATAAACTTTGTCGAATGCTTTACCATCAACTTCAAATGGAATATTATTTTTGAAGTCATTTTCCATCTGTTTCGTAATTAGATTTTTGTCAGCAAATTTTCCTATCATATATTCTGCTTTATAATGTGAACTGAAATTATCTATAAAGAAATTAACAATTTTCACATTTTTGTTCTTGTCTTTGAAATGATTGATAAGAACATGAGTTCCACTTATGTTACCATCATTATAAATGATTTCACCTTGTCTACTTATATATGTAAATTTCCTATCAGAATCAGCTCCATCTGTAATAAAAACAACATTTATATTATCAACATTATTTTCTTCTTTAAACGAATTGACAATTTCATCAAGGTGCATGATTGTTCTATTTAATGGAGTTATTCCCATATGAAAATTCTTAAATTCGTATATAGTCTTGAAGTTGTTGTCAAAATCATTTTTTGACATTTTGCTTGATAAAATTTTATATAAAATGTGGTCCTCAAATGATGTGAACATATAGACATGAAAGGGAATTTTTACTTTTTTACAAAATAAGATTAAAATATAGAGTTGCTTAATAGAGTCTTTTATTCTTTCTCTCATTGAACTTGAACAATCTAAGAATACAATCAATCCATGAGATTGTCCTTCTTTCACCATTTCATTCTTTTTAAAGATATTTTCAGAAATTGTGTGTTTATATAGTTTGTTTGTATCTAATTTTCCTGTTTTATGTTCAGATATTTTCTTATATGTTGCTGCTTTTTTCTTTCTATCAAACTCTCTAGCCATATAGGATACAATATCATTTGTGTTTCTTATAAGTTTTTTGACCCTTTTATCATCAATATTCTTATCTCCAATAAGATTTCTGCAATCATCTTTCAATGCCTTATCAAATTCAAACAAATCATCTTCATCTATTTCATCTGCTATTTGAGAAAAAATGTTGTCTGTTATAATATCTTCATCTCCCTCATCTAACGAATCCTGACTATCTGTTAAACTCTCGTTATTCTCATTTTTTTCATCTTTATTTTCATTATTCTCATCTACCAAACTCTCATTATCTTCTTCTTCTATCTGATTCTCATTTGCTTCATTATTCTCACCTATTGTGTCTTGATCTATTTCATTATTTTTGTTTATCTGATTCTCATTTGCTTCATCATTCTCATCAGGATTTTGAGAATTATTTTCTTTTTTCTCATCTCTAATTTCCTCTTTAACATAACTCTTTAATTCTTCACTCACTCTCAAAACATCCTCAAAAGTTTTGCAACCATTAATTCTATTAAACAATTCTCTTTCTGTATCATTCTTGAAAAACAGATCTGTTTGAATCTTAAAGTGCAAATTAATTCTATCAGCAAAATTCATCTTATCGATGTTTCTATCTTTAATCTTAAAAAAATCCTCTTCAACAAAAAACTTGTACCCATCTCTAAAATCTTTTTTTGATCCTGGATATGTGTCTTGAATGAGTTTGTCAATTCTAATATCTTCTACTATATTGATATAAGGATTTGTATCATGTTTGGGTGTAAACAATGCATGTCCAACTTCATGTACTATAAAAAGATTAACTGCTTCTTCAGGTGTATTGGACTTAGGGATTGGGATTCTTAAATCTCTATCAGATACAGAAAAAGAAGCAGTTTTATAGTTTCCAAATGTTATTTTGACATTTTCTTTTGCAAGGAGTTTTCCGAGGAGAGATTTCTTTTCTAATGAAAAATTATCCATTTCAAACTCCTTAAAATTTATTGCTAATTATAATATAAACAATTTTCTCTTCTTTGTAAACATTTCTTCAGAACTCATTTGGTCTTTAAAATTTTCTGGAGTGTATTTTTGATACAAGAGTGATTTTTGAGTAGATCAATTAAGCATAGTCTAGAATGCTCTTTTCATCATCTTCTTTTTGTTCACCTATTCTTTCTTGGTTTGTTTTACCCTTATAACCAGATCCCAGCATTTCTATTCTGTGGATAACTTGTGTTTCTCCATTTTTATTCAATATACACTCAAATTCAAGTTCGTCATATCCATATACAGGTTGTTCTTTATTAGCAAAATCTGAACAAATTCTCTTTGCTTCTTCAAAATTTAATGTTGTATCTTTTTTTTCTTCCCAATATCCAGTCTTTTTTCCTATCTCTCCAGAATAGACAACTGTCACTTCTGTATTCTCTAATTTCCTTCTTAATGTACGTACTACTGTAATTCTACCCTCCATATAGTTCTCCTTTAAATTTCATCAAAAATTTGAGTTAAAATGTTTAATGCTTCTTCTTTGTTGTGAGCCTTCTTGATTTCAAAATCTTTCACATCTATTAGATCCTTGATTTCTTTGTTGTCTAAATTGAATCTGGAGATTTTTGTTTTTGTGACAAGATTAAGAATCTTAGAATAGTTTGATGACAACATTTTAATCCTCTCTATTTAGACGAAGTAGATCAATTAGATTTTCTGGAATAATTGATCTAAAACAATCTTGAATGTTGTTGGCAAAGAGATAAGGACCTGATTTAGCAAAAACATTTCCAATACAATAATTATTCTCATCGAATAAAGCTGATCCACTATCACCGGGATCAACCATTTTATCATATTTAGTTATATCAGGTTCAGCAAAATATAAATTTTTAAAGATACCTGTCCCTTGATAATAATTAATTTGACATACAACATTTTTATACAAAATTTTTCCTTCAGTCAGACCAGTAGTTCTTCCAGATTTATAACAATAGTCCCCGATTTCTGCAGTTCCAAGACCCTTACAGTATCTAAAAAATTTAATCTCATCATTTTCTGAATAAGCAATTTTATTCTCAAACAAAAGATGATTGTGTGGAAATCCTACAAATGTGGCACCATCAGGTAATATCTGATCCCAAGCATCATATATATCATTACCTAATTCTTTAAACATTGTATCGATAAGTGTATCCATAGAAGATTTATTTTGTTGATCTAAATTACCATTTGGGGATAATTGAATAAGAGCAAAATCAGCTACATCAGCTGTACTAAAACTCCATGGATCACCCTCTTGCAATATTTTAGGTTTAGTATAAGCAATGACTTTTCCTATCGGAATATACGATACATAAGGCTGGAAAACATCTCTATTCATGGGTTCATCGTTAATTACATACGGATTTGTTATAACATGCCAATTGGTACACAAACAATCTCCCCAAACAGGTAATCTCACTATTAATCCAGCAGTTCCAACTGTAGGAATTTTATCAGCTGAAATTTCTACACCTGTATAAAACGGTCTAAGTTGAGAAGTTAATCTCAACACAGATTTAGGCATATCAATCTCTACAATATCAGTATACAACTCAATATAACCATCACTTATCTTTTTAGGGATCTTTCTCTTTTTTCTTTCAGATCTCGATAACTTATTAAATCTTCTCTTTGCTCCCTTCGGCATAAATAAAACCAATGAATCTTTATCTGTTTTCTTATGATTCTTTACTTTATATCCATTCCCAATCCCAAAAGCTTCATTATCAGAATCTTTTACAATTTGTTCTGCATTAACATCTACTATATGCTTCATTTCTTTGTTTTTCATTTAATCTCTCCTTATTCATTTTTGAACAAACTTTGCATTTTCTATGATTTTTGGGTCTATATGAATAGAATCTATCCACCCATCCAGGAGCTTTATCGTTCACAATTCTATTGCATTGTGTGAAATAACCTGGATAGTTATGGATTGCAAAATTTGTATCTTCTACAATTTCATGATAGATCTTTTTTTTGCTTCCAAACATCACAACAAATCTCTTATTCATCATTCTCTTCTTTCTTGGTTGTTGTGTCAGAATCTCTTAAATCATAATACACAACTTCATTGCTCTCAAAAACTAAATCCTTTTTGTATTTTTCACACAATTTAACTACTAAAATTTTGTTTGACTCTATTTCCTCTTTAATCAATTTCTGTTTTTCTTCTTCATCGCCAAATAAAACTCTAATTTTATTGACGAATTTATGGCACAATCTATATCTGGAGTTAATGATTATTGAATAAGATTGTTGTAGAAATTTACATCTTTCTGCATCTATTTCTCCCTCTATACGCAAAACGTCTAAAAATTCATTTTTTGCTTTGTTCATTACTTCAAGATCTCTTTCCATCCAATTCATATGTTTTAATTCTCCTTGTTCAAAAAACATAAATTACCAAAACTACAATCTTTTATTTCACCATTTGACATAATATGAAGTGTTTCGACTCCTTTCTTACAAGAGTCTATTAAATCTAATTGATAACCCAAACAATTATCAACTGTAGTAGGAACTATTTTATTATATAAAGATATAAGTAATTTCATTTGTTTAAGATGATCAACACTCAACTCACCTGTTGGTTTTAAACTTAATAGATTCAATTGATCACAATTTTTTAAAATATCTTGTGGAACAACTAAAGAATTCTCAAGCAAAAAGTTGCATGCTACAGTATTAAAGTAGTCCTTTGCAATATGAACAGATTTTAACCAATCTTCTAAATTAACTTCTGAATTGAAACTTATAGCAATATTGTATACTTCATTTGTCTTAACAAAAGAACAAAAAGTTCTATTTATTAGTTCTGGGATTGTTGTTAATGTAAGAGTAGAATTTTGTTTGTTTTTATGTATTATTTTTCTTATAATCTCAATACATTCTATATTATATCCATTAAATTCTAAACAAATGAATTCTACTTTTTGATTCTTTAGAACACTATTTAAAGAATCAAAAACAAGATACTTATTATCTATAATATTTCTATCTTGATAACAGAATTTACAATTTTTTATACATTTGGAACTTAAACTTACTGTGACTGTTTTCATGATTTGTAATAGTCTTCTTCATCTTCTCTTTCTTCATCCCATTCTTCATAAGCATATGTACTACCTCCATCAAGACTGATTAGTTCACCATCAAGAAAATCAATAACCTTTTTAAAAATAGGAAAACACAAAACATCATGGTGATTACAGTCAGTGTCGAATCGAAATCCAGTAGTTATGTACCCATTATCACCATATTGAACCCATGCTCTATTTCCATTTTTATCATACACCGTCACTTCTTCTCTCAATCTATCTTCACCATCAATACTTTCAGCTTCAGCTTTTAGAGTTTGTAGAAGCTCTTTCGACAAAGGTGGGGAACAATCCCAATTACATAACTCAAATAATGCAGAAAATTCTTGGAATGCTTCTTCTACATTATATATTCTTGTGTCTACTAAAAGTTCTGAACAACTATTCTGTACTATCTTTCTCATTTTCAACCTCAACTTTCTTTTTTTTGATTCTTCTCTTTTTTCTCAATGGTTTCAATCCTTGAGCTATTCTATCTTCATTCATTTTTTTCCAAGCTTCTTCTTTTTCTATTTTCTTTTTAGCTCTTTCTTGTTCTTTTACAACAATGAGTGAGTTTCTTTGTGATGTAACATAATCAATAAATATAGGAGATATATAAGCACTTTTGCATATCCCTGGTGTATTATGGAGCTTGTCAGAAACCTTCTCAAGAATCAATTTAATCTCTTTTGAGAGACTTGATTTTGTCTCAGGAATTGGAGTTCCCTCGATATATTTTTTATAGATCTTAAATGCTTCACAATTTGCACAAAATGTTCTAAAATCTTTAATAGTTAAAACTTGATTGATGTTAGTTCTTATAAATCTACTGATCTCGAGCTTATCAATATTAAGGAATTTTTCACCCTCATTGGCTTTATAGAATTTTTTACCATATTCTACAAGCATTGGGTCTGTTACTTCCATATATTGTTCTACAGCTTTCTTACCTAAAAAATCTAAAATCATTTTGTCATCTTGAAAAGAGACATGTTTCTTTAAGAGAGTAGAAAGCCCATATGTCTGGATAAATTGGCCCTCAATTTTTTTTACTTTAGACACATATCCTTCAGCAGAAAATTCATTCCCAATTCTAATCCCTGTCTTTGCTGATATTAACAGAGCATACGCCTCTTGTGAATCCTCTTTTTCTAATTTTTGGGTCAACTTTTTCTTTATATCTGACCAATTTTTAGCTATAATTCTTACTCTTGCAAACTTTGCTCTTGACTTGTCCTTTTGTTTAGTCGTATTGCTTGAGAAATATACAACATCTTCATCTTCGAAATTAAGATGAGTCATATATCTCTCAAATTCAGACATCTTAGATCTCCATACTTTGTATATTTATCCTTAATTATAATATAAACAATTTTAACACACTTGTAAACAAAACTTGAAGTTTGTTTAACTAAAAGCAAAAAAAGAGTCATTTTTGATTCTGTCGACATTCTTGCCTATGGAATCTCCGCTGCTCCAATCTACAAATTGAAGCTCTCCCAAATAAATGAAATAAGTGTTTCTAAAGTGAATAATTTTATTCATGTGGTGATGTCCAAAAAACCATACTGCTGGATTGTTGAGATTGAAGATATGAGATAGAAATTTGTTGGTCCAACTCAATTGATAATGGTGACTACCAACAAAAGATATGATCTCTAATGGACAATCATGAGATATGACTATTTGTGGATTTATTTTCTCATATTCTGTAATCATTTTATTGACTTGATGATAATCTAATTCTTCATTTGTCCAATAACTTCCACTCACAATTCTTCTTTTTTGATCTATACTATATGCTCCTCGTATAAAGAAAAATTCAAAATCTCCAAAAGAGTGAACACCAAAATCACCCATATAATGATCAGAAAGATGATCATAATCATCATGATTACCAGCAACTATTTTATGCTTCTGAGAATTGACATACTTCAATTGTTTTATCTCATTCTTAAACCCAAAATCTCCAAGTTGAATAGAATAATCACAATCTTTTATAATCTCATTATAAATCTCAATATGACCGTGAACATCACCAATCATTCGTATCATTTTTCTCTTTCTTGTTCATTCGTAAGCAAAACTAATCATTTGTTTTTAAGCTCACTCATTGTTTTTCTCCAGAGATGCTATTTCTTGATACAACTTTTTTGTGTTTTCATCTAATTTTTGAGGAAGAATGATTTCAGTTGTTAAACATAGATCTCCCCTTACATCGTTATTCATAGGATATCCACATTCTTTCAATACAAAATTTTTGTTGCTTGGTGTCATTTCTGGAATATTGATTTGTAGCTTCTTATCAAGTATTTCAAAGTTTATTTTTCCACCCAGGATAGCAATATGGGGTTCAATTTTGATAGGAGAATAGAGATTACAATTATCAAAAATGATTTCATTTTCACCTACAATGTTGATGATGACAAAAATAACATTATTTGAGTTTTGAGTGTTTATCTTTAATTTTGTGTGATTTCTTATTTTAGGTTCTATTTTTAATTTGTATTTAATTCCATCGACATCTAATATTTCTTCACAACCAAAAAAAGCTTTCTTATATGACAATTGTAGTGGAAATTCTCTTATTGATGTGAAATTGCTAAATTGATTTCTAAAATTTTGACCCATCATATCTCTAAAAAATGAAGAAAAGATATCATTGTTGTTGACTCTTGGATCAAAATTCACAAAGAAATCAAAATTGTCTCCATGATCATAATGTTTTCTTTTTTCTTCATCTCCTAAAATACTATATGCTTCATTAATCTCTTTAATCTTTTCTTCAGATTCTTTATCTTCTTTATTCTTGTCTGGATGGTATTTTTTAACTAGTTCCCTATAAGCCTTTTTGATGTCTTCTTGAGAAGCATTTTTGTCAATGTCAAGAATCTTGTAGTAATCTTTGTTCATCTTCTCTTTTCTTCATAATTTCATATAGTTGTTCGAATGAGATGGGATAGAAATTGAAATTATCTACACCAATATCTAAACTTAATCCAAGATCTATATTATTCAGATTTCCATGAGAATGACCGAATAGATGCCAACTTCCATAGTGAGACTTGTTCCAAACTCTCATAGAATAATGACATAATGTTATTGATTTCTTATACAATTTTATTTCATCAAAATCTTTTATAGAATTAAAAAATCTTAAAAAATATTTTAAATTTTTTCTTATAAGCTTATCATGATTTCCCATTATGAGATTAATTTTACCATTGAGAGTAGTTGTGAGCATTTCAACTTCAGAAATAAATTTAGTGAAAACAAAATCCCCCAAATGATAAACAATGTCATTTTCTTTAACAATAGAATTCCAGTTCTCTATCATCTTTATGTTCATTTCTTTTACATCAAGAAAAGGTCTATCACAATATTTGATCGCATTTGTGTGAGAAAAATGATTGTCTGATGTAAAGATAAGACTCATTTTAAATTGACCTTAAAAATTCTATCAAGCTATCTGAAAACTCATTGATGGCACATCTATAGTGATTGATAGTCTCTAATCTAACTTGACCTGATTGCTCTACTTCAAGAAGAGCTTTTAACTTTGCTTTTCTATGTTGGTGAACAATTTTAGAAACTCGATTCAGAATTTCTGCAATCATATCTTCTTTTTCTTCATCATCTAAAATTTCTTCAGGAATCATTTTCTTCCTCTTCTTCATGAAAAACTATGCTATTGATGTAATTTTTATCTTGTGTGAATATTGGAATTTCTTGATCAATATTCCAACTTCCATCTTTTTTGATAACACAAACTCCTCTCTTGTTTCTTATAGGACATTCATTCCAGTTAATCCCATTTTGAAACAAGACTTCTTGTAATTCTTTACAACTCTTTTGAAACATCTCTTTATGACTCATGATAGATCTTGCATACATTAAGATTGAGTTTCTTTCAGCATCTTTTTGTCTCCAAATAAAATAATTGCAAACTT
>Ga0180008_1002355_pt1 | contig 10336 bp, 2 predicted proteins | sample MM_PW_MetaG_FD_121121 | JGI IMG/M metagenome (GOLD analysis project Ga0180008, IMG submission 121121) | Groundwater microbial communities from the Aspo Hard Rock Laboratory (HRL) deep subsurface site, Sweden - MM_PW_MetaG | ecosystem: Environmental > Aquatic > Deep subsurface > Groundwater... | reverse complement strand
GAGAATCTATTCACGAACGTTCGTGCCATTACAGCCGTCTTACCACTGTTGACGACTGCGGCTGAAGGGTTCGCGAAAGATATGGATCGCATGGCAGACTCCATCGGCACGCAGGAGGTCGCCTTCCAAAAGGTAGCTCAATCGTGGGACTACCGACTAGACGTATTAAAGTCGCAACTAAACGACGTTTCCATCACGATAGGCGAGATGCTGCTGCCAGCCGTAGAGGCGTTCATGACGGTATGGACTGGATTCGCAGAGGTGATGGAGAAAGTTGTAGACGTCATGGGGCCATTTGGTCAAGGGCTAGGGGCCTTGGCCGGATGGGTGTCCGGCGCAGCTGTTTCTGTTGGAACACTAACTGCTGCAATATGGCTTCTCAACAAGGCATTCATTGCCCTGGCAGCCAATCCAGTAGTTGCTGCCCTTGCGACTGTCGCGCTTGCCATTGGCGTGATCGTCTCGCAGATCATGGACGCGAACAGCGCCGTGCGCACCTTGGCAGATGAAATACGAGGATTGCCAACACCAGGAACAGTTGAAGCAGGAAGAGTTGGAATGCCAACTGCTTCTGCTGACATCGTCGCCAAGTTCACACCAGAAATCAACGCCTTCTTAAACAAGTGGACAGAAATTATGGCGAGGTATACTGGGGTTGGGGCAGAAGCACAAGTACAATCGTGGCTCCCCAATCTCATCAGAGAACTGGAATTCGAAGCGATGCCGACTTACACGGGAGGATTCTCTCGTGAATCTCAGTTCGCCATAACCATCGACAATGCTCCTGTTCGGCAAGCAATCATCGCTACTCTCATCTCTGGGATTGAGGATCCTAGCGTGGCGAAAGCCATCGCAGACAGATTTGGGATGGCGGCAGCTCTTGGATTATCAGACGAACTCTTTCCAATGGACCTCTCTGGCCTATTCTCTTCCGTGTTCTACGATACGAAGGTTGCTATCTCGGTAGCCCGCGCAGAGTTTGACGCTCTTTGGTCATCCATCCAGAAAGGGACTGTTGCTGTAGAAGATGGAGAGACAAAGATAGAGGCGACACTAGGCGCATGGAGCGAGATGGGAGACATTGCCCAAGCGTCGGCAGATTTTCTGAAACTGATGATGGATGCCTTGGACATAGACCCAGCGGAAGCGGTATTGCTGGAAGGTATTGTCCAGGAGATGTTGACAATTGCTGGGGTCACAGACGATGTAATGACAGGATTTGTTGCCGAGACCTACGCCCTCATTGCCGCATTTGGGGCAGCAGAAGAAGGATCAGTAGCACAGGCAGAACTCCTTGGAGAACTAGCGGGGAGATACAAGACAGCGTCTGGGTGGATGGACACATTCAAGAAGGCTGGAATTGCCGCCAATGATGAATTGGTCGCCCTGACAGCCGCGCTGGAAGCCTTCAATTTTGCTGCTGCTGAGGCAGCAAAAAGCTTCATCGAAGAAACCTACGACCTCATCGCCGCGTACAACGCGGCCGGGGAAGGTTCAGAAGAACAGGCTGCTGCCCTTACAGATTTGACATCGAGGTATCAGACATCAATTCAGTGGACAGAATTGCTTGCGAGCGTCGGGAAAGAAGCTGATGAAGAACTATCTGGGCTCATTGCTGCGCTGGAAGATCTGGGAGTCAAGCTCAAAGATACCACGAAAACAGTAGATTCTTTCGATGTCGCCACCTACAAGCTGATCGAGACATACAACGCCGCGACAGCAGGATCGATCGAGCAAGCGGAGGCTCTTTCATCCCTTTCGGGGCGCTATCAGACGGCCACCGGATGGCTAGAGCAGTTTGCCGCTGTCGGTATTACGGCTGATGCTGTTCTGTTGGGATTGATCGCGGCGCTAGAAGCCATTGGATTGACTGGAGAGGCCGCTACGCAGGGATTTGTCGATGAGACGAATGCTCTAATTGAGGCGTTCTATTCTGCGTCAGAAGGATCAGCTGAACAGGCAGAGATGCTGGATGATCTTTCATCTCGATATTCGACAGTTACGGGATGGATCGAGGCTCTGGCATCGGTTGGAATTGAAGCGAGCGAAGCCCTCATGCTGCTTGTCGAGGCACTAGAAGAAGTTGGTCTCAAGGCGACAGAGGCCGCTGAAAAGACATTTGTTCAAGCAACGTATGAGCTTATTGCTGCATACGATGCCGCGTCCGAAGGATCAGTAGAGCAGGCCGAAGCACTTCAGTCATTGGCGGGCAGATACCAGACGGCGATTGCGCTTGAAGAACTGCTTGTCAGCAAAGGTATTGAGGCAGACGACGAACTTGTGTTGTTGATCGCTGACCTTCAGAGGTTCGCGAAAGCAGCAGAAGAAGCCAGCAGCGATCTCATTCAACTCACAGGCCAATTAGTGTCTGGAATTGGTGGATTGATCAGCAAATTTGGCGGCGAAGAATTGAAGGGAACTGGGTCAGTTATCTCGTCTCTAGGTGGAACGATAACGGCTGGAGCAGCATTGGCCACTGGCGGCATGAGCGCGGCAATCGCCTTCGGGTTGTCGCTCCTAAGCACTATCGGAACCGGCTGGCTGGAATGGGTAACGAAGCCGGCAGCCGCAGCACAAGAAGAGATGTTGGCGGCAGAGGAAGAGAGGCTCGCCAAAGAACAGGCCGCACTGGACAACATGCTGGCAGCATCCGATGCCGTGATTTCGTCATTCTGGGGCCTGGTGGAGTCGGCCGAGTCAGTGGCCCGCATCCAGGATGGCCTAGCTCAACTCCAAGTCACGATCATGAGCGCACTGCTGGGCTTCCTGTGGCCTCTGGCGAGCATTCTGGAGTCCATCAACGGACTGTTCGTTGCACAGGAAGAGACTGTGCGGAAAGAAGTCGAGGCAAGACAGGCGCTCTTGTCGAACTTGAACGTTCCTATTGGCTTCCCGATCGACAGGATCAGGTTCGCTGCGGGGACACCTGGGGAACCTGTGACCTTCACGGGGACGGAATCCGGAGAGGATCAAGAGGCGGTTGCCGAACTCCTTGAGTGGTGGGAAGAGGCGATGGAGCCCTTCCGGAATGAGATCCTGGGAATGATCCAGCCGATTGCCGACTTCAGAGATGCCATGCGACAACTGGCGACTGATCTGATCCCGTCGATGATGACAATCCTTGGTCCGATTATCGACACATTCGGATGGACTCTCGGGACGATTTCAACCTGGATGAATGCCGTCTTTAAGCCTGATTTCGAGGAGTTCGCAATTGGCTTTGCTACCTTCTGGACGGACAGGGTTGATCCATGGTGGACGGATGAAGTGTGGCCTCAGATTGGAGAATGGCTGGACGACATCTATGGGTGGTTGGGGGCCATCGTAGACTTCTTCTCTGATGAGGGATGGGACTTCATCTCGGAGGACGTTTGGGGGGCGGTTAAGCCGTTCGTAGAGGCAGTGCTAGACATGTTCGAAGACTTCGGAATCTGGGTCGGAAAGAACTGGCCAACGATCAAAGATGTACTTCTGAAACGGATTCAGGATGCACTGGACTCTCTCGGAGTTGATCTTGACGATTTCATTGAGAGGGTGAAGGTATGGTTGCTTGGCGGGGATTGGCAAAGCAGTTCAAAGACATCTCCGTGGCAACAATTCATCGCGCAATTGACGAAGATTTGGCAGCAGATAGTAGACCTTCCTGGCAAGATCGAGGGGTTCTTCAAGAACCTGGAGACTGTCCTTTGGGTCGCGATGGGTGCAGTTGTTGGTGCCATAATCGGCGGATCTGGCCTGTGGAGCGTAGCAGCAGTGGCTGGGGCCCTGCTGGCTTGGCAACTGGTTGGAATGATAAAACCTAGAGGGTATGCAGATGGAGGAATTGCTACCAGCCCAACATTCGGCCTGTTTGGAGAGTCAGGGCCAGAGGCCATCATCCCGCTCAATCAACTTGCGGGGATGCTCTCGATGCAACCTGCCGCGGCGGGGATGTCCGGATTCGGTGGCGTTGGTATGTCTGGAGGATTCGGGGGCACGGCGGCAACGATCAACATCAACCTGTCACAGCAGAGACTGAGCACATTGATGCTCCGAGAAATGACTAGCCAGAATGTGAATGATTCCGGTGTGGGGTTTGCGCCGATAAGGGTGGGATAGCCTTGAGAGCGGACATTGAAAACGCCAATACCTGCTCGAAGATATCGGGCTTGACTGTGCGGGTGTACGACGGTTCTGACTGGATCGATCTTGTGGATCCGGCAGGATCGGCGTTCCCTGGATATTCCCGCGTGAAAGCCTACCAGTGGAGCTACGATCACTCTGGAGGGAAGTGGGTAGCGACGGTCACGTTCGCTAATTATCCCTGGCTGAGAGACGCTGGCGAGAGCCTTGACCCAACCGACACATCGGACTTCAATCCAGCAGGAGTTCCTCTCCTGGGCGCCTACCATGAATTCCAGATATGGATTGGAAAGTACAGCGAAGCGGGAGTGGCCGGCGCAGAGGCGATGGTCTTCAGCGGCTTTGTCGGTCCTGATGCCATCCAGCCCGATGAGGGGATTGAGGGTGTTGACATGGTCGTCGCTCGAATCGTTGGCGTGATGCAGCCGTGGTTTGCCGACTACATCGACAAGATCGATCGGGGAAGGCTCTACACTGATTGCTACCTGTCAGGAATCTGGAATGCGACGACAGCGTTTGCGGTGTCTGATGTTGTCACGCTTGACGGTATAGCCTACCAGTGTATCTTAGCGAACACGAACAAGACCCCTCCAAACGCGACTTACTGGACCGTCTTCTCTGGCACGAACAACATCTGCAATCAGATCTTGCTCGACTACGGGTGGGACGCAGACATCGTGATCGCTCCATCGCCTACTGGGCAAGACACGCTGACGTTCTACTGCGAGAACTACGAGATTGGCGATATATCGGTTGGTGACGCCATTCTCAGACAGGTCAGTTCGATTGGATTCGTGCTGATGGAGAAGTGGAACACGACACAGGAAAACTTCGTCCCAACGATTGTGGATCCAGATCGAAGCAACGTGACATACGACGTCAGCCTTGAGGGGAATATCAACACGTCTCGCATCAACTACTCTGAAGCGAACGTTAGGACGTTCTGTCGTGTGGTATTCTACAACAGAGCCGATGGAAGCTTCTCTTATGTTGATGCTTCGAACGATGCCGCAAGACTCGTCTACGGCCTTCCTGGGGCAGGAGGGGAAAAGCTGCACAAGCGAATGAGAATCGTTGAGAACGACAAGTCGTGGATCGACACGGAAGTAGAGGCACAGAAGGAAGCCAATGCTGCAGTTCAGGATGCGGGGACACCAAAGATCCCTGAGTCGTTCGTTGTTCCGTGGCTGGCCTTGAACATCGAGGGAGGAGACCTCGTTCGAATCATCACGCCATCGAAGACAATGGACGTTGGGGTATTGACCATCCAGCACAATGTCGGCGAAGGCGACATGTATGGGCACACCGTCATCTCGGGAACGCTGGCGCGGCGGGTTGGAAACTACGACTACTGGTTCAAGCGATCGAGGACAGACAACCAATTCAAATCCGATCGCTACGACGAATTGATGCAGGGTCCAATCCCGATGAAGCCGAAGAACGTCGTGGTGAAGTCCGTGTGGGGGAAAGATACGGCGGGGTCTCCAGCGCCGTGGCTTGATGTGTCCTGGTTCGGTGCGGTTGACGGCCGAACACGATCGCATATATTGAGGTACAGGGAATTGAGTCCGCGGGATTCGGGGGTAGCGACGGGCGGGACTACAACGACTCTGACGGATTGCTACAAGTCGTGGACAGTCAACACATTCCGCAACGGAGGGTATTGCTTCCTGACAGGGCTCAACGGCCCGACCGTCTCAGGAGAGTATTGGGATACCACCGATCGGTGCGAGATTGTGTCGAGGAAGGGAACGGACAACTTGAGAAGGATCAAGACGAACACGTCTGGAGTTCTCACATTTGAGAACGCGCTTACGGTAGCGCCTGAGAACATGGAAGCATACGAAATCTATTGGGCTGTTGGGGAGTGGCATGAAGTTACGGTGGGGAAGGAACAGTTTGTTCAACTACCTGGGCTTCCTGAAGGGAATGAGTACATGATCGAAGTGGCGGCAGTCCCAACCGTCAGCGGGACATAGGAGGACGGAAATGGCTGACTACAGAAAAATGATTGGCAGGATCGTTACCGATGCCGAAGGAGCGGTTGGAGGCGTTTCCGTCACCGTAAAGCAAACTGGCACGGCGACACTGGTTACTCTGAAGGCGAACAAGGCTGGTACGGAAGCTCTGGCCAATCCATTTGATACGGATGCGAACGGCGTGTGGGCATTCTTCACTGACATCGAGTTGCTTTCTGGGGTTGATTACGAAGTAGACATCGTGTTCGCAAAGAGCGGGCTCGACTTCTCGGTGATGAACGAGATGTACGAGAACATCCCCCTAGCTGGCTTGGTAACAGACCCGGGAGCGGTACAGGAAGCAGACTTCACAGCAGGAACTCTTCTGTACGCAACGGCGAACGCCACTCCGGTAGCGACGACACCGACACAGTTCATGGCCATCCTGTCTGGGCAGGCTGCCGCGGCATTTGACTGGGGAGGACAGGATCTCCTCAACGCGGGAGTCATGTTTCTGACTGAACAGGCAAGCGCAGAAGCAGACGTAGCAGGCAAAGGGCAAATCTGGGTCAAGACAGCCACTCCGAATACGTTGTGGTTTACCGATGATGCAGGAACAGACTTCCAGCTAGGAGTAGGAGCCATCAGCATTGTTGGAACGCCTGTGGACAATCAGCTTGCAGTGTGGAAGAGTGCTTCTTCTGTTGAGGGAGATACCAACCTCACATGGAGCGGCAGTCAGTTGGACGTTACCGGAAATCTCTACAGCGATGGCGCGAACGTTCTTCTGGACGGGAGTACGTCTGTGCGGCTGGTCAGCGCAAACTTCATTGCATTGCGAGCTCCGGAGAACAGGATCGGCTTTGACGTGGACGACTACATGCAGATTGCCTTGGCTGAGACAACTGGCGTGACGGTCATTACGCATACAGGTTCGGCTCCGACAGTGACGTGGACAGCCAATTCGTTCGACTTCGTTGGGTCTATGGCGCTGGATGCCGTCACTCTCAGTGATGTTCTAACATTCAGCGATGGTGCGACGATCGACAACACCGATGCCAACACCCTGACGATCACCGAAACGAATATCGCACTGACAGGTATCGTCGGGATCACTGGTGCGACGAACATTGCTGGTATAGTCACCATTGGCGTTGACGATACGGGTTACGACTTCAAGTGTTTCGGTGCTACTTCTGGAGCCTACTTCCTCTTCGATCAAGCGAATGATTGCGTGGTTCTCCAGGGCGGGGACACAAAGCAAATGGAGCTCCGCTTCATGGAAGACACCGACAACGGATCTCACTACACGGCGTTCAAGGCCCATGCAACGATGGCTGCGGCGATCACGTACATCCTGCCCGCCGCGGACTCGACAGGAGTGCAATACCTGCAATCCGATGGATCTGGAAATCTATCATGGACGACACCTGCTGGCGCGGGCGACGTCTCGAAGGTTGGAACGCCCGTCAATGATCAGGTTGGTGTGTGGACTGGGGATGGAACAATCGAGGGAACCACTGCGTGGACGTACGATGGCAGCACGAAGTTCAGAATGACTGGATCGATCTTCTTGCTTGAGCAAGCGGCGGCAATCGCTGATGAGGTTGCGTATGGACAGATCTGGGTCAAGAATGATACTCCGAATACGTTGTGGTTTACCGATGATGCAGGAACAGACTTCCAGCTGGGAGTGGGCGGCGGTGGTGGTGGGGATGTCATGGCAGACGGCAGTGTTCCCTTCACAGGAGCCGTGAGCTTCGGTGTTGACGGAGCAGGCGTTGACGCAACGTTCTTTGGAGTAACTGCTTCCTACAAGGCATGGTGGGATGCGAACGGAGACACCAACGGAGCATGGTACTTTGGTGCCGACACGAAGGGCGTCATGGTCACTCTTTACGGAGACACGACCGGTCATACGATCGTTTTCGATCCATCGGGGGACACGAATGGATCGTTGCTGGTTGGCGCTGACACGAAAGGGATTCTGTTCAGTCTGTTTGGTGACGTGACAGGGTGTGGAGTGTTCTGGGACCCGTCGACCGACACAAACGGAACTCTCTCGATCGGAGCGGCTGGCGGCAGCAAGGGCGTGGATTTCACATGCTACGGCGCGACGAACCTGTCTCTGATGACGTGGGATCAGAGCGCGAATGCGTTGCTGCTCGATGGCTCAACACTCTTCATCAAGGAACAGGCAGCAGCACAGGCAGATGTTGAAGCGTACGGGCAGATATGGACTAAGACGGCAACGCCAAATGAACTCTACTTCACGGATGATGCAGGAACGGACACGAAACTCGTGAGTTTGCTGCACACGGATATTTCAGGCGAGATCGTTGCAATCACTGAGAAGACTGCCGCTACTGGAGCCGATGAGATCCTAATCGAAGACTCGGCGGCGGCTAATGCCAAGAAGTCAGTCAAGCTTAGCAATCTCTCTGGGATGTCTGGATGTAGGGTTCGCGCGTATTGCAGCGCTGCTCTGTCTGCGAAGAGAATCACTTGGGTTAGGGTTCCGCTTCAGTCAGAGGACTTTGACTCCGGGAACGATTTCAACTCAACTGGCGTGACTGGCACGGCAGACGCAACAGAGGCAAACAAGCTGCACGACGCAGACGCCGGATTCACTGCCGCCCTAGTCGGGGCGTGCGTTCACAATACCACGGACGACACCTACGCAATCGTGACTGCGTATGTAGATAGTGGGGAGCTAACGATCAGTGCGGACATCATGGCGGATACTGAAACATACGTTGTCTATCCGTCATTCTTCACCGCTCCGGAGAACGGATACTACAGCGTCAGGTTCGCAGTTGCTTTAGGTCCAGGCGCCGACGCAGGGACTGACCTGCATGTAGTTTTGAGGCGGTATCGATCATCTACCGCAGTAGACATCGACTACGCCTTCGTCACTGGGGCGAATGCCGGAGGTTTTATCGGCTGGCCGTGCGCGGATCTCGTCTACTTAGAAACAGGTGACTTGCTGTGGATGTCGATTTACCACACGTCAGCATCGAACGTGAACATAGCGGCAACTGCTAAATACACGTTCATGTCAATTAGTCTGGAATCCAGACCATAAGAGTAATATCTAACGTAGACTAGGAGAATAATGACGACCGAAGTAGCGACACAAGGACTGCCTCTTGGCGGAGTAGTGGGAATCGTTACTCACCACTCAGGGTTCACTCAGGCTACCTTTGGCGAGGTTCCGGAGAAGGTATTGGTCCCCAGTGCCCCTGTAATCGTCTCTATGGCCGCTCCAGACCAGTCGGCAGGCATCATCAAGCTAAGTGTTACCCTCCCCACAACGGACACAGGAGGGAACGTCCTAGCGCAGTCTGAGATCGTGAAGGTGCGAATGCACCACAGCACGAGTTCGGGCGTGACGATCACCGATTCGTATGTCGACTTCCCTCCTGGAGTGACCATCCAGTGGACGCCGGGTGATGTCGTCTCTCACTACGCAGCGGTGCGGGTGCAGGATACTCACGATCACTGGTCGGCATTGTCGAACGAGAAGTCGGCAGCAGCAAACGGAGGGACGGAGCCGGAGTACGACGGATTGTGGGCTCACCGGCTTGGGAAGGACGCAACCTGGACTGAGAACTCCCCAGATACCAACTCGATCGCATGGTCAGGGGTGATCCTCTACTGGAAGGATGGAAAGTACGAGATCACGGACGGGAACACCGACAAGAAGTACCTTTGGTGGGACTACACGTTGTCGACAACGACATTCCAGTCGTCTGACACGCGGCCGACGCTGACGTTTGAAGATGTCTTGGTTGCGACAAACGACGCAGGTGTGCTGTACCTGACGATGTACTCCCCGATGGTGATCGCGGACTTCATGCGCACGGGATTGCTGGAGTCGACGAACTATGCGGCGGCGATTGGGTCGCAGTTTGATCTCGACAACGGAACGCTCATCTTGGGCGGCAGCAACGAACTTGGCTTCGTAGCGAACGGGGCAGGTGATCTGTCTCTTGGGGGGACCGTCTTCCAGTTCACAACGGCTGACCTCACTCTCATCATGCAGGGGACGTACAAGACATCTGGAACGGGAGTTGGCGTGTACATCTACGGCGCCAGCGACCTCACGAACCCGAACACACTGATTGTCTACGACGCGGACGCGAAAAGCAGAGTGCTTCTGGATGCGTCCGAACTGCGCATCTACGAGATCATTGCTGGTACTGCGACGAGCATGACCTTGTTCCCTTCTGTTCATGCTACTGCTGCCGTCATTG
>Ga0180008_1002354_pt1 | contig 10338 bp, 9 predicted proteins | sample MM_PW_MetaG_FD_121121 | JGI IMG/M metagenome (GOLD analysis project Ga0180008, IMG submission 121121) | Groundwater microbial communities from the Aspo Hard Rock Laboratory (HRL) deep subsurface site, Sweden - MM_PW_MetaG | ecosystem: Environmental > Aquatic > Deep subsurface > Groundwater... | reverse complement strand
CCGCCTGTCCTGGCAAGGAATCATCTGGTCTATGAGCACCATTCGCGAGCGCAACAAAGAACTGATCCTGCGGGCTGCCAGCGAGGAGTTTGCCGACAAGGGCTTCGCCGCGACCAAAACCAGCGACATCGCCGCCAAGGCCGGGCTGCCCAAGCCCAATGTCTACTACTACTTCAAATCCAAGGACAACCTCTACCGCGAGGTGCTCGAAAGCATCATCGAGCCGATCCTGGCCGCCTCCACTCCCTTCAACCCGGACGGCGACCCCAAACAGGTATTGAGCGGCTATATCCGCTCGAAAATCAGCATCTCCCGCGACCTGCCCTTTGCCTCGAAAGTATTCGCCAGCGAAATCATGCACGGCGCCCCGCACCTGAGCCCCGAGCAGGTGCAACAGCTCAATGCCCAGGCCAAGCACAATATCGATTGCATCCAGAACTGGGTCGATCGCGGCCTGATCGCGGCCATTGACCCTCATCACCTGATGTTCAGTATCTGGGCGGCGACACAGACCTATGCCGACTTCGACTGGCAGATCTCGGCAGTCACCGGCAAGGCCAAGCTCGACGAGGCCGATTATGAAGCGGCGGCGCAGACGATTATCCGGTTGGTGTTGAAGGGGTGCGAGCCGGACTGATGGGCCGTGGTGTGGCCAAGATTCGCGAGCAAGCCCGCGCCCACACTAGATTTGTGCCAGACACAAAATGTATGAACAACAAAGATCCCATGTGGGAGCGGGCTTGCTCGCAAAAGCGCCGTCCCAGACACATCCTGCCAAAAGCCTGCCCATCAGCCTCAAAATCCCCGATCTAGCCTCTCAAGACCCCATCTGAAGAGAGGCAACGGAATGCCTGATCGAGCCACCTCACACCGCCTGCGCATCGGCAGGTTCAGCGAAACCAATCGCATCTACCTGATCACCACCAACACCCATGAACGCGTGCCGATCTTCAGGGACTTCTACCTGGGCCGCCTGGTGGTCTGGCAGTTCAGGCTCGCCCAGTATCAAGGGCTGGCGCACACTCTGGCCTGGGTGGTGATGCCCGACCACTTCCACTGGCTGATCGAGCTGCAAAAAGGCTCGCTGGGCGACTTGGTATGCCAGGTCAAATCCAAAAGCACTCGATCGGTCAATGGCGCCACTGGCCGCAAGGGAAGACTCTGGCAAACCAGCTTTCATGACCATGCCCTGCGTAGGGAAGAAGACCTGGTGAAAGTGGCCAGGTATGTGGTGGCCAATCCATTGAGGGCGGGATTGGTGGAGAGGGTTGGCGACTATCCGCTGTGGGATGCGGTTTGGGTATAGGTTCAAGACCGAGTCGCCGCTTTCGCGAGCAAGCCCGCTCCCACATTCTGAGCGCGTCCACAGGTCAAAATATGGGGTTTGCTCGCGAAGAGGCCCGCCCTGTCACCCCAAAATCAAGCCGAGACCCCCGCATCCGCCAACAACCCCACCCCCTCGATCGCCGTAATCGCACACTGCTCATCAATATCGGACGTATCCCCACTGATCCCGATCGCTCCCAATACCACCCCGGCCGGGTCCCGAATCAATACCCCACCCGGCGCCGGCACCACGCCGCCCTGCCCCAGGCTGTTCAGCGCGGCGATAAACGCCGGCCGTTGCTGGGCATCCAGGGCCAGCAGGCGCGAGCCCTTGCCCAGGGCAATCGCGCCCCAGGCCTTGCCGATGGCGATTTGCGGGCGCAGCAGGCTGGCACCGTCTTCCCGTTGCAGGGTAATCAGGTGCCCGCCGCTGTCGAGCACCGCGATCGTCAGTGGTGCGGCGGCGATGGTGCGGCCTGCGGTGATGGCCTGACTGACCAGGTTGACTGCGACTTTCAAGGTTAGAGCGCTCATGGGTGCCGTCCTTATCTTGTTATTGAGAAAGCCTTGGGCTTCTGATTGATCAGAAGCTGGATGCAACAAATAGAACACAATAGATTTATTTTTTGTATACAATATTTTGAAACATACACGCCATACGTCGAAATCATCCCGCTAAAAAGCCTTCCGACGAATGCACAGGCTCGACAACAAAATGGATTGACCTGCGCCTCTCGCCGTGAATACACTTTGAAGCACTACCACTTGTATACAATTACAAAACGCAAGAGGCACCAAAACCATGAGCAAAATGAGAGCAATCGAAGCCGCTGTCCTGGTGATGCGCCGTGAGGGTGTAGACACAGCCTTCGGTATCCCAGGCGCCGCGATCAACCCGTTGTATTCGGCCCTGCAAAAGGTCGGCGGCATCGATCACGTCCTTGCTCGCCACGTGGAAGGCGCTTCGCACATGGCCGAGGGGTACACCCGCACCAAGGCCGGCAATATCGGCGTGTGCATCGGCACTTCGGGCCCGGCGGGCACCGATATGGTCACCGGCCTGTACAGCGCCTCGGCCGACTCCATCCCGATCCTGTGCATCACCGGGCAAGCGCCCCGCGCCCGGATGCACAAGGAAGACTTCCAGGCCGTGGATATCACCAGCATCGTCAAGCCGGTGACCAAGTGGGCAACCACCGTGCTGGAGCCGGGCCAGGTGCCCTATGCCTTCCAGAAAGCCTTCTACGAAATGCGCTCCGGCCGCCCAGGCCCAGTGCTGATCGACTTGCCGTTCGACGTGCAGATGGCCGAGATCGAGTTCGACATCGACGCCTACCAGCCACTGCCGTTGGCCAAGCCACTGGCCACGCGCATCCAGGTCGAGAAAGCCCTGGCGATGCTCGATCAGGCCGAACGCCCGCTGCTGGTCAGCGGTGGCGGCGTGATCAATGCCGACGCCAGCGAACTGTTGGTTGAATTCGCCGAACTGACGGGTATCCCGGTGATCCCGACTCTGATGGGCTGGGGCACCATCCCCGACGATCACCCGTTGATGGTGGGTATGGTCGGCCTGCAAACCTCGCACCGCTACGGCAACGCGACGATGCTCAAGTCGGACGTGGTGCTGGGCGTCGGCAACCGCTGGGCCAACCGCCACACCGGTTCAGTGGAGGTGTACACCGAGGGTCGTAAGTTCATTCACGTTGACATCGAGCCGACGCAAATCGGCCGCGTGTTCACCCCGGACCTGGGCATCGTGTCCGACGCGGGCGCCGCGCTGACCCTGTTTATCGAAGTGGCCCGCGAATGGAAAGCCGCAGGCAAACTCAAGGACCGCAGCGCCTGGCTGCATGATTGCCAGCAGCGCAAAGCCACCCTGCATCGCAAGACGCATTTCGACAACGTACCGGTCAAGCCGCAACGGGTGTACGAAGAGATGAACCAGGTGTTCGGCAAAGACACCTGTTACGTCAGCACCATCGGCCTGTCGCAGATTGCCGGCGCGCAGTTTCTGCATGTGTACAAGCCGCGCCACTGGATCAACTGCGGCCAGGCCGGCCCGCTGGGTTGGACGATCCCCGCAGCACTGGGCGTGGTCAAGGCCGACCCGAACCGCAAGGTGGTGGCGCTGTCCGGCGACTATGACTTCCAGTTCATGATCGAAGAGCTGGCGGTGGGTGCGCAATTCAAACTGCCGTACATCCACGTGGTGGTGAACAACTCCTACCTGGGGCTGATCCGCCAGGCCCAGCGCGGGTTTGAAATGGACTACTGTGTACAGTTGTCTTTCGACAACCTCAACGCACCGGAACTCAACGGTTACGGCGTGGACCACGTCGCCGTCGCCGAAGGCCTGGGTTGCAAGGCCTTGCGTGTATTCGAGCCAGGTCAGATCCAGCCAGCGTTGCGCAAGGCCCAGGAAATGATCGAAGAGTTCAAGGTGCCGGTGATTGTCGAGATCATTCTGGAACGCGTGACCAATATTTCCATGGGCACCGAGATCAACGCCGTCAACGAATTCGAAGATCTGGCACTGGTGGGCAACGACGCACCGACTGCCATTTCACTGCTCGATTAAGGAGATCCCCATGCCGCGTTTTGCCGCCAACCTGTCCATGCTGTTCACCGAACAGGACTTCCTCGCCCGCTTCAAAGCTGCCGCCGACGCAGGCTTCAGTGGGGTGGAATACCTGTTCCCCTACGAATTCAGCTCTGCCGAAATCAAGGCGCAACTCGACGCCCACGGCTTGACCCAAGTGCTGTTCAACCTGCCGGCCGGCGACTGGGCCAGCGGCGAGCGCGGCCTGGCCTGCCACCCGGACCGAGTCGAGGAGTTCCGCGCCGGGGTCAACCTGGCCATCGCCTATGCCCAGGTGCTGGGCAATACCCAGATCAACTGCCTGGCCGGCATCCGCCCCCAGGGTTTCGATGACGCCACCCTCGAAAAAACTTTTGTGGCCAACCTCAAGTACGCCGCCGACAAGCTGCAAGCGGTGGGCATCAAGCTGGTGATGGAAGCGATCAACACCCGCGACATTCCTGGCTTCTACCTGAACAACACCGCGCAGGCCCTGGGAATTCGTGAGCAGGTAGGCAGCACCAACCTGTTCCTGCAATACGACATCTACCACATGCAAATCATGGAAGGCGACCTGGCGCGCACCATGGCGACGCACCTGGATCAGATCAACCATATCCAGCTGGCGGACAACCCAGGCCGTAACGAGCCGGGTACCGGAGAGATCAACTACCGGTTCCTGTTCGATCACTTGGATCGCATTGGCTATCAGGGTTGGGTGGGCTGCGAGTACAAGCCGTTGACCACGACCGAAGCCGGTCTTGGCTGGCTCAAGACCCATAACGCGATCTGACCGAAACACACACAACCCAACTGTGGGAGCGGGCTTGCTCGCGAAGGTCTGGCATTCAACATTTTTGTCGACTGATCTACCGCAATCGCGAGCAAGGCTGCTCCCACATTTAGATCGCCTGGGTCTGGTAGACCGGGCCAGGCTCGCACAGAGAATAAAAAGAGGATTTGATCATGGCTAAAATCGGCTTTATCGGCACCGGCATCATGGGCCAACCCATGGCCGCGAACCTGCAGAAAGCAGGTCACCAACTGTTCCTGTCCGAGCACCACGGCAAAGCACCCGCCGAGTTGGTCGCCGCCGGTGCCATCGCCCTGGCCAGCCCGCAGCAGGTGGCCCAGGAAGCGGAATTCATCATCGTCATGGTGCCCGATACCCCCCAGGTCGATGACGTCTTGTTCCGCGCCGACGGCGTGGCCGCTGGCCTGTCGCCGAACAAAGTGGTGATCGACATGAGCTCGATCTCGCCCACTGCCACCAAGGCCTTTGCCGCCAGGATCAACGCCACTGGCGCGCAGTATCTCGACGCCCCGGTATCCGGCGGTGAAGTCGGTGCCAAGGCCGGGACCCTGAGCATCATGGTCGGTGGCGAGCCGCAGACATTCGAGCGGGCCCTGGCGCTGTTCCAGAGCATGGGCAAGAACATCACCCTGGTGGGTGGCAACGGCGATGGCCAGACCGCCAAGGTGGCGAACCAGATTATCGTTGCCCTGAACATCCAGGCCGTGGCCGAAGCGCTGCTGTTCGCCTCGAAAAACGGTGCAGACCCGGCCAAGGTGCGTGAAGCGCTGATGGGTGGCTTCGCCTCCTCGAAGATCCTTGAAGTGCATGGCGAGCGGATGATCAAGGGCACCTTCGATCCGGGTTTCCGCATCAACCTGCACCAGAAGGATCTGAACCTGGCCCTGGCCGGTGCCAAAGAGTTGGGGATCAACCTGCCCAACACCGCCGGCACCCAGCAGGTGTTCAGTACCTGCACCGCGATTGGCGGCGGTAACTGGGACCATTCGGCGCTGATCAAGGGCCTGGAGCATATGGCGAACTTCTCGATTCGCGATAAGTAATCCCGCCTGCGATCCACCTTTGGAACGGGATCAAAATGTGGGAGCGGGCTTGTCGGGTCGCCACATCGTCGCGATCGCGGTGTTCCAGTCAGCATGGATGTTGAATGTAAGACCATCGCGAGCAAGCCCGCTCCCACATTTTGATCCCGTTCCAGGTTTCAAATCCAATAACAAAAATCCGGGAGCCCGCTTATGTCGGTCGATCCGCAACACCTGCTTCGCGAGCTGTTTGCCACAGCCATCGACGCTGCCCACCCCCGGCAAGTCCTCGAACCCTACCTGCCCGCCGACCGCAGCGGCCGCGTGATCGTGATCGGCGCGGGCAAAGCCGCGGCCGCCATGGCCCTGGTCGTGGAGAACAGCTGGCAAGGCGACGTCTCGGGCCTGGTGGTCACGCGCTATGGCCACGGTGCGCCCTGCCAGAAAATCGAAGTGGTCGAAGCCGCGCACCCCGTGCCGGATGCCGCCGGCCAGGCCGTGGCCAAGCGCGTGCTGGAATTGATCAGCAACCTGGGCGAAGACGACCGAGTGATCTTCCTCCTGTCCGGCGGCGGTTCAGCCCTGCTGGCATTGCCGGCGGCCGGTATTACCCTGGCCGACAAACAGGCAATCAATAAAGCCCTGCTCAAGTGCGGCGCAACCATTGGCGAGATGAATTGCGTGCGCAAACACCTCTCGGCAATCAAGGGTGGGCGATTGGCCAAGGCTTGCTGGCCAGCAACCGTCTACACCTACGCGATTTCCGATGTGCCGGGCGACCAGGCCACGGTGATTGCCTCCGGCCCCACCGTGGGTGACCCGAGCACCTCGCAACAGGCCCTGGCGATTCTCAAGCGTTACCAGATTGAAGTACCGGCCTCGGTGCGCAGTTGGTTGCAGAGCCCTGAGTCGGAAACCGTCAAACCCGGCGACCCGTGCCTGGCGCGCAGCCATTTCCAATTGATCGCGCGGCCGCAGCAATCCCTGGAGGCGGTGGCCGTGAAAGTACGCCAGGCCGGTTTCAGCCCGCTGATTCTCGGCGACCTGGAAGGCGAAGCACGGGACGTGGCCAAGGTTCATGCCGGCATCGCCCGGCAGATTGTCCAGCACGGCCAGCCGCTGGCGGCGCCCTGCGTGATCCTGTCCGGCGGTGAAACCACCGTCACCGTGCGCGGCAATGGCCGTGGCGGACGCAATGCCGAGTTTCTGCTGAGCCTGACCGACAGCCTCAAGGGCCTGCCCGGCATCTACGCCCTGGCCGGTGACACTGACGGCATCGACGGTTCCGAAGACAACGCCGGGGCGATCATGACCCCCACCAGCTACGCCCGCGCCGAGGCCCTGGGCCTGTCGGCCAGCGACGAGCTGGACAACAACAATGGCTACGGTTATTTCGCGGCACTTGACGCGCTGATCGTCACCGAGCCGACCCGTACCAACGTCAATGACTTCCGTGCCATTTTGATACTTGAGACTGCTGCCCATGACGCCTGACAAGAAGGTCAAAATCCTCGCCACCCTGGGACCGGCCACCGACGGCATCGATGACATCCGCGAGCTGGTGGAGGCCGGGGTGAATATCTTCCGCCTGAACTTCAGCCATGGCGATCACGCCGACCACGCCCAGCGCTACCAGTGGATCCGCCAGGTAGAGCGCCAGCTCAATTACCCGCTGGGAATCCTGATGGACCTGCAAGGGCCGAAGCTGCGCGTCGGGCGTTTCGCCGAGGGCAAGGTGCAACTGGTACGCGGCCAGGCGTTGCGCCTGGACCTCGACCCCACACCGGGCGACCAGCGCCGGGTCAACCTGCCCCACCCGGAAATCATCAAGGCCCTGGAACCGGGCATGGACCTGCTGCTGGACGACGGCAAGTTGCGACTGCGGGTAATCACCAAACATGCCGATGCGATCGACACCACGGTGTTGAATGGCGGTGAACTGTCCGACCGTAAAGGCGTGAATGTCCCGCAAGCCTTGCTGGAACTCAGCCCACTGACCGCCAAGGACCGTCGCGACCTGAGCTTCGGCCTGGAGTTGGGCGTGGACTGGGTGGCGCTGTCGTTTGTGCAACGCCCCGAAGATATCCGCGAAGCGCGTGAGCTGATCGGCAACAAAGCGTTCTTGATGGCCAAGATCGAAAAGCCTTCGGCCGTGCAGTACCTGCAGGAAATCGCCGAGCTGAGCGATGCGATCATGGTCGCCAGAGGCGACCTGGGGGTGGAAGTGCCGGCCGAAAGCGTGCCGCAAATCCAGAAAGACATCATCAGCACCTGCCGCCAGCTGGGCAAACCGGTGGTGGTGGCCACGCAGATGCTCGAATCCATGCGTTTCTCCCCGGCCCCGACCCGCGCCGAAGTCACGGACGTGGCCAATGCCGTGGCCGAAGGCACCGATGCGGTCATGCTCTCGGCCGAAACCGCCTCCGGCGAATACCCGCTGGAAGCCGTGCAGATGATGAGCAAGATCATCCGCCAGGTGGAGAATGGCCCGGATTACCAGGCCCAGCTGGATGTGAGCCGGCCCAGGGCCGATGCCACGGTGTCCGACGCCATAAGCTGCGCGATCCGCCGGATCAGCAGCATCCTGCCGGTGGCGGTGCTGGTGAACTACAGCGAGTCGGGCAGCTCCAGCCTGCGCGCCGCGCGGGAACGACCGGCGGTGCCGATCCTCAACCTCACGCCAAACCTGTCCACCGCCCGGCGCCTGAGCGTGGCCTGGGGCGTGCATTCGGTGGTCAACGACAGGTTGCGGCAAGTGGATGAGGTCTGTTCCACGGCGCTGGAAATCGCCCAGGCCCAAGGCATGGCGCAACGTGGGGATACGTTGCTGATCACCGCCGGGGTGCCGTTCGGGCAGCCGGGGTCGACCAATTCGCTGCGTATCGAGACGCTGATCTAGCGTCTGTTCGGGCCTTATCGCGGGCAAGCCCGCTCCCACACTGTGATTTGCGAACCCAATCATGTGGGAGCTGGCTTGCCTGCGATGGGGGCAACTCGGTCTTACTGACTTACCCACCATGCCCAACCCAACCTGCCCCGACTGGGCCGAAGCCCTGCTCAACGGCTTCAGCCAGATATTCCTGCAGCGCCACCCGTTGTGTGGCCTGCTCTGCCTGCTGGCGATCCTCACCTGCGCGCCGGGCCTGCTCGGCGGTGCGCTATTGGGCGCAGTCGCCGGCTTGCTCACCGCCCAGCGCCGCGACTATCCCAAGGCCGAGCGCCAAGCCGGGCTCTATAGCTATAACGGGGCGTTGCTGGGGTTGCTGATCAGCCAGCACTTTGCCTGGTCGGCCCTGTTGCCGCCGCTGATCCTGGCCTGCGGCGGCCTGAGTGCAATCCTCACCCGCCAGTGGGTCAAGCGCATGGCCCATGGCGATGATTTGCCCGCCTATACCGTGCCCTTCGTAGCAATCAGCTGGTTACTGCTCGGTACGGTCTCGCCTGCCGCCCTGCCGATCAGCGCACCGAACACTCTGCAATGGCTCGCGGCTCCACTGGTCGGCCTGAGCCAGGTCGTGCTGCTGGATCAACCGCTGGCCGGCCTGCTGATCGGCCTCGGCCTGCTGCTGGCCAGCCCGCGCGCGGCCTTGTGGGCAATGCTCGGCGCCAGCAGCGGCGTGGCACTCGGCCTACTGCTCGACGACCCGGCCGGCGCCCTGCTCGGCCTGCACAGCTATAACCCGGCACTTGCCGCCTTGGCCCTCAGCCAGTATCGACGCCAACCCTGGCTGCCCTTGCCCGGCATCCTCCTGGCAAGCCTGCTTGCCCCCGGTTTTGCCGGCCTGCACCTGGCGCCGCTGACGGCGCCCTTCATCCTTGCCTGCTGGCTGGTGCGTGCCACCCTGCGCCTGCGGCACAGGGTCAACATGGACAGCCCGTTCGAATCCCCCTAGGCTTCGCAGATCTTCGATTCAGGCGAACTTCATGGACAGCAATAACGACTGGCGCCAGCGGCTCTACATCATGGTATTCCAGAGCGACACGGTGGCCGGGCGGCGCTTCGATGGCATCCTGTTGCTGATCATCCTGGCCAGCCTGGTGGTCGTGATGCTCGACAGCATCGACCAGGTCCACCAGAACTACGCCGACGTGCTGGCCTATATCGAGTGGGGCTTCACCCTGATCTTCCTCATCGAATACGGCCTGCGCCTGTATTGCTCGCCCAAGCCGTTGCGCTACGCCTTCAGTTTCTATGGGCTGGTGGACTTGCTGGCGATCGTCCCCGGCATCCTTGCCCTGTACTACAGCGACGCCCAGTACCTGCTGATTATCCGCATCATCCGCATGCTGCGGATCTTCCGCGTGCTCAAGCTGAGCCCGTACCTCAAGCAAGCCAACTACTTGATGTCGGCGCTGCGCGGCAGCAAGCAGAAGATCGTGGTGTTCCTGGTCAGCGTCTGCACCCTGGTGACCGTGTTCGGCACCCTGATGTACGTGATCGAAGGCCCGGAGCATGGCTTTACCAGCATCCCCAAGGGCATCTACTGGGCCATCGTGACCCTGACCACCGTGGGTTTTGGCGATATCGTGCCCAAGACCCCGCTGGGCCAGGTGATTTCGTCGCTGGTGATGATCACCGGTTACTCGATCATCGCCGT
>Ga0180008_1002352_pt1 | contig 10339 bp, 8 predicted proteins | sample MM_PW_MetaG_FD_121121 | JGI IMG/M metagenome (GOLD analysis project Ga0180008, IMG submission 121121) | Groundwater microbial communities from the Aspo Hard Rock Laboratory (HRL) deep subsurface site, Sweden - MM_PW_MetaG | ecosystem: Environmental > Aquatic > Deep subsurface > Groundwater... | reverse complement strand
GTGCGCGATGGTCGTTGTTTTATCATAACAGGACAAGCTATCAAATGGAGGGAAGATTTCACAATGGAGGCCGGTCTCAAGGAAGAAGTCCATGCTCGATACTCTGCTGGCATCTGGACAATTTGGCAAGTGGATCCCTATGAAGGGGATGTCTTTGCAGAGTTTACCTTTGATGATGTGAACAAGGCAGCCGACCACCTGCACAAAGTCCTGAACGTGCAGGGAGACATCGTAGCTGTTGACGACGGCTCTTCTCGTGTCATCGCTGACATTTTCGATGAGGCTACTATGTCAGTCATGGCAGCCGCACGAGATCAACATACAGGTGCCATGATCGCCTACTACATCCCACCGGCCGTAGGGCAAGAGCTCGCCAAGCTGACTGCTGGCTTGCAAACAGCTACAGAGATCATCTCTGTAGAAGAGATGCACCTGACGATAGCCTACCTGGGTGACATCGGGAAAGGGCAGAGCTTGACCGAGATGCGGAAACGACAGCTCACCGAGTTGTTGCAACAAGCCAAGCCCGATCCGATTTCAGCCACCATCAACGGAGTGGGCCTTTTCCAGACCGACGAGGGGATTTGTCTGTATGCCTCTGTGGATAGCCCAGAGCTACCGACCTTACGTGAGAACATTGTCAACCTGGTCGCTCAGAGCGGGATAGAATTACCGCTCACCCACGGGTTTTCTCCACACATCACACTGGCCTACCTTCCCGCCTCCAGCAAAGAACACTTGAAGGTGGTGCCCAACTTGCCCGTAACACTGTCTAACCTGACCCTCACCTGGAAGGGTGAGAGAACCATCATCAGCACCAACAGGAACCTATCGCGGATAACAGGAGGTCTTGCTATGTCGAAACCGATTATCGTCCTCACGCCAAGAGCCTTGAGTGAGGCCAGCGTTACCAACGCAAAGGGCGGGGCCTACGCGCTCCAGGGAACCGTCATCGTAGAGGGCCTCTCTGCAAACCGCAACTATTACACCGAGGCCGCTCTCAAAAGCGCGCCGGCAGTCTTTGCCGGCAAACCGATCTATGCCGACCATCCGTCGATCACGGAAGAGCACGACCGCCCGGAGCGCAGCATCCACTCGCTTGTGGGCCGATTACCCGATGACCCCGGCGACTTCTGGATCGAGAGTGCTACCAAAGACCATCCCACGCGGTTGCGGTTCAAGAATGCCGTTCTTTCCAAAACCGCCGACTGGCTGGCCACCATGATCAAGGAAGGGATCGCCGGCGATATGAGCATCAACGCCATGGGCAGCGGGGACAACGGCAACGACGGAGCATTCAACGTGCAAGAGTTCCACGACGCTACAAGCCTCGATTTCGTGACCACGGCTGCTGCAGGCGGCGTTGGTGAACTGCTGGAAAGCCAGCGCAAGCAAACCTTCAAGGATCTAACCATCAAGAACCTGGCCGACGAGAGGCCGGACCTGCTCAACAGTATCGCCGCAAGAGAGCGCAGCAAGGCATACGGCGGCCAGCAACAAATCGTCCGACTGCGCGAACAGCAGACTGCCAGCCAACGGGAACAGGCAGTCATGACACGCAAGTACTTGCGGGCAGCGATAGATAAAGCAAGCACACGAGCTGCCCTAAGGGTCTTCAATCGAGGACTTCTTGAGAGCCAGATCGCCACGGTAGTCGAGCGGGAAATGGCCGCAAGCGACTTGCCCCAGGCAGGACGCAGCCGGGTGCTGGCACAGTTCGAGCCTACGCGTCAGAAATTGTTGCAGGGACAACAGCGGAGAACTCGCGAACAAGGGCCTAGTGGAACCATGTCTGTTTGGTCAATTGAAAAGGGACTTTCTGACGCAGAGTACAGAGAATTTGAGCAGTATTTATTGAGTAAAGGGATAGACGTCAATGCTAACGAATCTTTTATTGTTTGGGATGAGGAGTATGAAGCGTGGCGTAGTGAGACTCCATACACCGTGGCCAGTAATCGCCGTGGAACTCGTGAACAAGAACCTGCCGAACCGGGCGCTATTGCTCCAACAGCCGCAGACCTCCAGCCGTCCGATCCGCCCACGATTGAGTTACCACCTGACGCCGCCCAACTGCCGGAAGATGCACAAGCCCTTTGGTTGGAAAGCTACGTGACTTGCCTGGTCGACGATACCGAAGAGGCTTGTATGCACAAAGCCTGGGCTGCAATTGCTGATGCCGGCTGGAAGAACGAGCAAGGGCAGTGGACTATGGCTACCCCAGATATTGTGCCGGTAGCAGATGATGGCATGGCTACTGATGTGTTCACCGATGAGGAACTGGCTGCTGCACGGCGGCACAAGCGTCTCTATCAAAGCAGCATGACTGGAGCACAACTCTTTGACCTATTCGTCGGCGGACAAGCAACAACCGCTGACATCGCCGCTATGGACCTGGCCACCGTAACCCGCCAGGTTGGCGAATTGCGCCAAGAAGACCCTGCTGGCGACGACATCCCGATGACCAATGCAGAGATCGCCGCTCTCATCCTCGACTACGCCCATCTTGACGCCACTGAGGAACTGGCTGCTGCTCGCCGTCGGAAACGCACCCGGGCAGTCACCGGTGCAGATCTTTACAAAGACTGGATCGTCAATGCCGGCTTGGAGACTGATGAGGTGGTTGCCTGGACGTTAGAAGACTGGTCGTCCTTTGTTCAAGCCTTCCTCTCAGAAATGGGGGACGATCTGGAACCCGTCTATGCCAATATCCCCGCAGAAGAATTGGCACAGATGCTCTATGACCACGCCTCCAAGAGTAAGGCCACTATGACCTCATGGAAGCGACCGGAATCCCGCCAGGGAAGAGAAGCCCCCGAACCATTGACCTTGCTCGACAGGGCACGCAACCATCTGCGAGGGCTCATTGCCGCAGAACGCCAATACATCGCCTCCCTCATTGACGCCAATCTGGTGAGTGGCATGGGGACAAGCGATGGCGGCGCAGTCGTCCAGGCCGCAAGAGAAACCCAGGCCCTGACCACAGCATTCGGGCGGCTCGGCTTGACCGAGGAGCAGGCCACAATCGCCGCAGGAGGACGCAAGCGATGAAAAGACGAACCGAAGCCGCAGTGACCTTTCAAGCCTTTTGCCGGTCTCAGGGCATCACGTCGCCAGAGGAGATCGCAGATTTCACCGACCATCTTGCAGGTGACACATCTGAGCGGTCTTCTGCAGAATGGGAGGCCGAGTTCAATCAATGGCTGACCGAGAAGGGTATCGGGTTCGTAACTGCCGTTCGTATCGAGCGCAGCCAGAGGCAATACCTTGAACAAGAGGCCCAGCTGACTGCCGAGCAATACCGTGTTTGGCTTACGGCACAAGGAGTATCAGAGGAACAGATAACCGCGTTCTTGGCCGACGTGTCGCCAGATGCTGCGTGGACCGAAGCAGAATGGGAAGCAGCATGGAATGACTTTCTGGAAGAGCCTGACGATAAGCAATACCGCCTTTCACGTAAGCCTCTAAAGACAGCCGTTATGGATGAAACGCTAACCTCCATTATCGAATGGATGAAAGCGAACGTAGGAAACTATCCTATGGCTGGCCGCCTGGTACAACAGGCTATAACCCATGCAGGAGCCGAAGGACAGTTAGAAGACTCTGACATTGCTTGGCTGGAAGAACAAGCCGAGATAATGCTTCTAGGTGAAAGCAAGCGGGTCAAAGAACAAATGACCGTCTCTACTGGGCCACCTAAATTCGAGATCGGCCAGACGGTCACCGCAACAGACCCTCTCCTGGGGACCGTCTACAGTGGGCCTATTGTGCTGATCGACACTGCCGACGCTGCCTTGCTCATCGAGGACCCGGTGCACGCTCAGGTGTGGGTGAAGTTAGCCTGGCTCAATGCTAGCAAGCGCACCAAAGGCACACTCGCCAGCAAACGCACTCAGGAGAAAAAGGAACACTCCGCAGCGTGGCATCGTTGTGTAGATGAAGTCAAAGCTCAAGGCGGCGGTTACAACCCATACGCTGTGTGTACGTGGTCTCTCAGTCGGGCAGGCGGCGAGGATGTTTATGAAGAAGTTGTAAAAGAGGTTGTGGTTACCATGACCCTGCCCGACGCCGAAGAAGCCGACCCAATCCTGGCTCAGCAAATGAGAGATAAAGGTGTGTCAGCTTTAACCATCGACACCGACACCTGGGAGGTTACAGAAATCATGGGGGAAAGCACTCGTAGCAGACACCAAAAAGAACAAGATCCCAACCTTCTATCTATTGAGGAGTTTGCTCAAGTTTTGAGCCCCCCACTGGACGCTACAGAAGTAGAGTCGCTTAAAGATTGGCTACTTGCAAATGGGGTTGATCCTCGAATCAAGCAAGGATATGACCAGTGGATGAAAGACACATCGCAGTGGGCGGGAGTAGATACTCTCGACATGGGGGAAAGCAAACGCACTCGCGAGGCCATGGACTTGCAAGCCTACGTAAACCAGCGCCCCAACGACGATGAAGCTCTGTACAACTTCTATGCCTGGGCAGACAAAGAATATGCTGACCGGGCCACGGTTTTTGAACTTGCCGAGTGGGATCGTATCTATGACGAATTCCAAAAGACGCATCCAGCTACTGGACGACCGACAATCGTTGAGAGTTACGAACTCGACAGAGACCTCACGGTGGAAGATGCAGCGGCAGCATGGGGATTGGATGATGCGGATACAGCAGACTTTATGCAATGGGCTGCTGACCAGGGCTTGTTGAAGCAGTATCGACAATCCGAGTGGTATGGCATTATCGAGAGATGGGAAGAAGAAAGATCGGTTCCCAGTTTGCAAAGCAGGCGCACTGACAGATCCCGAAAGGCGCATCCAGTTACCAGACAACCGGCAACAGTCGAGGGTGTGGCTGGAGTCACTGTCAGGGATTGGTTCAACAAGCAAACGGTAGTTGATCCGGATTTCTTCGACTATCTTGTAGCTAATGGTGTCCTTGACAAATTCAATATTGATAGCGTTTACAAAAGCGAGAGCGATTGGGACGTTTTGTGGAACGATTATCAAAGCGATTCTGGATATGTTCCTGGCGGAGAGTTTTGGGCATCGCGTGATAGTAGGCACAGAACCCGAGAGCAAGTAGACCCAGACGCCTCGATGCAATTCGAGTATGTCCGGCGAGATGGTCAATGTAACATGACCGATAAGGATTGCATACAACGTGTTGCTAACGATCTTGGTTTTCATGCTCTTGCAGCAGAAGAGGACTACAGTAGCTTCATCCAACCGGACGAAACTGCTTACCAGGATTGGTTGAGCGAGCTCGGTTTGCAGGCGGCCCTTCGCCAAGCACTAAAGGCCCACTGGCCTTCTCTCAACAAAGAGCTCAACGGGCCACTTACTCAAACATCGGCTGGGGGCAGCATCATTTTGCAGAACCGCGCCGGCGAACGCTTTACCGCCTCCCTGCAGGGAGGCCAACTGACTATCGAGGACGTAACTGCTTCCGGCGAGTACGATGGTGTCTTGAAAGATGGAACTGTCGTCGGCACTGTCATCGCCGACAACGCTGCCCAGGCGCGCCGGGCGCTGCAAAGCACTTTGCGTTCACAACGAGCCGCGCTTTACAAGTGGCAAGACGATGGCCGTAGAGTGCGACCTCATGACACAAAGACCGCCAAATCCTTTGAGCGCCTGGGCGTCAATCACGAAGCCGCAACCTTAGGCCGGAGCTGGACCCCGGGCCCTATTCGACAAGAAATAGACGAGTTGTTTCAAGAGAATGATGGCTAACTCATCGCACAACAACATCACGGCCAACGGTCAACAACCAACACACATCATGCTCAATGACCACAAGCCAACACTCTTTCAACCAAAGCACAGGAGGCTATCATGGCAACGAATTTGAGATTCATGGATCTTCCCCTAACCGTTGCAGTCGCCTCAGGAACAGCGAGCAACGATCCCGTCATGGTTGGCGGTCTTCCCGGTGTCGCTCTCAAAGACCGAGATAGCGATGGTAACGCGCCGGTGGACTTCCGGGCAAACGTATGGGATCTCAGTGTGGAAGGCGTCGATGACGCCGGAAACGTGGCTGTAGCAGCGGGGGATGCGATTTTCTACACGTCCACCGACGACCCTGTGCTGAACAAGAAAGCGTCAGGCAAGTTCTTTGGTATCGCTCTAGAAGCGGTCACATCGGGTGCCGAAACAACTATCGAAGTGAAGATCAAAGGCATCGGCACGGAAGACGCCGGTTGCATGATCAAACACGCCAAAGCTATGGCTGCAATGGACTTGTCCGGAGCGGCTGTGGTGGACAACGTGATCCTTCACGTCGAGAGTGCTCGCACCCTGGTCAAGGCCGTGCCGCTCTATACCGAAGCTAGCTCTACCCACACCGGCGTGACCCTCACGCTCGGCAAGGAAACAGACGCCGACTACTACTACACTGGTGCATCAACGGCCAGTGCGGCAATGTGGGCGGGAACACCTGTAACCTTGCTGGCCACTGACATCGCAGCAGGAGACACCGTGATCTGTGGCTCTGCGGGTAGCAAAACTGGCGCTGGAGAAGTCCTCTGGTGCATCGAGTATATCTAACCCAGGAGGAATGAAATGGCATCACTAGCACAACTCCTACAGACGAACCGGCAAGCGGAAGAGTACGTTCAAACCCGGTTCAACCGACTGGGGAACGACGATCTGCGCGGGCACCGGAACGTGCGCGCCCTGGCAGCGAGAAACCGACAACAACTGCCGGGGTATCAGGCTGCTCTACGAGAAGCCGCTGAGTTCTTCGCAGATGTTTGCGACGGGCGGTACGACATGCGACTGTTTCGCGCAGCCTTGAGCACAGACGACTTCCCCTATTTGTTCGGCGACACCATCGACCGCATGATGGTGGCTCAGTACCAAAGTATCACCCCGGCGTGGCGGGATTACCTGGCAGTCAAGAAGGTCCGGGACTTCCGCGACGTCAAACGGTTCCATTGCACGCGAGGAAGTGGGCGACTGGACAAAGTTGACCCGGGCACCGGCTACAAGATCGACGCTCCGACCGAAAGCTATTACAGCTACGCTGTGACAAAGTACGGCCGCAGGCGCGACATCTTGTGGGAGGCCCTCGTCAACGACGACCTCGACGCCTTGCATCAAGCTCCAAACGATCTCGCGTGGCAAGCTGCAAACACCGAAGCCTACCTTGCGACATCTCTGTTTTGTGCCAACGCAACGCTCTACGCGACCTCCGGCGGCGGCAGGCCGACCAACGGCAACCTGTTCACGACGACGCTGACGCCAGCGAACCTGCAGGCTGCACTTGTGCAGATCTCCAAGTTCACTTCTCCCGAAAGCGAACCGATGTTGAACTCGCCAAAGTATCTGGTCGTGCCCCCGGCGCTAGAGCTCGAAGCCCTCAAGATCCTCAATTCCGCTACCCTGGCGTTCACCGGCGATACGGATGCGAATTTCCCCATCCTGAATATCCTCCAGGGCCGGCTCGAAGTGAGGGTCAACCACTGGCTCCCTATCGTGGATACCACGAACGGACACACATCTTGGTACCTGTTCTCTGATCCGGCAATGGGCTGGCCTGTGGAAGTGGGTTTCTTGCAAGGACACGAAACGCCTGAGTTGTTCATGAAGGCATCCAACCAGACCCTGCTCGGCGGCGGTCAGACCAACCCGATGGACGGCGATTTCGATACGGATTCCGTAGCCTACAAGGTGCGCCATGTTGTAGGTGGTTCTCAGACAAACGCCGTTGGCGGCTGGAGATTCACGTTTAGGTCTACCGGCGCCGGCAGCTAACCTAATCCACGCAGCTAGCTAGAGGGGAGACGCAGCCGCGTCTCCCCTCTATAACGAAAGGGCAATCATGGCCAAAGAAGCTCCAACCGAGCGCCTGAACACCGAAGAGGAGTTCAAGACCCCACAGCGATGTGTCAACTGTGGCCAGGGCCACAGACCTCTAGAGCGCAGCAAGCACAAGCTTCTGGCCGACCTGCGCCTGTCCTGCCCCATCTGTGGCCACGAGTGGGGAATGGATGAAGAGGCGTCCCCAAGCAGGCAACCTTATCAAGACCGCGTTTCTGACCACCGGGAGCTCATCGACTTCCCGTCACCAGTGGAGATGTAAATGGCTTACTGCACCATCGAAAACGTAGAAGTATTGACTGAGATAAGCTGGACTGACGCCACAAGCCCGACGACTACCCAGGTCGAAAGCATGATAGACAACGTGGCTAACGAAATAGATGGTGTCCTGCAGGCATCTGGCTACAGCGTGCCGGTCAGTGGCACAGCAGCCCTGGAGCTACTGCGTAGCATAAACGCTTTCGGCGTGGGGCCAGAAGCCTATCACGCGACATACCTGGTAGAGTCGCTACCGCCGAAAGTCAAATACTGGCAGGACCGGTACGACAAGTTTCTTGCGTCTGTTCGTGCCGGAGAAGTACAACTCCCTGCCCTAGAACCCGAAAGTGACATAGACGCGGCCTGGGGGATTGCCCCCTCGCCTCAGCGAGAAGACTACTGGCTCACTAACGAAGCACTCACAAACTGATGAAACTTCTAAACGCCAGCATGGAACTGACCGGATGGGATGAGCTGCTGATCAGTCTCGATGACCTCGACCAGATGTTCAACATTCCCTCTGTCAGAGCCATCGCTCAGACCAGATTCCAAGAGGTAGTCGATCGCGTCATGGACGTGGTGACGGTCTACCCGCCTCAACCGGACCGGATGCGTAGCGGTCGCTTCAACACTTACGTCCGGGGTATTGGCCAGTTCCCGCGAGATGCCTTCAACGACGATGGAACACTGATAGGGGTCTCGCAATTTGTAGATCGCATTCGGTTCACGTCCGAGCAACTCGATCAACAATGGCAGCAATATATCGAGATTTATCCGGAAAGCGCAGAGTGCTTGATTTACAACACAGCCTCCTATGCCGATTACGTGGTGGGCGAACGCCAGACCTGGTTTCACGAGCTAACCGGGTGGCCTACACTTGGAGGGGCCCTGGATAAAGTAGACGTCTGGGCAGTTTATGAAGACATCCTGGATGAAATCACCTGGATGTTCAACCACGGAGAGCTATGAGCACCGGGATACTCGACCAGCTTGCAGCGCAAGAACTACTGATACCGGGTATCGTAGGTAGTTACGCAGACCCACCAAATAAGACCTTCATGGACGCGGAACTGCCCTGTTTCATCAACCTGCTCTCCGGCACATCCGGCATACGCCAGGTGGCCTCAGATATGTTCGAGGAAACCAACGAGTACACCGCCTTGCTCCTGGTCCAGCAAGCAGCGTCAGGTATTCGCGGCGAGGCATCGGCCGCGATCCGGCCGTGGGCCGACACCGTGCGAGACTTCTTCATCGCCCGGCCCACCCTGGACAGTTACAGAAGAATCAAAGACGAGTGGGGATACGGCTTCCAAGGCCACAAGGAGCCGGGCCGCATACTCTGGCCCGGGGCCGTCTACCTGGGCGTAGAGTTTACTTTTCGTTTCATAGAGATCATCGTGAAAGCGAGTGCGGAATGACAGACATCATTATCGTGACCCACAACAACTTAGCCTCCACCGCAATCACCATCAGCAGTGTGTGGGAACATACTCCGGAGGGCTCTTACCGGCTGATCATCGTGGACAACGGCTCGACAGACGACACGAAAGAGTACCTTGAACAGCTGGCCAAAAGTCATCAGGCAACCGTGCTGCTGTGCAGAGAAAACATGGGTTTCGCGGCTGCTACCAACCTGGGCCTCTCGCTGACCCGTAGTCAGTGGATCGTCTTGCTGAACAACGATGTCATAGTTACCGATGGATGGCTCGACCGCCTGACCAGTGGCCACAACTACGACCTGGCCGGGCCGACCACCAACATTGGCCCCCCACACCAGAGAATCGTCAACGTAGAGCAAATCTACACAATGGAATCCCAGATGCACGAGTTTGCCGAAATGTGGGCCGAAACGAACCGGGGAAAAAGCCAGCAGGTGCAAAAGTTGAGCGGCTTCTGCCTGGCTGTAAGCAGACCAGTTCTCGACAAGCTGGGTGGCTTTGACATCCAATTCTTCCCCGGCTGCTTCGAGGACGACGACTATTGCGTCAGGGCTGCGATGGCCGGGTTCACCTGTGGCGTCATTAGAGACTGCTTCATCCATCACGTCGGCGGCGTTACCTTCAACAGCCTCGGGGAACAGGCTCTCAACAAGGCTTTACTGGCAAATTGGCAGCGATTCAAGGAGAAATGGGGCATTGACTCTCAACTCGCTTACGGGGCCACCTACACGATAGACCTGAGCGCGCCGGAGGCCCAAGAGCACGTAGCCTTCCCTCTGCCAGACCTCCTCAACAAAGGAAAAGTAGTAGCAAGGCGCATCGAGT
>Ga0180008_1002351_pt1 | contig 10340 bp, 15 predicted proteins | sample MM_PW_MetaG_FD_121121 | JGI IMG/M metagenome (GOLD analysis project Ga0180008, IMG submission 121121) | Groundwater microbial communities from the Aspo Hard Rock Laboratory (HRL) deep subsurface site, Sweden - MM_PW_MetaG | ecosystem: Environmental > Aquatic > Deep subsurface > Groundwater... | reverse complement strand
TTGTTTCGTTCTCGTTTACGGTTTCAGGCACAACAATTTTTGGTTTCTCGGTTGTACCCTCAAGAACCCTCACGGTTCCTGTTTCCAATCTCACTTCATTTAAAATTACTTGAGGAATAGGGGACTTGGTGCTGTCAAGCACGGTCCCCTTCCTCCAAACGTTAGGTCTACTCTTTAGGGTCACTAAAAGCTCGACCTTCATTATCATCCCTCCCGATTAAGTAGCGGGTTCAAATTCCACCACGATAGCGGCATTCCGCATTTCCGTGGTAGGTGTCGCAGTCCTTGTCAAGGTCAGGGCATAGGTAATCATATCACCCAGGCTTACGGTGTTATTATCTTGATCCATAATTGCCTGGGTAATACCCGTATCCCCCGAAACCTTTGTTGTCTTGTTTGTTGATGCTTCTCCGCTCACATGGGCAATAACCGGGGTAGTCGTTAAACAGCTAGTTCCGTTAATTAAAACATCCACGGTAAAGGAAAGAGTATTGGTATCATCCTTACCGGACTGCTCAACAGAAAGCCACACATCTGAAGCTTTCCCCGATACGTTAGCTGCCCCAAGTGCAGCGCCTCTCACATCCGCCAGTATTTCCCCGGATTTAACCGCAAGCATAGGCGATACTTCATTGGCCGCCATTTGCTTCAGAAATCCCGGTGAAGGGAATGGTCCTTGTTGCTGCTTCATGTTGGATCACCCCCTTTCTTTAGGCTACCGTCAGTTGGTATATGGCATCCTCATGGTAAAGGACTGGCAAACCCTTGTCCTCAACTCTCAGAAACATCCCATCAGGGTCCTTAACCATCCAGCGGTCAATCTGCTGGCCCCATCGCCTATCAAGCTCATGGGGGGCTCTCATTAGTTCCGCAATCGGCTCACCATCCACACTGTCTGCCCACATAATAAACTTGTTTGTGGGTATGAATTTCCGCGTCATGTAGACGTAATCCTCAACGGCCTTGTAAGCACTGGCAAGAGTACCTGTGGCTGTCAAGGTGCCAGAATTCGCCGTAACTGCACTAATGGTTAGGGTTTCTGTCGTCCCGGCTGAAGTGTCGAGACAAGTCAACGTTCCATCGACCTCAAAGTCAATGGTGCTGTCCACATAAATCGTATGTGGTCCCGCACCAGCCGCAAGGGCAGTAGTAAGCCATGACCGGATCTGATACGCCTCATCATAGAGGTGCATATTGGGGATACCAATAAGGGCACCAACTACCTGAAGAGGATTACTGAAAAGATCCCCGGTCCCATAAGCCGACTTCTGTAAAAGGGTCTGAATGGTGGCGTCGAAAATCAAATACTTCAAAACTTCCGTTACAAAGATAGCGTGATTCAAGACACCTGCGTTAGCATTGCTTATGGCCAGCTTCGCATCGAAGATGTTCTCGCCAATGTTCCGGCTTGTACCATCTGACCATTTATCGTCAGCCGCCAACGTGACTTTGTTTGCATCCGGGATACCGTAATCGAGGGTAAGGTATGCGCCGTTTTTGTCCTGATAAGTAAAACCATCATTACAAAGCATTTGAGCAAGCATCCATTCCTCTCTCCGGTACGCCCTATTTGACAAGTTCCGCGATTGATTCGCGAGGGTTCTGGCCGCCTGTTGGTACACCCGATCCGTTCCAGGCTGCCTGATGTTATTCAGAAAGGAGGAACCGAAAAAGGTGCGTTCTTTCCAAAATGCTGCCTGTGCTTTATGGCTTGCAACTCCCGGAATGGAAGTAGCAGGAGCCTCGGCACTCTCAGTAGAAAAAGGGGTCAACCCACGGCTTCCGATCTGAGATTCCCACTCAATGAGATCCGACTCGTAATTGGTCGAACCAAACATCTTACGAAGGATCAAATTGGGGGGGGCCATGTACTTTTCAATCAGCTTATTGAGAACTGTTAGTCTCAAAGCTGGTACGTCACTGATCCCAATAGTCATCTTTTAGCACCTCCTTTCTTAAAGAATTAGATACGGATCTTCTTCCCGCCAGGAAGACCTGTCGGCAAGAACATCGGTTGAATTATAGCCATACAGGCTATTTTTGTAGAGCATGGCGCTTCCAAGAACAAGAACGCCTTGCCCACCCTTAGCATTCTCTCCAGTCCCGGTATTAACCGCTTCCTTCAAGATACCCTTGGCTTCACAGAACGGAGTGGTCGTCTTACTCTGAATATAGACGCAAGCCCCTTTTGAAGCCTGGATGGTTGGGAAAACATTGGTTACTGTGATTACTGCCATGTGGGAATAAGTCGTCCTGTCAATATCGGTAATCGCCCCAAGATCGGTGTGAACAGCATAGTCGCTATCGGCCTCAGAAAGATGATCGCCGACCGCAAATTTGTAGCTGTCATCCATGGTAACATAGCCTGTGTACGCTCCAGCGGTCACGTCGGCCACTAGATACGCTATGCCCCAGGTATTGGCCAAAGCAGCTACCAGTCCATTCGAGTCAGCTCCATACTGATAGGGGACATAATTACCAACCCTACTTGTACTCTCAGTAATGATCCCCATCACGGCTCCAGCCTTCACCACACCATAACCAGCAGGAATGGTAATAACTTTGGCCAGTGCGCGGTTCGGATCAGAATAAAAGAGTCTTTTCAGGTCTTCCGGTTCACCCCGAAAAATATACGGTGTTTGTCCTAACGGCATGTTATGTCACCTCCTTTCTCACGAAGGAAAATAGCGTGTCAGCTAATTCCACATCAGCCTTCTCTTGTGCGTTAATCCTCGCTGTCTCGGAATCCCCGGCCTCTTTTACCGAAAACCCCTCTCCCAGCACTGAGGAGACTATTCCTTTGCCTTGCCAATCTTTAATCTCCTCGTCCACTGCCGCTGAAAAGGCCACAACGTCCAGATTCCCATCCTTGACAAACTTGTCGTAGGACACCTGAGCCCTGACTTTATCGAAAAGCCTGTCCGGGATATCGCTGGCCAACAGTCGAGCAGCCCAGATACTGCCTGCCTCAAACTTCAGTTCTTTTTCCTTGCGGATGGCCTCGGCCTTTTCAAGGGCAAGAACTTTGGCTTGGGTATCAGCACGTTCAGTATCGAACTGCCGCTGCATTTCGGCCTTTTCCTTGTTGAACCCGTCAGTGAGCGTGGTCGTTACATCAGCCACAATCTCATCGAAGAGTTCAGGATGGTCTTTCTTCAACTCATCCACATTCATTGCAGTTACCCCCTCTCCTTGAATTTGGTCGCTCGGCTCATCTGGCTCCGCGTTAGTCAAAATGTTCACTGTAAATTCCACTTCTTCATCTGCAAAGGCGACTGCCTTTGTATTTGAATCTGCTCCAAATACGCAAACAGATGCTTCCTTAAAAATGGATTCCCGCCAGATAGTGGCAGGCCCCTTTACCGACATTCCGTTCACTTCGGCCTTAGCACCTACTTCAAGCTTCTCAATTATGGTTGGCTTGGCATATATGGAACTTTCATAAGGAAAGCCTTGTTTTGAAAGTACTCTAAATTCCAAACTTGCTTCTGTGTCCACAAATTCGGCTTCATCTATTACCAAGGCACCTGAATCTATCTTCGGTTTGTCATTAGTGAAAGCGACTTTCCTGTCCGTCATGTGATTCTCAAGAATCGGATTTTTCTTTTTAGGAAATTTCATTCCGGACAAATCAATCGCAAGGTCGCCCCAATACCAGTGCGCCTTAATTATTCCCCCGCTATATGCAACCATCTGAAGACTATCTTTACCGTCCTTATCCTTGGCCAAAGCAAACCCCTCGTGATCTATAAAGCAAAGGGCCGCTTTCGGCATCTTCTTGATCTCTTCTGCCATGGACTGCTTCTCCTTTTTTTTGCTACAAGCAGGTAGATCAGAATAATGACGACATACACAAGCTTTTATGCCTGCTGGTCGCGGAGCATGTCTGGCGTAACTGATCGCAGCAATGGCCCTAGCCCTAGTGTTTACAGGGTAACTTCCAGCAGGGGCTCCGCCACTGGGCCCACAAAAAGGCCCCTTCTTATATTTACCAACATTAGAGCCACCAGGCTTTTTCTTGGCATCTGCTTGGGCAGCAAGACGGGATTCAACATCATCGTCCATAATGTCAAAATGTAAATCATGGTCTTTCCAATTAAATTCGTTTTCTTCCATGACATCCTCCGAAAACTTGGAATTTGCCGCTATTTTTGCCCTTGGAGCGCAAGTCTTATCATTTCCCGTCTTCATGCACTCTCGATACACAGAATTTGCAATTTCAGCCCACTTAGTCCTATCGTTTCCCTTCAGATTCTTCGGGGCATCTTTAGCGGTCCAGGGCATTTTAAACATCTCCCTCCGGCAACGGATATTTCATCTCAAAATCTCTTAAAATCTCTTCCAGATCGTCCTCGTTATATTCAGCTAACTTTTCTACTCGTTCAATTCTCATCGCCGCCCATTCCGGCGCAACCGGATCAGGGTCAGGATAAAACTCCCCAAAAAGGTCAGTCGCTATTTCCGTCACCTTTTTTTGGCCTCACAGGAGCCTTTGGTCTTGCAGGTTCTGCTTGCACTCGTTCCTGGATGCTCTCTGCATCAAGGGTCAATGGTAAATCAGGATACTTTTCCTTTTCTGTCTCATATTTCAGCCGTAATTTCTTCAGGTTCCCAAACCCCATACGCCTCACAAGATCTGCAAGCGGAATGCCAGCAGTGTCATGTAGGGAAGCATGTTTTGAACCAAAAAAGGCCTTTGACCTAGCTTCCATGTCAATCGTCTCAGAAGTAGGAAAGCAGATATCTATCAGCATTTCCGGCCTTCGCTTGATAGTCTTGAAAACAGGCTTCTTGTTTTTAAAGTCAACAGCTTCCTTTACTGAAAAATACTCGGGAAAACCGTTCAATTTGGTTTTTAAAAAGAAAATGCTCCCCCAAAAATCGTGTCTCAAGAATTTTTCAAAATAAGAAATCTCATCCGCTGTTCTATCGCTCATGGGTCCCCTTGTTGCCTTGATACTGGCAAAGGTACTCCGGGCCGTGTCTCCCGTGGTAGTTCCTACGTCCTCGTTAAGGCCCCCGGTAATCATGTGAAGAATGTCCGTGTCGGCATCGGATATTTTTGTGAGATTGGGATTTACGGCATGCACTTCCATGTTAGGACCGATTACGAATTTTCCACCTGGAGTCATTTTTGCAGCGATCCCCGTTTTTCTCCGATCAGCATCCGACATTCTCATCCACTCAATCCAGGATCGCTGATCTGTAAACTTTATGACCCAGACATAGGCCCCAGATGACTTTTTGTGATCTATTTCAAACTTTTTTAGGTTATCGTAATGCTCGATCCACTCAAGTACGGTACGGATATGCCCAATGTTGCGTTTAGTAATGAATGATTTATCCCAGGCCATAACGAATCTGCGAAATCCGCCAATGTTTTTAAATTTCGCATTGCCTTTACTATTCGTCAGCTTGGCCTCATCAAAACCTTTCTGCTTACTCGCTACGGATAAAAGCTCGGGATACCTGGCAATAAAGATTGACGGAATCTGTTCATCAATGCCTTTGTCATCGTCTTTCACGCAATAAATCAGGGGCATAGTGGTCTTGCCAGGATGGAAGATGATGCCACTTTCTTGCTGGTTCGATTCAATAGCGGCAGGATCTAAGAAATCAATTTCAATGAAGCCGTCGTTATGACAAGTCGGAATCAGAAAAAGTTCGCCTTCTATGAAACTTCTGCCCACATACTTCGGCCAGAAGGTGTAGAGCCTGTTCCTTGGATCAAGTTCGACTTCTTCAATGACTTCTTGAATCTCCCGTACATCAGAAGACGTTTCAAAACCATAACCTGCCAAACGCCCCACTTGCCCACGGACAGAGGTATTTATCTGGGGACTTCGCTGAAACTTATCCCAAGACAACTCTTGAAGGACGGTTCTTGTAATATTCGGGTCATCCTTATTCGGACTTGCCGATGTCTTAGTATCAGGATCGACATAGGTACTCTCGTCAGGATCATACTGCCACGGGACAGAGAACTGGTACTTCCTGCCAAGTTCCTCAAGCTCTTCGTCTGACATTTCGTCTATGTTTAGTTTACTCAAATCTTCCATAGAATAAAAAAAGCCCTGAAAAAGAGAGATTCCTCTCTTCCCAGGGCCGTATGTAACGGGTGCCTGTTTACTTCTTGTGATTAGATTCCGACTGGCTAGGATTATTTATTTCAAAACCTGAACCAGTAATCTTTCCACTTTTAGCACTAATTTTTAAAACCACACTTGCATTCTTTTTTAGCAGTTCAAAGAACCGTAAAATGCAATCATGGATATATTCTATATCTTTTATATCATAATCCTTCAACTTTGTCAATTTTGATTACTTCTCCGAATTGAAAGAGCCAATAAACAAAGAAAACTGCCCTTGACAAGAAGCATTCCAGGCAAAAACCCAAACTTCTGGCTTATGAACGCTATCAGGGGATTCCATTCACAGACGCCTAAATTTACAAGTATTCATGTTTAGCCCATCCGTTAGATCGGTTGTTGGGAGGGCTATCAAGAGCCTATTGATTTCGGCCATTTTTTCTTTTGCTGAGTCATGAGAAAACTTTGCATTAAAGACGTCCTCAGAGAATATAATCCATGATAATTCTTGTAATAGTCGTTTTAAATGATTGTCTACTTCCATTTTTTAGCCTCCCAACGCTGCATACCAGTGGTTTTTTATCCACTGAATTTTTTGATTATCATTCTTCTATGTCAAATCTGGTAGGGAAGATGGGATTCGAACCCATGCTTTCGGATTTTTAAGATCCGTTGCTCTACCGAATTGGCATACTTCCCCGTTTCTATGGAAGTCCATATTATGATTACATTCTTTTCGTCCATTAGTATCTCCCCACTAATGTCCTATCAGTCTTGTTATGATTCCTTTAACCATTCATATTCTTGCTCATTCACATCATGTTTTCAAGAACAACTGTATATGTCCTATCATTAAATCTGATATCCGTATGACACAAAAACCACTCATCATCAATATTAAGATCACAAATAAAATCTCGCAATGCTTTTAGTTGATTCTTTGTTATATCCATAGATTTATCTCCTGCCATATCCTTCAACTTTGTCAATTTTAACTATTTCTCCGAATTATAATTGCCAACCTCATCAAACCCAGTCCGCAGGAAAAGTTTCGTTATAAAACGGCAAAGCTAAATATTTATTGTCTGGTTGTTTAAAGTTGTCCTCTGAGACTACCGCCTTTTCCAATGCTTTCTCTAGTCCCCCTTGTATTGATTCCGCATCAACATCTACTTCATACAAGCCAGCCAATTTGTAAACATGAATATGAATTTTCATTCAATATCTCCCCAATATACTCCTGTCTGGAAAAAACATCCCAAATCCTTTAGCACCTTTCCTCGGCCTGAATTTATCGACTCCTATAAGCCTCCCGCCATAAAGTGTAGCCCCTATAGCATATATCGCATCGTCCTGGCGGCCATGCTTCTCGCTTTTCTCAGGGCTCCCAAATTTTCCTGTCTTCCGCCCCTCTCCCAACATTTCAGGCACAACATGATCAAAAACCATCGCCTCCTCTTTCCAAATATCATCTTCCTTACTCCCAGGCACAGCTAATGGTGGAGTTTTGAATAGTCCATGCTTACAAGCCAGATAAAGCATAGAAAACATGGTTCTCTGTCTATCATACCCCGGATAATAGATTTCACAGGCAATATCGTTCTGATTAGCCCACTTATCAATGTCCACGATTCCCCATCTCTCTGCCCCGAAAGAGTCAATCCCTTCAAACTCGGCCTGAACAGCCAATAATATGTCCTTCATTGCATCCAAGGAGTGGTCTTCCACGTTCCAGAGGCCTAAAAGCAGATAAAGATACCTCGGAGCCCCTGTTTCTTCAGTCGGATATGGGTTTGTCCGACTTCCCATGAGTCCTTTTGCCAGCGCAATCACGATTGTCCTTGCCGCAGTTCTCGTTTTCATGGGGTCTGCACGGTCAGCCCCGGTCAAAATGGCCCAATCCGTGTCATAGAGGTTTCCTAGTTGTTCTAAATCATCCGCAGTTGCCATCTGAGGTAATCCAAAAGGTGATTTCAGCCTGTAAACGTCTTCAATCGGCCATAATTGAGCATCAATATCTCTAAAAATCTCCTCATGGCGCTGAAATGACTCCTCTCCCATCGGATTTTCACCATCCCTACTGCCCTCAATGATCCTCTTTTCTTGTGAAATATATTTATTTTTCCTCTCCAGTAAGGCTATAAGTTCGTTATGAACATTCAACTGCTTGTTCACCCCAAGATAATTGGTCGCTTCAATAATTTCATCGCTAAAAACCTTCTCAGAAGCAGCCTCCCAAGAATTCAAAAAGAATCTTTCAAACCCGCCGAACGGAAGCCGCGACTTTTGCGTCTCTAAATAGTCTTGATTTATTTCAGGGTTCCAGAAATCCTCTTCTTTGCCAGTCGTTTGTCGGTATGAAAAAAATAGCAGTTTGTCCTTTCCTGTCTGATAATTCTGCCATAATTTGTGAAGAATATGGACTTTAGACGCAACAGTTGTATCTATTACCCCCAAACCATTCTTTATACCCCGCATTGAGGAGTCGATTTCTTCAAAAAATCTAGTATCTCTCGCTTGGTGGAACTCACTGAAGGTATAACCGTCTATTCCGCTGTACAACCCACTAAAAGACGAGACAGGCCTTATATACGAAACCACATCACCGACCTTGTTTCTGATTTGAATCTGTCTCTGCAATAAATTCTTTTTGCCGATCCTTGCCAAAAGTTTCGGACTATTGGATATTATTCTTAGCATCTCTTCAAAGTGCATAAACCGGATCTGACCAACACTATTCGCCCCCAGGATAATCTTTATGGCCGGAAAGTTGAAAAACCGCCACAACTTGATGAGAACAGCGTCCACGCTCTTCCCCTCTCCCCGAGGCCACATGAGAATTATAAGGGCATACTTGAACGTGCCGTTCTCCATGGCGAGGCCTTCTCTGAGAATATACTTTTGTTTATCCCACATCTCCAGATATTCATCCGGAAACTGGGAAAAGGGAGTCCATTTCTTGACCATACTTCCTTTCGGGTAGACAGGTAGCCTTACGTTGTCTTCCACCCACTTGAAGAAGCCTTCGGGGCCGTTTCGATATATTTCGGGGTCAGTCGGCATATATCTCTTCCAGTTCCCACATTTTTTTTCTACAATAGGCCCTAATCTTCGCCAAAGACCAATCTTTCATGTACGAAAGAATCGGCGCACACCGATTCCCACCCGTTCTAATCTCTACTCCCGCCACAAAGTGCGGGGCCAATATTCTAAGCAGCATCCGATTCCTTTTGCCATTCCTGTAAAAATTCATTTTCCTGTTTGTATTCCAAACCATTCAAATCTCGAACATGCCATCCGAAATTAATAGCATATTTTATTACTGTTCGATCAAGCCATTTACTGATATTTTCCGGTAAGGTACTTTCCCATTCTTGACGTTCCTCTTTCGTTGAAAATTCCCATAATACCCAAATTTGATCCCCCATTGTTTGTGGAATCCAGGCATGATTTACATATTTTTTTGGTTCGTATGGAACCAAAATAGTTGATGGTTTTTCCTTTAAGTCGTACAATTTAACTCGTAATGCAGATATATTTTCGTATTCCAAAAAGGAAGTCTTATTGGAATTTTCCATAGGTGTTTGATGTACCTCCATAATTTCCCTGATAGGACAATCCTTAGCGTGATTTTCAGGAACATCAGTGTATGTTGGAAGTCCAAAGACTCCACTATCTGGTATTGGTTTCTTGCAATATGAACACGGTCTCTTTCCATTCCTGCAAAAATTCATCCTCTTGTTTATATTCCAGGCAATCAGGTTTCTGCCAATCCCCTCCGGCGAAACAAATACCTCTGCCAACCAACCCTAATCCAGCACAACAATCCCGCCATTTACACATTGGTTTTTTATCTATGGGCATGTAACCAGACATATTGCCTCCTTTTGTTCGGCGACGGCCCAATGAGGGCATAACCCATCATCAGTCTCCGTATTGAAATCAAAATCACAGAACTCATCACAATAACGGTGGTATGAATCGCTGAATCTTACTTTAAAATTATTACACGTACATCCATCAAAACCACAACCATCAAAGTGAATGCGATGAAATCCACAAGTAGTACAATTTTTAGGCATTCTTTTTTCTTTCTGGCGAGTCCGCCCAACGCCAAGCTAACCCGCCCGAAGCTATTGAGGGTCGGAGTTGAGCGACTTGTTATATTTTTTAACTCTAAATTTCTCAGATGGGTTTTTCATTTTCCATTCAGCACGCATTCGCATAATTGCGTCACATTTTGTCAAGCCG
>Ga0180008_1002350_pt1 | contig 10349 bp, 17 predicted proteins | sample MM_PW_MetaG_FD_121121 | JGI IMG/M metagenome (GOLD analysis project Ga0180008, IMG submission 121121) | Groundwater microbial communities from the Aspo Hard Rock Laboratory (HRL) deep subsurface site, Sweden - MM_PW_MetaG | ecosystem: Environmental > Aquatic > Deep subsurface > Groundwater... | reverse complement strand
TTGTCTTGCTCATCTTCTTTTACCTCCTTCTCGCCACCCTTACAGCCTCATCAAAGGTTTTCCAGGCTGCCTCTACAGCCTCGGAGCGGATTTTCCAGGCTGCCCTTATAGCCTCATCACAGGTTTTCCAGGCTGCCTCTACAGCCTCATCACGGGTTTTCCTGGCTGCCTTTAGCTCTTTGTCTTCCATTACTTTTACCTCCTTTGAGTTTGGTGGGCAGGATGCCCTTTCGGGAGCCGGGGACCCTACTTGCCGGTTTCGTCTGGACTACCGGCTGGGCAAGTGAATTACCAGTAAGAACTCGGGGCTATAGGATACCCCTATAAATACCGTCCAGTTACCCAGGGCAGAGCCTGCCCATGTTTCTTATTCCGGGGTCTCACCCGGTAGTAGCCAAGGCACATTACCAGCACCAAGCCCCCGGTTTTCCATAATGAATTCCCCAGATGCAATGAGAAACGATAATGCCTCTTGTTCTTTAGGTGGTAAAAAACTCAGAAAGACGTGCTTTATGCCTTTCCCAATTTCAATGGCTTCTGACAGTTTCATTTTATTTACCTCCCTATACTTACAGTTTACACAATCACAGGTTAGTTGTCAAGGGTTTACAATGTTACTTTAGGGAAGTAGGAACGAAAGTACCCCCTGTGGGACGCACATTGAAACTTATGTCGTGTACTATAATAGGGGTGTGACTGAAATTGAGGACTTAATTCGACAGGCAAAAGAGGCTCAGAAGAGATGGCGGAAGCCGAAGCCACAAGAGGGGCGAAGCCCCTCTGATAAAAGCTGGCAGGAGTTACTTGAAAACCGGGGGTATGACCCAAAACGAGTGATGTATATTGCTAGTCGCCCAGGGGGGATATAATACCATTAACCCCCCCGAAAAAACGCCGTATTTTGGCTCTCAGAGCGAGCTAATGCCTCTTGCCATCTCTTCAAGCCTTCTATCTGCCTGGGGATACCAACTTCAACCATTCTCTTACGCCACTTCTCATATTCCGGGCCTTCCTTTAAGTGGATTTGACGGGCTACATCTTCTGCTCGTTTGTAAGCGCAGTTGAAGCAGCGCTCGTGTTTCTTGTAGCCCTGGTATTCAAACTCTACCCCACAGTCCACACAATTAACCTTCGTTATCTTCATCCTCGTCCTCCTCTAAGTCCTCGTCATCCTCTTGTTGATACATCTATGCCTCCTCTTAATAGTTTACATAAATGAATTTCGTTATTTTTCGAGCGTGGACGGTCTATTTGAGCCTGAAGGATAGTGTTTTCCATTTATGTAAAGTTAGTAGAGCTAGACCTCCTTATGTTTCCATTCCGCTAACAGGTTATCGTAGTGGGTCCTGGCAGCGGCCAGTGCCGACTCGGCCCGGTGCAGAGTCACCCGGAGCTCATCCCGTTTAGCGGTGGCCTCGGGTGGTAAACCCTCGGTGTCAATCAGGGTACTCTCCTCCTCTTTTAGCGCAGTCTCCAAGCTCCCGACTTCTTCAGTGAGCTTGACTACCTCTGAAGCTGCCTGTTTTAGCTCTTCTGTCATGGGTTTAGCCTCTTTGCCCACAGCTCGCCTCCACTTCTGAGTCAGGTCCTTAAACTCCTGGAATGTCTCAGGGCTGCCGGTCAAGGCAGCCACATTTATGTCTAATAGGTACTCCGCCTGGGCTAAGTTATAACCTAAGTCCATTAGTAAATCAATCCCCTCACTCCTTTCTATAGCCGTCGTCTTCACCCCTTTATATATCTCGGTCTTGGTAAGCGTCTTCCCCTCTTCAACCTGTGCTCCCGCTACCGACTTACTGTTTGCCTGTATCATCTCCTCAACCCTGTCTGCCGGCATACCTAAAGCCTTGAGCTCAATTCTAACATCCTCAGGTCCAATCCAGCCGTTTTTCCACCTGGCTATGAGGTCAGGGAAAGCCACGTATACCTTTGTCCACAGGACGTAATTATCGAGGTTTACACCGCGATAACCCATGCCGGAATATAGCCGACGGAGCTCCTCCTTATCTATCGTCCTCATATCCCACCAGCGCCTCACGTCAACCCTGGTGGGCCAAGTATAGGCCGTGTCAATTAGCTTCTGTCTCCAGAATGGGGGTATCTCGACTACTCTAAACCAGTTCCAGACGTCTTCCTCTGTAAGTAAGTCTCTATGAAGCATCTCAACGACCTGCATCCAGGAGGCGTGCTCCCAGTGAGCTCTCCATTTATTCACCATTTGCTCGGGACTAACACCTATTTTAGAGAAGTCTGTTTCCTCATAGACCGGCAACTCGTCATCCAACCCGTACCTAGTTACCATCTCAGGCTCATAGACTTCCCTGGCTAACCAGTGAGTTTGTTCATCTGCCGTAGGGATAAACAGGGTAATAAACTTCAAAGCTTCTATCCTATCATCACTCCAACCTGAGCTAGCTAAGTCCTCAAAGTATTTTTCGTAGCTGGCCGGGTCTCGTCTCCAGGCGCTAATGACAGAGGCCGGGTCGAGCCTTGCTGAACGCAAAACAAGGTCTAGTCCGTAGCCCCCCATCCTCATAGCCGGCTGCATAGAGCCCATGGCAAAACCTACCATCACAGCTATAAGGTAAGGTAAGAGAGCAGCAAATTGGATCGCACTAGGCTCCGCTATTGCTTTGTCCAGGATAGCCTTAATGTCATCGGGTAATCCGGGTATCCCTCGGAGCCTTTGTAAAGAGGGTTTTACCTCAGCTCGCAGGTCAGGCTCGAAGAAGTCGAAGGTAGTTTCCACACCTTTCATTACCCACGATACCATCCAGCCCCTCAGCCTATCCTTCCAGGACTCCGCTAAGCCGTCTACCCAACTCTTAAAACGCTCACCTGGTAACATATTACTCCTCCGGTCCTAAAAACCAGTCGATAAACCTACCCCACAGCCATTCCAGGGGGTCAGCAAAGAACTCGAATACTTGGGCTCTTACTTCCTGCCAGCCCTCCCAGAACGGAGCTAAGGTTAGAGTCCAGCTTTCAATTAAGCCCTGTATATCTAGGAGTCGAGCGTCCCACCAGTCACCTAGCCAGGTAAAACTGACCAGGTCAGGGAAGGTAACTGTCCAGAAGTTATCCCAGACTGACCTTAATTGTTGAAAATTCTCAACTAATTCAGGCCAGGTGATATGCCAGAAGTTATCCCAGTCTTCCACCAGGTCATCAAAGCCCTCTGTCGCAGCAGCAATCCAGCCACCGACTGTTGAGCTGGTAACAAGCCACCAGTCATCTACTATGTTCGTAACCCTATCCCAGGCATTGCGGACCCAGTTCCAGGCATCCTCAGCAAACGCAAACCAGTCCCGAAAATAGCTCCATATATCCCCGAAGTCGAGGATGTCTCTTATCCGGTCGTCAATATCCTCAAGCCACTCGTTAAAGTCCTCAAAGAACTCAACAAGCCAGTGGAAAACTCCATAGAGTCCGTACATAGGATACTTGAGCTGGTCGAAAGGCCAGAACCAGTCTCTGACTTCCTGGTAAGCATCGTAAAAGAAGTCCCTGGCATCGGCCAGTTCCTGGATAATCCAGTCCATAAACCGCATTTCAGCTTCCTAATGCTAGGATTTTATCGGCGTTTTGAGCAGCTTTTAGCAGAATGGGAGCTGCCTTCTCAGGGGTAAAGTTCTCCTCATCGATGTTGATGGAGAGGACAACACCTCCCTTGGTCCTGATGCGGTGCCGGTAGTAGCGCTCAATTCCCCCGACGTCTCTCATCCGGGACATCTCGTCAATTCTTAATACCTCGTACTCAGTTTTCATCATTTCCCTCCCTTCAGTTTATCCTTAACGTTTTTAGCTTGCCACCCTCCTAGCCCGGCAAGGGCAGCTATTACCAGGCCAAAGGTGGCGCCATTAACCCCCTGGGTAATAGCGACTACCTCCAGGGCAGTAATACAGAGGATGGCTAAAATAGGTGTTATTTTCATGTCTTAACCTCCTAGAGTCAGCCCCAGGTTGCATAGCCAATTAGGAAAAAGTCTCCACCATATTGCTGTTTACCTCTACATACTATACTACTATCACAAGCGACAAGAGGGAATGTATGTCGCCCCTCTAAATAAATTGCTGTGTCTTCGTCAGCACCATTTCTAATTAGAGCGTGATTTCCGTTGGTAGCCATTTCGCAGAAAAGCATTATTGCTTTTGGAGCTTCGGCTGAACAGTCTACATCTGCCCAGGTGTCAACCCCCACATCTTTGACAACACCATTAGTCTTGAAAACTGCCCCTTCGGTGATATAGCCAACAATGAAGGTTTTAACGCCGTTGGCAGTAACAACTTCTACTTTGTGTTTAATGATTTGGCCACCATCACAGCCAATAACTGCCCAAGCGTGGCGGTCAGGAAGAGGACAATACCTATTATCGGTAGAACCGTTCTTACGTAATCCAAAGAGTAAATTAGGATTAACGGCAACAAGTTCAACAATTACACCAATAGCACCAGGGCACTCGGCGGAAAGGTCTATATCTTCCCAGCTATTAGCAACTCCCAGACTTTTATCGTAGGCATTATCAAAGAATACGACACCACTGGTGGTATAGCCTACCAGGTAAACATCTTCTTGATTGGTTGTAATGAAGGCTTGGAATACACGGCCTTCGTCTATACCTACCATCGCCCATTGATGGCTTGAAAGATACATACTATTAGTTCGGTTATCGGTAGAGCCTTTTTTGCGTAACCCTATAACCCTAGCTGACAGGGCATAGTTATTTACGATATGTAGAATAACTCCAGTTGCCCCTGCCGGGACATAAGCACTAACATCAACATCGTGCCAAGCCCCGACAGTAGTTAGCCCCAAATCAAACGGGGTAACCAGCGGATAGAAGGATTGAGCAAACCGCCCTGTATAGCTCACCACCACCTTGAGCACTCTCACATCGTTGGCATCTATAGTATCGGCAGCATCGCCAGCTTTTCGGGCCAGCTTGAAGAGGAGGACATCACCCGGCGCCCATCCGGGGGCGAAGGTGGTAACCCTCGATTTGTTCAGCTTGCCAGCGCCGGCATTGGTAGCGACCACAGTCTGCTCGGTGCCCAATGCCGAGTCCCAGGTCTCCCCTTTCTCCCTGCCCAGGACGGAGAAGCCGAACTTGGCATCCCCGGCACCGGCCGACTCCCAGAAAATATCGGCCACGATATTCTCACTCAGGTAGTCAGGAGTCAGAAAGTCCTCCCAGAAAGCCGACTCCTCAGTACCGGGGTCAAAGTCCAGGACATCGTAGGCGAAGTTAGTTCCATCGACAGTGGCTTTGGCTGCCGGGTTGGCTGTCGGTAAAGCAGCCATATAGGGAAAAAGCCTCTTAAACCGGGTAGGGTATTTGGCATGGACTGTAATGTCAATCTCGTCATCGGGAGGGTTATCCTGGAGCTCCAAGCCAATAGCTGCCCCTTCAATGAAGTTAAGCTGAGGTCTGGTGCCCAGAATGGGCATCTGAGAGTTCTTACGGACCTTAACGCCGGCTATTGCCGAGCCGAACTCAAGAGCATCCTCACCGGCGTTTACCTTGGGGTACTTGCCGGCCTGGTCGGTGTAGCTTGCCGGAGTGTCGCTCAACCCCAGAAAGGTAGTCACGCCAAGCGCTCCCCAGTCAGAGCCGTCATACTTTTCTACCCGACTGTTAGTGGAGTTCCAAATCAGCATACCGGTAGCAGCAGTAAGAGCATCCCTCTGGGCGGTGGTAAGAGATGGCAGCCGGAGGTAGTGGCCGGCGCCGTCCTCTATAATGACGTAGCCCAGGCTGTCAATGCCTTTGGTCGCCCAGTCCTTGTTGGCATCAATCTCGAGCTCCGAGAGCTTAGTAATTCCTTTAACCGCAAATCCCATGTTAGCCTAGCTCCTTGGCCACGATACTTCCACAGGTTGATACAGTGGTGGCACCGTCCGACTTGGCGTATAAAGTAACCACTGTGGCGGCGGCTAATCTCAAGATCCCCAGGGGTAAAGTCAGAGCTGACAGTATAACCAGGTCAGTAAAGAATGTAGTCGCCCCGATAACCAGCTTCCATTGGGTCGTCTCGTAGTCATCGGTTATCATGCTGACTTCAATCAGCTCCCCTACTTTGGCGTCAGTCACTTTCCAGGAGACCACTTCCTGGTAGTCGGCATCGTCCCCCTCCCAGACATCTACAGCGCCGGCCGGAGCTTCCTTTGCCGGCTCAGGAATAACCGGGACGTTATCAACGATTACGCTGACGGCCACAGTTGTTACCCAGTCGGGCGCATCACCCATGCTCCTCTTCCTCCTTCGCTTTCCTGGTAAATATCCGTTTTGGCGTCAGAAATCCAAATGCGCCCTTGATAGCATCAACTATGGCCAGGGCTAAGATAGCCTTCCTGGGTAGAATTGCTACCCTCACAGTAATTATGTGAGGGTAGGTGCAGGCAACACCCCAGGCTTCAATCTTTAGCTCGTAGGGCGGCTGATAGCTCTCATAATACTCAGCCCATTCAATAGGGGTGCCATCACCAATTATGGTCATTCCCTCAGTTGACGGGGCGATTTGGTGCTCGTGGTGGCGAATGGTACAGTGGACCATGCCGTGACAGCCCGGGGGGAATAAGGTAGATACCCACGTTAGGATACCGTGTGCTATCTTGAGGGTCTGCACCTTCTTGTTGGTGACCGTGTGGGTAGTTTCTACTGTTACATCGGCGGTAAACAGCATTATTAGCTCTCGCTATTTATAGTCTACTCTTTTGCCAGGGCTATTCTCTCAAAGAGGTAACCGATGGTGTACAGCTTAATGGCAGCCGTATCAATGTCGATATAAACTCCGTGAGTGAAGCGTATAGGTGGGTTAAAGTGGTAACTCCCGCCATTATATGAGTAAGTCTGAAAACGGATTTCATCAGAGGTGGAGAACCCATCCCTCAGGTAGACGTAGCCACGCTCCCCTACATCACCGCCAACAATCAACCAGTAGACCAGAGTCGGCTCATCGGTAACCGCTTTATCTTCCGAGCCGACATAAGTCTGCACAGGCTTTGTTTCCATATCCCTCCTAAGAGACTGGGGGAGGCGCTACCCTCCCCCATCTCGAATTTAGTCACTAGCCCCTATGGGTATTGACGTCACTACTTAGAGGCGTACTGCTCAAGGACGATGTGAGAGGTAGAGTCGGCATGCTGCTGAGTATGCTGAAGGTGAATGTCGGCACTTTGGTCATAGCCTAAGCAATCCATCATGGCTTCAACGCCGTCTTTCCCCCCTGACCACTTCTCCAAGTCAATGGACAGCGTCCTGTCTGGATGGAAGCCGTAGGCATGGACATAGCCAGTCCCGGCTCCTCCGGCGTGTACATGAACGTTACCGACACCAATGTCACCACCCACCAGCGTAGTGTCCTCACTGAAGTAGGCACCAGATATAACGAAACCCAGGCGCGGGAACAGGTAATCAGCACCACTCAAGTACATTTCCACAACCTGGTGATACATTACCTGCTTTTCAAGCATCCGCTCAAACTGCATGAGGTCTGCGCCAGACAGGTTGTCAAGAGGCTTTCTTGCCCCATTATTGATGTCGAGGGTCACGTACTGGAAGGGGTCATTCATCGGATAGTAATTAGTCTTGTGGCACAAGAGGATCCGACGATATGGGAAGTCGGTAGGGAGTGCCAAGTCCTCAGTTCCACCCGCGGTAGTAGTATGGGTCTTTTTCAGCTCTTTCTTGAGGTAGCCAACAGGTGAAACTCCGTCACCTTCAGGAGAGTATAGGCCATAAGCCTTTAACTTGCCTGTCGCTGTGGTGTAGCCCGTCGTCCCCTTAGTCCCGCCGGCCGCCAGGTCGTAGGTGACTTTTAGCTCCACCGCATCCCACCTGCCGCAATCAAGTGCATATTTTGGGTCACCGACAAATCTACCGAACCTGATATCAAAGTACCCGTAGCAGCCACCAGATGGGACCATTTCCTTGTCCTGCGATAGGCGCCCATCATCATGAGCCTGGGATGCCTGAACCTGAGTTCCGGTGAGCGACTGGATGACTGTCGAGCCGTTACCGATTATCTCAATCTTGGAGAATATATCCTGAGACATTATACTGACCTTTTGAGTACCAGACAGCGCGTAGGACTCCAGCATAATGTTGGAGATTATACCCCTCTTGGGCAGGTCGAACACCTCAGTCCCACTATCCCCATCGAAGCTCTTTTGACTCTGAAAGGTTTTATATAGCCAAAATCCCATTTCTGTTCACCTCCTCCCTAACTCGCCCCGCCGGCGGCGGAAACGCCCAGCAGCGCCAGTCTCTTAGCGTTAAGTGCCTTGCCGACCTCATCAACCCTCCTGTAGTTGGCCGGGTCGCCTCGAGGCTTCCTGGGTGAGAGGGTCAAACCGGCAATAGTTGTAAAGAACGGTGCAACTCCCGCGTTGTAATCGGTGAGAGCGGCAGCGACACCAGGAGCGAAGCGGTCATGGCCCACGTCCCTTATCTTCCGGGCAAACTTCTCTGCCCCAGCTTTGGCTACACCCTTAGCAAAGCGCTCCTTGATACCGGGAGCAGTGATAGCCATGTGGAAGTTACCGGCCGCTTTTTGGGTATTGGTTGACCAGTCAGATGCGGCGGCTTCAGCATTCTTCGCAAACTCCTCAGCCGCTCTACCGGCGTTTTCTGACCACTTAGTGGTCGAAGCGCCGACATCTTTTACTTTGATTGCCATGTTATTCCTCCGTTAGTTTTAGTTTTGACTCATTTCCGTGCATGAAACTGTTACAGAATTGTCACGGAATTGCTCCGCATTTGCTTACTAGCGTAGTATGGTATAATGAGAGTGTCAATACCCCAACAGGTTGGTAGGAGGAAAAGGATGAGTGCGTGGAGTGGTAGAGTAGTCGGTTATGGTACGGTAAAGCGTGATGGCAAAGCCGAATCCGTAGTACTTGTTTTAGAAGACGGTGGTGATGGATTATGGCGATTTGAAGACGAGCTTAGAAAAGCTACCCCTGAGGAGGCCCGTAAAGTATTATGGCCAGAAAAGAAAGAGAGCGCCGGTACATCTCCGAGTATATGCTGAAGACCTGGCCCGAAGGAGGCTGGCAGCTCAACGTGGAGCTGGGGCCTATCCCCCAGGAGTATATTGACCGCTACGGGTTAGGCAAGGCGGCTGCCCTGTTTAGACCTACTCGGCCCCGGGTAGATGCCGTAAAATGGAATGACAAAGCCTACTATATCATCGAGGCCAAGATACGTGACATCAAGGCCGGTATTGGCGACCTTTCCTACTATCGTGGTATGCTCCCGAGGACTCCCGATTTGCCGTTTTATGACGGGCAGCCTATCATCTGCCGCCTGGTAGTACCCTGGATGATAGACTGGATTAAGGTAGCTGCCGAGGCGGCCCAGGTTGAGGTAAAGGTGTTCTGGGTTGGGTGGATAGATGAATACATCAAGGAGCGGCAGCACTACTTCACGAGAGAGTATCGGGATGAGCGGGCTGAGAAGATGAAACTACGAGAGATACTGGGGGTTGACTAAAAGGAGTACACAATGTCCACACCAGACGTGCATCTTAAGTTCCAGTGGGCTGAGGTAAACGAGTTCGATAGACAGTTAGCGACGATGAGGCGCTGGGGAGTGTTAGAGACTGACCCTGGCTACAAATCACTCTTGGCGGCAAGAGGCGAATCTCTAGCTAAGGTTGGCATAATCAAAGCTCGTAACACAGCAGTAGCGAAACTTTTAGCCGGCTTGTCTCCAGGAGAGATAAGACTATGGTCTGACGCTGAGCTGGGGTGGATGACAGAGGCTAGAACTAAGCCGGGCGCACCACCGGTGTATAAATATGTCTCCGATGAGGTCGCCGAGAAAATAGTTAAAGAGGAATTAACCCACGAGCTAGAGGAGTTTCTTATGACTCCTGACCCTTACCTGGGAGAGTAAAGGAGCTTGCAAATGCTACTATATGTACCGACAAGCGTATATGTGAGGCTAACGGCAACCAATCTCCTGGCGAACTATGTCCGCCTGGCACCTGGAGTTCCAACCAGGATGCACTTTACCGATGATTACCTCATAAAGAGAGAGATAGCCGACAAGGAGACTGGAAAGCCCAAAACTATAGAGAGCCTGGTATTCTACGTTGACGAGCTGAATGGGGAGCCCACCTCCAGAACCTTTAGTATTTTATCTGAGAAACTGGCCGCCCACATGACACCTACCCTCCCCGATAAACGGTATAGGGGCTACGATTTTATCATAACTCAAATCGGAGAAGGCTTCCTCAAAGACTGGAATGTCCAGCCAATTCTAAGGCCCGAGGAGTAAAAGAGAGGCGACGCCCATCTTTAGAAAACCTTTGTGGACAGATGGCACCCCCTGGGTTTTCCCACC
>Ga0180008_1002349_pt1 | contig 10351 bp, 7 predicted proteins | sample MM_PW_MetaG_FD_121121 | JGI IMG/M metagenome (GOLD analysis project Ga0180008, IMG submission 121121) | Groundwater microbial communities from the Aspo Hard Rock Laboratory (HRL) deep subsurface site, Sweden - MM_PW_MetaG | ecosystem: Environmental > Aquatic > Deep subsurface > Groundwater... | reverse complement strand
TTAGAGAGTTTAAGGTGAATGTTGATACCTTAACATTAAGTGCAACACCAATTCCTAGAACACTACAAATGTCCATGATGGGATTAAAAGATTTATCCATGATTGAAACACCACCTCTTAATAGATATCCAGTTCAAACCTATGTTGTTGAAAGACAAGAGGCTTTAATTAAAGAAGCAATCACAAGAGAATTAGCTCGAGGTGGACAGATTTTTTATCTTTTCAATAAAGTTCAAGGTATAGAAGGCATGGTTTATAAATTACAAAAGCTTGTTCCTGAAGCTCGTGTAGCTTATGCTCATGGAAAAATGAATCGAGATCAACTTGAAAATGTCTTAAGTGATTTTATTGATCACTCTTATGATGTCTTGGTTTCAACAACCATTATTGAAACAGGTGTTGATATCCCAAATACAAATACACTGATTATCCATGATGCAGATAAATTAGGGTTATCACAACTCTATCAAATTCGTGGTCGTGTCGGAAGAAGCGATCGCATAGCTTATGCCTATCTTCTTTATGATACTTTTAGAAATATTAACGATGAAGCTAAGAAGAGATTGAATGCGATTCAAGATTTTACAGCATTAGGTAGTGGATTCAAGATCGCAATGCGTGATTTATCTATCAGAGGAGCAGGAGATATTTTAGGTTCAGAACAATCTGGATTTATTGATTCAGTAGGATTAGAACTCTATATGAAATTATTAGAAGAGGCTGTTACTGGAATTTCATTGGATAAGCCTAAAGAAACAGCAATTGATGAGATTTATGCACCAAGACATGTTGACCCTGAATATGTCAGCCAAGATAGTGTGAGAATAGAAATCCATAAACGGATTAGTGAATTAAATCGTATTAAAGATGTTGAGGATTTAAAAAATGAATTGACTGATCGCTTTGGAGCTATCGATGCAGATTTATTGCTTTACATGTATGAAAAATTATTTAAAAAATTCTCATCAATACTTGGAGTACACAAAACAGTTGTAGAATCTAATCAGGTAACACTTGTTCTTTCAATTGATGCATCTTCAAAAGTAGATGGCAAAAAATTATTTGATAAGGCGAATGCATCAAAGACACAAGTAAGACTTGCTTATATGAAAGGCCATGTACAAATCATCATGGTTACTAAGTTTGAAAAACAACACTGGCTGTATTTGTTTGATTTATTTTTAGATGATTTGATTTATAATTGATAATAGAGGTGATCGATGTGAGTGTAGATATATTAAAGATTTCAAAGGATGCTCTTGCTGCGTCTAAAATTTATGATGATGTCATCAATGCATCCATAGGTATGTTTTATGATGAAGATAAATCTATTGGGGGAATGCCTATTGTTTCTAAAGCAATTCGTTCATTACCCGATGAAAAAATATTACCTTATCCAGCAGTGGATGGCGGGAAAGATTTTAAAAATAATGTAATCTCATGGGTTTTTGGTAAGTATGAAGAGACGATAAGAAAACAAATGTTTGTCGATGCTTGTGCAACCCCAGGTGGAAGTGGAGCAATCGCTTCTACATTTGCAATCTATTCTAAACCTGGTGAATCAATTTTTGTATCGGATATTAGATGGCAATATGAAAGATTTGCCGATCGCGCTAAACTTAATATTTTCGAGCACAAACTGTTTAAAGGTGACAGTTTTGATTTAGATAGCTTTAAAGAAAGACTTACAGAGCTTTGTGCAATTCAAAAACAAGTCATTATTATCATCAATGATCCTTGTCATAACCCAACTGGTTATACACTCAGTGAACAAGAATTCCAACAAATCATTCAAATCATGAATCAATTTGAACATAATGATCTTGTATTCCTATATGACTTAGCATATTTGGATTTTTCTCATGAAGAAGATAAAAGAAAGAAAATGACATATCTTCCACAATTGAAAAACCATGTTATGACGATTTTATCTTTCAGTGGTTCTAAAACATTTGGGGCTTATGGGTTAAGATTAGGTGCAGCAATCGGTTTGTCACATGTTGAAGAAAAGGTCAAACAATTTCATCATAAATATGTCAATGAAGCTCGTGGCTCATGGTCAGCTACGCCAACTATTTCAATTGAACTCCTTAACCATTTCTCACTTAAAGAAAATAAAGAAGCATTTTTGAAAGGATTAAACCACATTACTACACTTGTTCAACAAAGAAGTGTGTCCTTCATTAGTCAAGCTCAAGAAGTCGGATTAAAGACACATCCATTTAGAAGTGGATTTTACACGGTGGTACTAACACCAAATCCAGAACAGGATTATTTAAAGCTTGCTGAACATCATATTTATGCTGTTCCAATGACTGGTGGTATTAGACTTGCATTATGTAGTTTATCCAAGCAAGACATCGTTGGTTTACCACAAAAAATTAAATCAATTCTTCATTTATAAGGATATTATCATAGATAGGTCAATCTTTAGAAGAAAGACATCTCAATTGGTAATGTAAAAAATATGATATAATTAAAGTATCTTTAAACGAGATACTTTTTTTGTGAACAGGGAGAAGCATATGAAAAAAATTACAGAATTATGTGAACAGATGGGCATAAGTTCAGAAGAGTGTTTACCTTATGGTTTTGATAAAGCTAAAATTGATCTAAAAGTATTAAAAAGATTAGAAAACAAGACGGATGGCAAACTTGTCTTGGTTACAGCTATTAATCCAACACCAGCAGGTGAAGGAAAAACAACAGTTTCTATTGGTCTAGCACAAGGACTGAATTTCATTGGAAAACATCCTATGCTTGCACTTAGAGAACCAAGTTTAGGACCTGTATTTGGTCTTAAAGGTGGCGCTACAGGTGGTGGGAAATCAAGTATTACCCCAAATGATGATATCAATCTTCATTTTACAGGTGATATGCATGCGATAACTTCAGCAAATAACCTTTTAAGTGCTTTGATTGACAATCATATTTACCAAGGTAACGAATTAGGTATTGAAACCGTCACTTGGAAACGTTGTATGGATATGAATGATAGAGCACTTCGTGAAATTCAAACACCCACGCGTGAGGATGGATTTATTATCACTGCAGCTAGTGAAATTATGGCTATTCTTGCTTTATCTAAAAATCTTGATGATTTAAAACGTAGAATTAACAATATTTTAATCGGTTATGATAAAGAAGGAAAACCAATCAAGGTTTCACAATTAGGTGGAGCTGATGCGATGACACTGCTCATGAAAAATGCAATGAATCCTAATTTAGTACAAACCCTTGATGGTGTTCCTACATTGGTTCATGCAGGTCCTTTTGCCAATATTGCTCATGGATGTAATTCTATTGTAGCAACACAGTTGGCACTTAAATTAGGAGATTACACCATTACAGAAGCAGGCTTTGGCGCTGATTTAGGTATGGAAAAATTCTTAGATATAAAAATGCCTCAATTAGGAAAGCAAGTTGATGCTGTTGTTATTGTAGCAACATTAAGAGCTCTCAAAGCTCATGGTGGAGCTGAGGACTTCAATTTAGAAAATATTGACGCTCTTAAAGATGGCATACCTCATTTAAATAAACATTTACAAAATATTAAAAATTATGGATTAAACTATGTCATTGCTCTCAACCACTTTTATTCTGATACTGATGCTGAAATTGAATTAATCATGAGTTGGGCAAAAGAAAATAATCATCCAATTGCATTATGTAAAGGATTTAGTATGGGTGGAGAAGGCATGGTCGATTTGGCTAATATTATTGTTGATATTACCAATAAACCTACAACTTTTAAGCGCTTATATGAATCAACCGATTCTACACAAACTAAGATTGAAAAAATTGCAAAAAATATTTATGGCGCTAAAGATGTTGAATTTAGCAAAAGAGCAACCAGACAACTACGTGAATACGAAGAATTAGGATGGAATTTACCTGTTTGTATGGCTAAAACACCACTTTCGCTCACGGGTGATCCTAAAATCAAAGGACTTCCTGTTGATTTCACTTTAAGCATTTCAGAAATAAGACCTTCATTAGGTGCAGGGTTCTTAGTAGCACTTACAAAAGGCATTATGGTTATGCCAGGTTTAAATAAAACACCTCGTGCACTAGAGATGGAAATCGATAGTGAAGGAAACTTAATTAATTAAGGAAGTGAAAATATGATTTTATTAGATGGAGCAAAAGTGGCAAACGAACGAAATTTGATGCTTAAAGATATGATTGATAAAGATTTAGTAAAATATCATAGAGCACCCAGTCTTTCCATTATTTTAGTTGGCGAAAATCCAGCGAGCCAATCCTATGTTAAGGGAAAAGGTAAAGCATGCAAATTAGTTGGAATCAATCATCAATTATATAACTTAAAAGATGATGTCACTGAAGAGGAGCTTTCTAATCTTATTGAAAAACTTAATCAAGACGAAAGTGTTGATGGCATTTTATTGCAATTGCCCATTCCCAAACACTTAAATGAAGCAAAGTTGATTGATTTAATCTCTAAAGATAAAGATGCAGATGGATTTCATGTAATTAATCAAGGATACTTATACCAAAAGAAGCCAACCATATATCCTGCAACACCCAAAGGTATTATGACTTTACTAAAGGCATATGATATTGATGTTTCAGGTATGGATGCAGTTATTATTGGTAGAAGTAATATCGTTGGTTTTCCAATCGCAAGATTACTTATGGATGCTGGTGCAACCATTACTGTTTGTCATCGTCAAACAAAAGACCTAGCGTATCATACAAAAAATGCTGATATTTTAATTGCCTCAGCAGGTCGTGCTGAACTGGTGACTAAGGATATGGTTAAACCCGGAGCAATCGTTGTTGATGTAGGTGTTAATAGAGTTGATGGCAAACTCGTTGGCGATGTTCATTTTGAAGGTGTGAGCGAAGTTGCATCGTATCTTTCACCCGTTCCTAGAGGTGTTGGACCAATGACAATTAACGCACTCATGGAAAATACATACGAACTTTATTTGAAACACGTTCAAAAATAGATATAATTAAATCAGAAGAATGTCTTACAAAAAGAATAATTTTACCTTTACAAAGTAAAGTGTTGTTGCTATAATGTTTATGTATTTAATTATCGTATAAGCTTTCTAATTTGGTGAAAGTGTTTCTACTGTGGTGCCACAACACTACATCTACGATGGTTGAAGCATCAGGGGTTGTTTTAATCATTCGTAACCTTTATACGAGGTATTCAATACACATTTAGGGGTAAATGGGGGATAGGTAGCATGTTTTTGTTACCGAATCACGTGTGGCAAAGAAGACACCCAAAGCAATGGGTGTTTTTTTGAGCATTAGTGATAAAATAGATTTGAATAGAAAAAGGAGAATGATCTAATGAACATATGGCACGATATCAGCAAAGCAAGAATTCAACCCGAAAAATTTATTGCCTGCATAGAAATTTCTAAAGGTAGTAAAAAGAAGTATGAGTTGGATAAAGAAACAGGCATGATTATTCTTGACCGCATACTATTTACATCTACACATTATCCCGCAAACTATGGTTTTATTCCTAGAACTTATGCTGGTGATAATGACCCCCTTGACGTTTTAGTTTTATGTCAAGAAGATATTGAACCTTTATCTATTGTTGAAGTTTATCCTATAGGTGTAATGAAGATGATTGATTCTGATGAAATTGATGAAAAGATCATCGCAATTCCATTTGGTGATCCATCACTAACACAGTATAAAGATATCAATGAATTGCCACAACATCTCTTAACAGAAATGGGACACTTCTTCGAAGTTTATAAATCATTAGAAGGTAAAAAGACATATATTTTAGATATTGAAGGTGCTGAATCAGCTAAGAAGATTATTGCTCAATGTATTAAGGTTTATGATGAAAAATTTGGTAAGTAAAGGAAGATAAAAATGGGAAGAGCACATGAAGTAAGAAAAGTAGCAATGGAAAAGACCGCTGCTGCTAAAAGTAAACTCTATGCGAAATATGGTAAAGAAATATACATGGCAGCGAAATCAGGCACGCCTGATCCAGACACAAACCAAGCATTAAAGAAAATTATTGAAAAAGCAAAGAAAGAACAGGTTACAGCTGACATCATTAAAAGATCCATTGAAAAGGCAGTTGGTGGAAGTGATGAAAACTATACTGAAGTTCGTTATGAAGGATTTGGTCCTGGAACTTCTATGATCATTGTTGAATGCTTGACTGATAACGTCAACCGAACAATTTCTGTCGTAAGAAATGCTTTTACAAAGACAGGTGGGAAATTAGGTGTTTCAGGTTCTACACTTCATCAATTTAACCATGTTTGTGTATTTACTTTACCCGGTGTAACTGAAGATGAAATACTAGAAATACTCGTCATGAACGATTTAAATTTCTCTGATATTGAAGTAGAAGAAGATTCTGTTACAGTTTATGGAGAAGCAAACGATTACAACTTAATCCGCACTGCAATTACAGATGCAAAACCTGATTTTGATTTTGCAACTGATCAAATTATGTGGTTGCCTATTATGGAAGCTACATTTGACAATGACGAAGATCAAGGTAAGTTTGATCGACTACTTTCATTATTAGATGAACTTGATGATGTACAAGACGTATATCACAATATGAAACTATAAATAATTATGATATATAAAGCGAATTAAAGTCATAATATACACAGAAAGACGGGTCTTTTATCCATGGATTCTGTCTTTTATTTTGTCTTTTATTATGATATAATAATACGAGGGTTTTACCTAGGAGGAAAGAATGAACTTAAAAATGTCCGATCCCATGATCGATGAAATCATTCTAAAAGAAAGAAACAGACAAGAGCAACACATTGAACTGATTGCATCAGAAAACTTTGTTTCAGATGCAGTATTAGAGGCTCAAGGATCTATTTTAACGAACAAGTATGCTGAGGGGTATCCGAAAAAAAGATACTATGGCGGCTGTGAATTTGTTGATGAAATAGAAACTTTGGCGATTGAAAGATTAAAGAAACTATTCAATGCAAACTATGTTAATGTTCAACCACATTCTGGATCTCAAGCGAATATGGCTGTTTATCAAGCATTGCTTAAACCTGGTGACACGATTTTAGGTATGTCTTTAAGTGAAGGTGGTCACCTAACACACGGTTTCCATTTAAATTTCTCAGGAAAATTTTATCATTCAGCTTTTTATGGTGTTGATGAAAAAACTGAAATGATTGATTATGATAAAGTGCTTGAAATTGCTAAAGAAATCAAACCACAATTAATTATTGCTGGGGCAAGTGCATATTCAAGAATCATTGATTTCAAAAGATTTAGAGAGATAGCTGATGAAGTAGGAGCTTATTTACTTGTTGATATGGCGCACATTGCAGGGTTAGTAGCTGCAGGTGTTCACCCTTCTCCAATGGCATATGCTCATGCAGTTTCATCAACAACACATAAAACGTTAAGAGGTCCTCGTGGAGGGATCATACTTACAAACATTGAAGAAGTTGCAAAGAAAATAGATAAAGCAGTTTTCCCTGGAATTCAAGGTGGCCCATTAATGCATGTTATTGCAGCCAAAGCCGTGGCTTTTGAAGAAGCTTTGTCTGATTCATTTATTGAATATCAAAAACAAGTGGTTAAAAATGCAAAAGTTTTATCTGATGAGATGACTAAATTAGGATTCAGAGTGATAAGCGGAGGTACCGACAATCATTTAATGCTTATTGATGTCAAAGGCCGTTATGGTATCACGGGACTTGATGCTGAAAATCTACTGCATAAAGTAAATATTACATGTAATAAAAATGGTGTTCCTTTTGATAAAGAAAAACCAGCGTATGCAAGTGGCATTCGTCTAGGGACTCCTGCAGTAACAACTAGAGGATTCAAAGAAAAAGAAATGTTACTTGTGGCTTCATTGATTAATCAAACCATGGCAAATAGAGACAATGAAGAAAAATTAGAAGAAATAAAGAATCAAGTGATTGAACTCACAAGAAGATTTCCATTATACACGAAGGGAGTATAACTGATGATTGCAAAAACGAAATATATTCCAGATGGTAAAAAAGAATTAAAAAAATTACCAATTCTCCACTACTTAGACGCAAACTTTCTTTATTATCCAGTCACAAGTGCACGATGCCCAGAAGGCGAAACGTGCGTTAGAGGTGGACAATTTGTTAAAATAGGCGAAGTTATTGGAACAAGAAAAGGTGCATTTTTTGAGCAACCTATGCACGCTACTGTGAGTGGCGAAGTCAAAGGTTATGAAAAAAGAATTGATCAAAGTGGTAAAGTTGTTGATTGTCTTATTGTAAAAAACGATAAAAAATATAACCTACATCCATCAGTCGTCGATAGAACTGATGCTGAAATTGATGCTTTAAGCAAAGAAGATTATATTGAAATTATAAAAGAAGCTGGTTTAGTTGGTCTTGGTGGTAGTGCCTTTCCATCATATATTAAACTACAAACAAAAGATCAGATTAACGTTGTTATTGCTAATGGTGTTGAATGTGAACCTTATTTAATTGCAGACTATAGTTTAGTTATGAATCAACCACAAGAAGTCATTCAAGGTTTAATTTATGCGATGAAAGCGAGTGGAGCTGCTCGTGGGGTTATTGCAATTAAGAAAAAGTACACCGAAATTAAAGAAAGACTTGAATTTAGTCTAAAACAATTTACACAATATCATATCGAAGTCATTTCTGTTGGTAACCATTATCCACAAGGATGGGAACTAGATATGATTAATCGTGCCGTTGGCATCAAAATTCCCCAAGGCGAACTACTTTCAAAATATGGAGTCTTAAATTTTAATGTTTCAACATTACAAAGTATATATAATGCTGTTAAAAAAAGATTACCTGTATTAGAAAGATTATTTACAATTAGCGGAAATGGTGTTCACAATTCTAGTTTTAGAGCAAGAATAGGCACTCAAATTCCAGAACTTATTGAATTAGCTGGTGGTTATAAGGATGTTGAGATTCCTAAAGTACTTATTTTAGGTGGTCCAATGATGGGAACCAATGTTCAAAGAGATGACATTGTCATGACGCACACATCAACAAGTTTGATTGTTCTCAATGAAGAAGTTAGAATTGAAGAACCATGTATCCATTGTGCTTCATGTGTTTATTCATGCCCAGTATCAATTCAGCCAACTCAAATTATGAATGCTTATAAGGTCAAGGATAAAGATGCCTTGAAGATGTTAGAAGTCAATAAATGTATAGAATGTGGATTATGTTCATATGTATGTCCATCAAAGATTCATTTGACTGATTATATGCGTTTAGGCAAACGCTTAGTACGGTAGGAGGAAATTATGCAAGCAATTAAACAAACTAGCCCGTATGTTCGCAAGAACGTGAGTACCAAACGCATGATGATCGATGTTCTAATCGCCTTAATTCCAGTCGTTGCCTTCTCGATTTATCGTTTTGGATGGGATGCAGTCATTAGAATACTTGTATCACTTGTATTAATGATTGGATTTGAAGCGTTAATCTTTGGAATGATGCAAAAGACAAAGAAAACAGATGTAACATTCAAAGATAGACTAAAATCAAAGTATAGTAATTATACAATTAATAATGTGACTGCTCCTGCAGTCAGTGCTGTTATATTTGCAATGTTAATGCCATCAAAAATGCCAATTTATGCAGTTGCAGTTGGGGCTATATTTGCCATCGTTGTTGTCAAGATGATGTTTGGTGGATTAGGCGGCAACATTTTCAACGTTGCTGCAGCTGGTCGTAGATTCGTATCCCTCGCTTTAACTGGCATGTTTGCAGGTGTTTATGTAGGCGTTGATGCCATTGCTGGTGTAACACCCTTGACTGCGTTAAAGAATGGTATGGAACTTCCTGCATTATTGCACAGCTATCCTATCATTGATCTTATTACGGGTAACATTCCTGGAACAATGGGTGAAATCAGTGCAATCGCTATCTTAATAGGTCTTGCTTATTTATTAATAAGAAGAACGGCGGATTATAGACTTGTTGTATCTACTTTAAGTACCTTCTTAATCTTAATAACTTTAATTGGCCTCAAGGTTTATCCTGACCAATGGTTTGAATTTGTATTATATAACCTATTTTCAGGTGGATTATTATTTGGTATTGCCTTCATGGTTACTGATCCAGTAACTGCTCCAGTCACTAGACCTGGTCGTTGGTTATATGGACTATTGATTGGATCATTAATTGTTTTAATCAGAACATTTGGGGCTTATGCAGAAGGTGTAGCAGCTGGATTGTTATTTGCTAACATGTTTGTGCCATTGATTGATTATCCTAAATGGTCAACAAATAAAATTAGACCAAGATTCTTAATTGGGTATGCTGTAATCTTAATTATTATGGGACTCATTGTTTACTTTGGTGCAGGAGGT
>Ga0180008_1002347_pt1 | contig 10368 bp, 17 predicted proteins | sample MM_PW_MetaG_FD_121121 | JGI IMG/M metagenome (GOLD analysis project Ga0180008, IMG submission 121121) | Groundwater microbial communities from the Aspo Hard Rock Laboratory (HRL) deep subsurface site, Sweden - MM_PW_MetaG | ecosystem: Environmental > Aquatic > Deep subsurface > Groundwater... | reverse complement strand
CAGCTGGGAGAGCGCCACCTTGACAGGGTGGAGGTCGCTGGTTCGAGCCCAGTCGGGATCATTAATTAATAACCCCCATGAAACCTTTATAATCAAGGGTTTTGCTGAAAAAGTCATTCGCTTAGGTGGATGACTTTTTCTTTGGTTTTGGCTCTGTGTGACCGAAATGTGACGAATTTTATTTTGAGTTATCAAAAATAAAAACCCTACTAGAATTTAATAAGTAGGGTTTAACACTATTCTTTTAATTAAAGTAATTAAGGTTGTATGTGATTTTTATTTCTGTAACAATCTTCTCGTCTAATAAAGCAAATACTTCACCAACCACATCACTTACTGATGAATATCTGGCAACACTAGGATTTTCTTCAACTACAATCAAACTTTCTCGTGGTGTAATCCCAACTAATGATAAAACATCTTTTTGTTCGTTAATTTCGAACTTATTATCAGGATTATCGGAAGTATACGAATTCAATCTGACAACAGCATTTTCAATTACCAAAAATTCCACTTGATACCCATCTATTTCATAGTTATATGAAGTGGTTGCATAACTCTGGCCATTAGGACTTTCATAATTCCATTCATCCTTGCTAATAGGATCACCTAACTTACTAACCAATTCTTCAGTTGTAATTCGACTATACTGAGAAACATCGAGAATTGTATTTACACTAGTCTTTGGTGCACTTTCTACTTCACCACATCCAGTTAATGCGAGTACTAAGCCGATTAAACTCATAAAAATGATTACTATTCTTTTCATTCTGGACACCCCTATTATTTTTACATTAATATTACCACATATTAGAAAATTATTTTTAAATATACCTATTTACATCTTATATGAAGTTTCCTAAGTTTGTTGGTTTAGATTTTATTGTGGGGAGAGTTCGAGTGGAAGGTTGATTATGAGGTGAATTTTCGGTTTCACTAAATTTTACAGCTAAAACCTCTTTAGCTAAACCGCTAAATGATGCAGAGGACATTAGCGATTTTTTTAGTAATTCCATTTGTCTAGGACATGTTTTATTAAATGCGACGCCTTGAGTGATATATTTACCCTTACCTCTATTTTTCATTTCTTCGATTAATGCGTCTACTTCTTCTTCTGATCTAAGCCATATCATATTTATAGCATCCTAATTGGTACATAGCATCAGCATTACTCATTTGTGGATTATCCATAACCTTTGCTTTAGGAAAGTACTCTTTAATGTATTCCACTAATTCATGGTCCAATGCTCCTCCTCCCAGAAGATAAACAATGTCATTACGATTCCAAATCGAAATTAATCTACCGCAAATATAGTCAGCAAGCGCTTTTGCATCGTAGGCTTCATTTAACGCTTCTAATCCTTTACCAAAATACGTACCACTTTCTGAATCAATAAATCGATTTACCCCATCTTCATTTATCGTCGTAGCATAGCCAATTGTTCGAGATCCTAAATCGATGTACCTGGTCTTTCCTTTTGGTTGATAAAGCCAGAAAGCAACAGCGGTTTCTGGTGCAACTGAGACATCTGTAATAGAAAACGTTTTTCTTATACCGTTAACGGTTATGGTGTGAGATTTTTTTAAGCGGTTTATCCTTCCTATTTTCTCTTCTTCGTTATGCATTTTAATGGGTACCGATGTTACTAAGTAGTTAGATAGGTAACCAAACTGATGAATGCCGACCAAAATAGATAAATCAAAGAATAGATTTTGTTTAGATTTTGTATGCATCTCAAGAGGTAAAGAACAATCATATTTAGCTAATGTGCCCATAACGTATCTTTCGCCTTTGTACTCAACAATATAATCGTGCTTGCCAGTAGCTTCTGTTAAAGTCCGATCACCGTAAAGTCCTTTCACACTAGAAAATAGTTCACGATGTCTTTTAGTCACTATCCCAGTCGTGCTTCCTCCGTCATCAATAGAAATTACGCCTACCGTCACTTTAAAACTCCTTTTAAACTTATTTGGTTTTTCCACTTGTAATGAACAAATGTTTTAAACACTTTTAAACAACTTCAAATTCATTGACCGCACGAAGTACATCTAAGTCTTTTATGTGTTGTTTCTTTTTTGCATTTTCCGCAATATGCTTTCATCTGAGCACTCCTCTTCTTATAAAGCTTCTTGCAGCTCTCTCCAACTTCTACCGTAAATCTGTGCATGCCTTTTCGTTAAAAATGAATTGTCGTATGCAGGTTTCACTGGTGGCTTCATTTTGCATATAAAAGCAGGTTGTAAATCACTTCCCGCTCGAACTGATATAATCGCATGCCACATTGGAAGTTTGACCGCTTGCTCCATTGGTAGCGTGTCTTCAAAACGATGACTAGATAGTTCAAATGTCTTTAAGTGGTCGTTTGCGAAAAGAAACTGTTGGACCCCTCCACCCTGTAGGTTATCCTGTAAGCTCTTATCCAACTTACCCCAATGATGAAAGGCATATAATGACCCTAGACGTTCTTTTCTACCTTCAGTACCAATACGACCCATTAACTTTGTTAAACCTTCTGTGGCGTATTGCTCAGGCTCATTGAATACCACGAAGCATCCATTCTTTTGTTTTTCTTTATCCATTAACATACGAGTCATAAAAGTTTTGAGCGTAATCCAATGTACTAAGGTTTTAGTAGCTAGCTCACCCAGCTTACGATTAGGTATGCGAATGATGATTACTTTTCCTTCTCGCATCCATTTCTCGAAATCGACTTCTTTTTTAGGCTCTTGCGCAAAAATATCGTGCAAAAGATCGTTACCAAAGAAGGCATCTAATCGATTGAGTATTGCGTCTGCTTTATTTCCAAGATCATCATTAGTACCCCAGCTTATTAAGTCTCGTGCTAAACGCACATTTCCTTCTACTTGTAATTTTTCAATTGTATCCATTCGGAAATCTTCATCTTCAATTATTCGTTTAATATTGTATAAGGATCCACCAGAAGCTTTAGCAGCTTCGCGTAGATATCTTGATGATCTCGACAAACCTTCCATGTTCATAAAATCTATTATTTCATCACCGAAGCGGGACGCACCGGTTCTTCCTAACTTCGAAATGACTTCTGTTAAATCCATAGGAACTATCCAATCACCATTCCCTAAATCAATATCAATGACTTTATCAGAGGGTAAAGAGTCTCTAATGCCATCAGCCATTCCTCGCTCTCCCTCTTCAACAATGGCATCTGGAATTACTGCTGCTATTCCGTGATTCATGCAACCATCAATAATCCAGTTTTTAATAGCGGTATCTTTGCCGGAACCCTGTCTGCCGATAAATGTGTAACCTTGATAAAGCAAATCAGGATTACTAACTGGCATATAGATAGGTATTTTAGTGTCTTTTACTTCAGCTACGCCTAACTCAATCCCTTTGGAGTCCCGTAAAACCTCAGATATATTTACTTCTGCTTGATTCTTCACATCTAATTCATCCGCATACCTTCTTTGTAAATCCTTAGAAGGTATTTGCATAGCCAGTCGACTCATTTCATCAGTTGATACGAGATTTACATTTACATCATACTTTGATTTTAATCTAAGTTTTAATGTGTTCATCTCGTCTATTATTTCGTAACATCTTTCTTTTCCCACCTTGACTCCATGAAGCTCGTTATCTTCTACCATATCGTTCATAGATAGCGCTAAAGTTTCACCAATAGTATCACGAGTCAGTTTGTCGGATGAGTGCGCAGCGACTCGTATGTGCGTTTTAAAGATAGGTGTATTCATTTTAGAAAGACTGGATGTACTCAATCTGCTTGAGTTGATCTCATCTTCAAGGGTATATCCGTTTTTAACGATTTTTTCTTTATTGAATTCCTTATCTGACTTAAAGAATACGTTGGAGAATGCTTGGAAGGTGTCCACGAGAATAGCATTAACTTCATTCACTAAACCCGCTAACGCAATTCGAATTAGAGGAACTACATTACTAGCGCTTATTGTTGCTCTTTGAGGAACTTTACCTTTAACAAGTTTCTCTTTGGCCCAATGAGCATTCTTAATCCATTTCTTCCGGTCTTCTACCTCACTACAAATAGAAAGTCTTGCCATATCACCATCAAACTGTAATTCTTCCACTGTGTTTAAAATAGATGAGATAGGCGTTTGTTTTTCATTTGCATTAGTATTCAAAGAAAAAATATCATGCTTTAAGTATTTCAAGTCCTGTACAACGGTATTTTCAACAGGTATTTGTAAATCTGTAATAGGTACTTCTTTTAAGGTGACATCCATCTTATTTTCTATTTTTCTTTTTAATTTAATTGCCTGGTATTCAGTTGTAGAAACGTAAAACTCTATCTTTCTTTTCCCATCTATCTGTTTGAATACTACATCAAACCAAAAGTAATCTTTTTCGCGGAAATGAAATTTAAAACCATCACGATCTAATCGACTCCCCACACTTTCATACATCTCATACATTTTGTGAATGGAACGCCAGAGTCTTTTGTTATTGTTAGCGACGATTGAATGAGGAATAATGCGATAAACAACCATTTCGTTCGTCTTAACCTTTACTATTTTGCTATTGACGTCCAATGGTAATCCTCCTTTAATTTGATCCTAAAATTAGTGTTGCTGCAATTAATCCTCCTGCATAGATAGCAAGTGGTTTCATCATTCCACCTTTTCCGATCATCGCCCCAATTATTATTGAACCGCCAGCAACTAATCCTCCATAGCCCATAATGTCTGGAAGGTTTTCTACAAACCATTGCCAAGACACAACCCCTAAGTCTTTAAAAAAATTACCAATCGGCTTTAATATAAATTCAATTTCATTTTTTCTAATCCATGCATCGAATTCCAAAATACCATCTATCACCTAATTTCCTCCTTATATTCCTTTTAAGAAATCACGTATATCTACAGCATGACGCGCAAGCACATATCCGCAACAAACACCGATAATAATCTCCATTGCCTTTGAGCGGTGACCTAATCCCCATGCAGCACCTGCGAAAATAATTACTAGGACTACACCTGCATCAAACATATTCATTACCGCTCCATGAACATTTCCAAACGTTCCATTTGCATCTGCAGCAAATACATTTAATGGCATTGCAAAAGTAGCTACACTTGCTGGTACTATAGATTTTTTTATTGTTTGTTTAAATTCGTCTGGCGCTTTTGGCATTACTAATCCTAAATGCGAAAAATCAGTGTAATCTTCTTCTTTTACAACTTTATACTTTCTCATTCAAAAATCCCCTTTCTTGAATAAAGTCTTGAAATCCAAGGCATACTACACAAAACAGTTGGGAAAGGATGATTAGAATGTTTATTGCTGCGCTTATTGTTGGTTATGGAATCGGACTATTAGTGAACACTCTAGTCGGATGAGTTTAACTTGTTTCTAACATTTTTATCATGTTCCTTTAACTTGGCTAATCGATCTTCAGGAGATCGTTTAACTTCAACGACAGTTTCCTTCGACTGGATATCGGCTAATAACAACTTCTTAACATATCCACTAAAATTCTTTCGGCGTTTAATTGCTTTTAATATTAGTGCGTCTGTAGCGTTAGTGGTGTTAAAGCTAACGCTTTTTACTAGTTTGTTTGTTGTCATGAATAAATGCCTCCTTCGTGGTTTTTACTATGGTATGACCGGTATGACCAAAAGATTCCTAAAAATAAAAAAAGACCAGGCAATTCGCCCGGTCATGCTTTGCTGATTCGTTACTACACGTTGTTAGTAATAACGATATGCGATATGTATGTAGAATGTGCCTGATTTTCTAAATTAATTTACCTTAACCAAATACATTTCCAGTAATTCCTCAGTTCTATTTCGTAACCTAACATTTAAATACCTACGATCTTGTTCATAGCCACCATGAAAGAATGTATATGTCGTTGTCGTTTTATCGACGTCACCCTTAAGTAATTTCAGGTTATGATCTCTCATGTATTGCTTAGCAGACTTTAAATCTGCTTGAACTAATTTAATCGCTTTTTCTGTAATATTTACATAAGGTTTTCTCAACTTAAAATCACCTTTCTCAAAAGCTTCTCGATTGCGCTCAAGCACGACAATCACCATTGGTAGATATATCATCTGTTCAAAGTATTGAAGGCTTTCAGCAGGAATGAGTGCCATTTAAATTTCTCCTTTTAGTCAATTTCCTATAACTATAATAGATTTTAGACAAAAAGAAAAAGACCACCCGGTTAAGAGTGGTCTAAAAAGTGAAGGTTATTAACTTCTAATATAGAAATGTCGTTGATTTAATTATATCATTCTTGCTTCAAATAAACTATCCAACCATATTTCTCATTCAACTCTTTAGCAGCATTTTCTGCTTGTTTCTTATCATTGAAGGTCCCTGTAACTAAACGATATTTTTCTACTGGTTTCTTAACTGGAGCGGGTATTGGTTTAGGTTTAACCTTATCTTCAAGTTTGGCTTTTGTAGCAGGACCATAACTTCCATCAACCACTAACCCATTTGCTTTTTGAAAAGCTTTAACCGCACTTTCCGTAGCTGGTCCAAAACTGCCATCTACAGCAATCTTTAATCCAGCTTTAATTAAATCGTGTTGAAGTAATCTAACTTGAGCACCTATATGTCCGCGTTGTAGATAACTCGCCACTTCGTTCACTACCTTTCCATTAAAATCTAATTGGATCCGATTTCGAAACGGAATGAATGAACCATCCCGCTTTAAAATCACCGCAGGGCAGTATTTCCCACTCCATTTTTGATGTGGATTAACTTGCACAGGAGTCCAGTCAAATGCTTTCAAAAGGAACACATGTAACGCTATAGCGTTTTCTTCAGTCTGTGCCCTATCACCATCCACATTCATACACTTCTCGACACCGATTGTTGTTCGATTACCAGAGTTTAACCCCCAACCATCACCACAATGGAATGCAGGCTCGTTAAATGGAATGTGTTGAATAATAAAGTGTTCGTCCACAGTTATGTGCCAACTGACATGTGAAGTATCTCTAGGATGATATCCGGCCATGTTATGAATGTATCGATTATGCATATCAGCATTTGCGCCACGACCTGCATTACCAGTGTCGTGATCTGTAATTCCTTTAGGCTTCATGAAGATACCTGGTCGAATTTCAGGATTACCTTTTTTAACGATGTCTACAATGACTGTAGCTTTACCAATCTTGGCTCCATGAGGAAGAAGTATCATTCCCTCACGCCCAATCTTTATTAGGCTTGTCATATTTCAAAGCTCTATTACTATCACTTAATCCTAAGGTTGTTGGATCTGGTACTATGTTGATAGCGTTTATAACAGTTAAAACAACAAGATAAGGATTAGAAATGAATTGTAGAAATGTTTCCCACACTACTGACCATGCAGTGAAATCATCAAAGTTCAAACCCATATACGCAAGAACAGGTATCATTAAAGCACCAATAAATCGCAATAAAAAAGTTAAATTATTTTTAGTGAATCGAATTCCCCAATTAATTTTCATTTGATTTTTTCTCCTTTTCATCTTCAAGAATATTTACCGTGTCTGCGATTGTCATAAATGTTGAAAGTGTCCATACGGCTAACATAATACTCCCAATGTTTGGGAAACCTAATAAATAGCCTGATAGGATGATAAGAGTGAATATGCCTGCTCCAAACAGTCCGAGAATTTCTAAGTACCTATTTTTAAAGACAAATGCCGTAAATAATATTACGGCTATACAGAATGCTGCAATTGCATATCCGATTTGTGGAGAAATATCTAAATAGAAGTCATACAATACGGTCGAGCTTTTTGTAAATAACGTATCTTCGACCGCAAAAATAATTGATAGTCCGAGCATTAAAAAGAAATTCATTATGCTTACTGGCGAGATCCCCAACTTCAAATTAACCACCTACTCCTTTGTTTGACAGATTCCATATCAACGCTATTGCGCCACCTAAAATACCTGTCGTTAATGTTCCGATAATGGCTGTAAGTATCGCCCTCTTTAACCAGGTAGTATTATCAAGAATTGTTTTAAGATCATCTTTTATATCTTTGATTTCTTTTTCTTGCCATTCTGTCTTGACTTCTACTTTGCTGACTCGACTTTTAATCAATTCGATTTTCCCGTCTTCTTCAAACATAGCGTGATTTAACTTTTGTATTTGTTCATGGATTGTCAATAGCCCATTTGATTCTTCAGCCATCCCCTCACCCTTTCTTTTCTACACATAAAAAGACACCTCAAATGAGATGTCTACTGTACTAAATATTTTTTATGTTGTTCTCGTTTCCTTTCATCTGAGAGTACAGCATATCCTTGTGTTGTAGATGGACTACTGTGTCCCAATAAATGTTGAACACCGACGATATCAGCACCATTATTTAGTAACAATGTAGCAAATGTGTGGCGTAATGTGTGTGGACTAACGCTCTTTTCAAGTCCTGCAAATTCAGCAATCTTTCCAATTTCTCTTTGAATAGCACGATGTCCCACACGTCTAAAAGGCTTTCTTTCTGTAATGAACAAAGCTTCTTCCTTATCATGTCGATTCTTCAAGTACTTTTTCATGAAATACATTGCTTTAAAACTAAAATATACTTCTCTTTCCTTATTACCTTTACCAACCACCTTGCAACTCATAGCTTGCAAGTTAATATCTGTCTTATTTAATGACTGGACCTCTGATAAGCGGCAACCAGTAGCATACATTACTTCAAGTAATGCACGTTGTCGAACTGTAACGCAGGATTCTCTTAACATCTCAAGTTCTTCTATTGATAATGCTTTAGGTGCGCGTATCTCTTTCTTAGGAGGTTTTAGACGAGCGGTAGGATCTCTTAATAGAATCTCTTCTCCCGTTAACCAACCGAAGAACGATTTCAACACCGAAAGCTTTTTACTTATAGAAGACATCTTCAGATGTTCAAACTCCGCCAAATAAATTCTAATATCTCCAGCAGATATATCTTCAGTTCGTCGTTTCACTCTTTCTGCAAAGATTCTTAACTCTAAGGCGTAAGATTTCGAACTGATTGGACTCATGCCTTCCAATTTCTTGTTGGCTAAGAAAAGTTTAATCTTTTCGTGTAGATCAGGATGAGTAGTATCTTCATCTACTTTTGTGATGTGATAATTTTTGAGAATAGCAGAAAGTTCACTTCTTACCTTCTCGACGTGAACAGGTACTTTCTCAGAGATGAAACCAACTAAGTCCGTAATCATTTGTTCTGTGGATGTATTCATTGAATATTCCTCCTCTTATTAGTTATATAACCAATATAACTAATATACAAACGAATGTTCCGATTGTCAATAATAAGTTATATAACTTATAATACATATATAAGTATATATATTGACTATAGTACATACTATATAAAGAGGAGTGATTTGAATGGCAGTTGATAAAACAAAGAACACACAGGTTCTTGCTACATTTTCAAATGAAACGGTTGAAGAGATAGAAAATTACTGGCACACTAATTCTCTCAAAAATCGAAATGAAGCAATCCGTGAATTAGTTAAAAAAGGTTTAGAATGTGAAAAATCAAAATGACAAATATTAAAGAAGTAGAACAAATACTTATAAATAAGCCAACTAATTTGACGGCCAGAAGATGGTTGAAAAACAAACCTCTTTTAAACAAGATTTTAAAAAGTCATTCAGATTGGAATGAAGATCATTCAATTCATCATCCTGATATGGTTTTCACATTGGAAGAGAATATTAATTATTTCTTAGAAAATCCATCATTAATTGAAGAAGAAAGAGAGCCGTCGGAATGAACCGATTGCTCTCTTTTTTTTATTTCTTTATTTGTCCAGCTGCAACTGTTATCCAAAACCCTAGCCAACCAATAAACAACATAGTCAAAAAAGGATGTTCATATATAGATTCCACAAATAAAAACTCCTATCATTTACGACGTATAATGATCCTGTAGCGACTTATTCAACTACAATTGGATCACCATTTCCGTCTAATCCTAATGCAGTTAAATCACCCATTACTGCTTCTTGAAATTGTGCAGGAACTTGTGAAATCGTTCTGCGTTTGTTAATGATTAAAGCAACATATAAATCTACCATGTTATTACCTCCGATTAGTTTAATTAGTATTTTAAATAGTAGCTTGAGCATCTAGTTTCGCCTGTACTTCTGCACGATAACGTTCTGGAATTTCTTCGATTGTTCTTTTATTTTCATTGATTAAACGAACATATAAATCAACCATTAAGCAGTCCCTCCAATTTCAGCACGTAACATCATTACTTCTTCGAACGTCATAGCAAGAGCATCCATCAAAATTAAGTTATCTTGTTGAAGTTGTTCTATTTTCTGTTCAACAGGCAAAGGATCTTTTAAAGGATTTTCAGAAAAACCTAAAAAATTACCTTCTGAGATGTTCGAAACAT
>Ga0180008_1002346_pt1 | contig 10368 bp, 16 predicted proteins | sample MM_PW_MetaG_FD_121121 | JGI IMG/M metagenome (GOLD analysis project Ga0180008, IMG submission 121121) | Groundwater microbial communities from the Aspo Hard Rock Laboratory (HRL) deep subsurface site, Sweden - MM_PW_MetaG | ecosystem: Environmental > Aquatic > Deep subsurface > Groundwater... | reverse complement strand
TTCGGTCACTTGTTTGACCGCCTGGATTTTGAATTCTTCGGGATATCGCTGGTTGCTCATGGCACCTCCTAATGGGCCTCATTTTAAGGCTTGGAGGTGTCTACGAAACTAGGGGCGATTCAAGGTCCCGCAGCGGAAAAAGCCTTGGCTGGCCGTATTCAGAGTTACTTTCGAGGCCGGCGATTCATCGATCTACCTTAAATAGAGCGACGATGCCGTCGTATTGATTAATGCGCGTCCACCAATAAGTGTTGGCCTCGAAAACCCGCTTCCCGCGGTTCCGCATCCGATCTGCCACACGTCCATTCAAGGAGGAATACCAATGCCGAGCTCTGAGCTACTCCCCTACATACTACCTGCTACCAAAATCAACGAAAACTAACTCGCCCTTGGAGCAGCTAAAATGGAGCTAACTTGTGGATTGAGCAGCAAGGCAGCACCGAAATGCCGACAACATTCGCGGCACGTTGGATACCATCGACCGCAACGAAGAATTCATCAAGCTAACCTTGGCGGTACTCATTGCTCCCTGACTGATCGCCTGGAACGCCGGCATTTTCGTGGCCTCGCAACATCAATCGGCGGACGCCTCGATTACCGTATACCCATACAAAATTCGGATTGTCCCACTATAAACATCGAAGGAAACACCGGCGAGGGGCTTGGATGCCTTGCGCCGTGGTGAACTCCGTGGTGAAGCGCAGCGTGAGTGACACAACGTGGCGCTAACGGCCCAACTCCCCTTGCGCCACTTGCAGGATAAAACCCTGCGCGCAGACCTGATGTGTGGGGGGGGGGGGCGACCGCGCTGGGCAAATGACCGTGCTGCGCCAATAAACGCTCGAGTAGAGAAAGTTGCCCAGGCTCCATTTTTCCGGGCGATCTGGCCGCACCGGACACCACCCTAGTGAACAATTGAACAGATTGATGAAGGTGTGCCCAAGAATCAGCCCTACCTGATCCACAGGCGAGGTGTTGCGCGGGTACTGTGCCTGGCCATAGTCCAAATAGACGACGCATATTAAGGCCCGGGCGAGCATGACGGCTTTGTGATCATCACCGACAACAATTGCGATAGCATGGTGGACAATCACGACCGACGGCCCGTGGTGCTGACACCGGAGCTTGCCAGGGAATGGCTGGCTCCGGCCACACCCAAGCGTCTTTCCGAGCAGATGGCGTTGTGCCAAGGCGAGCTAGGCGAGACCTTTGAGGGGGTTCAAAGTAGGCACGGCAGTGGAATTACACCAAGCTCCTAGTCACAACCTGATACTGCAACAGTACGGGCTGGATTAACGTGTAAGGCGCACGCAGCGCGGCTTACACAGCTTTACTGAAAAAAATTTACCGTAGTTTAAGCGCGTTTAAGCCCAATTATTGCGTGACTGGTATTAGAAAACCCACCTTCCGGCGTGCTGCCGACCGAAACGCAACCTCCGATAGCCGTAGTGAGTTATTCAAATGTCGCTGGTAAACTCCAGGCCACGCTCGTGTGCATTAAGGGATGAAGACGAGAATAGAAGCCCTGGAGCTGCGAACTCCGGGGCTTTGCTTTTCCTATTCGGCAGCCACGTAAATTATCAGTGCAACAGCAACCACCCAGGCGCTGACCAGCAATGTTCCATTTGCAGCAAGATACTGATCCATAGCCTTTCCTTGTGCTCTGTCCAATCCGTTCAGCCCCGCTTACCCAGCAATGGCACTGACGTGCGCAATGCATGCCCGCAACAAACTCAATCTTAAATTTCCGCTGTGGCTCTCCGCAAAAACTCGTCCAGCTAGCGCCCCACGCAGCACTACCTCCTAGCTTGGATTAGGTCAAAGAAATTTTCCCAGGCCCGACCACTGAGTAAGAAGCGTAAAAAAAATAAACCTTTTCACGGCGCTCGGTTCAACAAACATGTAGCAGCATCACATCACGCCCGAGGAGAGACACCATGACGATTCGACTTTTGAAACAAGTTGGACTGACCTTCGCGCTTGTAGCAGGCTCGATTTCCACCGCAATAGCGGCCACGTCCAACGACTTCGTCAGCAATGCCGTCGAAAGCGGTATCACCGAAGTTGAAGCAGGCAAGCTAGCTCTTGAAAAAAGCAGCTCTGCTGATGTGAGAACCTTCGCCAAACATATGGTCAAAGATCATACCAAAGCCAATCAGGAACTGATGGCGCTAGCCGAGAAACTTGATATTGAAGTGCCGGATAACACTGCCCTGGCCGACAAGGCAAAGAAATCCATTCTGGAGCTACGCGACGAATCATTCGACCAAGCCTACGCCAACAACCAGGTGGCCGCCCATGAAAAAACCGTCGCATTATTCAAGAACGAAGCCAGTACCTCGGATAACGCCGAGCTAAAAGCTTTCGCCATTAAGACCCTGCCAACCCTTGAAGCCCACTTGAAAATGGCCAAGGAACTGCAAACCAAACAGATCCAGTAGTCTATCCACCAAAGGAGGCATTCGATCATGAGCTCGCAACTCAACGGCAAACGCATCCTCATCATCACCTCAAACACCGGCATAGAGCGCGATGAGCTGCTCAACCCCTTGGAAACCCTGCGCGGCTACGGCGCGACGGTGACTCACGCCTCCAGCAAAGGAGGCCTTACACAGACCTTTGTAGGTGATACGGAAAAAGATCAGGCCGTGGAGTCCGACTTACAACTGTCGGATGTGGTCAGCGGCAGCTTCGATGCATTGGTCATTCCGGGCGGCACGGTGAATGCAGACACTTTGCGTCAAGACATTGCTGCACTGCGCTTGATTAAAGACTTCGCACAATCCGGCAAGATCATAGCGGCGATCTGCCACGGACCATGGGCGCTAATTGACGCAGGCGTGATCAAGGGCAAAACCCTGACCGCGTATAAAAGCGTCCGCATCGATCTGGAAAACGCCGGCGCCGCCGACGTAGTAGATGCGGAGGTCAAGGAGTGTATGGCCAATGGCTGGACCTTAATCACCTCACGCACACCCGACGACCTGCCAACATTCAATGAGGCGATTGCCAAGGCCGTAGCTGACTGACCAGCTCAGGCCAAACACCGGACCGGTGGTGGGGGAGCGAGCTCCCTCGCCACAAATTACTTATCAGTACGGTGCTGCGCCATTTCGCGCTTGGGCCCGAACATCGCCCATGCGATCAAACCCAGCAACGGCACAAAGATCAGCACTACTATCCAAAGCCCCTTTGTCTCCCAGCCACCGGTGCTGCGCAACACGATATTGATCGCCCACAATTCTAAAAGCAGCAGAATCACCGCCAAAATTATCCAGATATATTCTAGATGCATGATTCACCTCCCTAGGTCTAAGCGTCAGGTCAAGCAAGACCCCATTGGGTTCCTTTAAATTTGGGGTGAAAGCTATGCTGAACCGAATATACGTAGTTGGCTCATACGTTCTGGGAACAATTACCACTGATGAACAAACCATTTCGATAGAGCCTGCCAGCACCAAAGACTAAATCCTGTTTGTATGCGCGAAATCTTCGACTCAATTCATTACATGGCCGCCAACATCACTGGTGTGGACACCACCAGAACGGGGCCACTCTTTCATTCGGACCCAATTGGACTAAAAAATGAAAAGTGCTTAGGACACGATCGGCCCACTATTTTCCGGTCCACGAACGCGTCGAATTGAATTAGCTCACGCTATCGGAGAGGATAATGGACATGTTGAGCAGGGCGGAGATCGAAACGGTTCTAGCCCATCGCCTGCCGAACTGCCTAATCGTCTGCACCATCAGTGGTGGCCCCCCTTATCAGTGGGTGTAATAGGTCAGTACGGAGACCAGTTCACGATCGTGAATATAGAGCGGCGTCAGTACCATGGCGATGCAGGTATCAATAAGCTGGTCCAAGAAATCCTCCAGGAGATGGTTCTGTCCAGACGGACTTCTTGGTTCGAGGTTTCGAGGAAAACCGGCTAGGGGCCGCGTCGCCTTACCCGTCACGTAATTTTACGCTGGTATGGCTTTACAGGTTGGCTCGCTTGCGACCTTGCCTCCTCTTTGATCTCCATAACCAGCCTCGCCATCGCTCGGCTCGATGTTAGGCTCTGAGCGTCGATGCCCGTTACAGTCAATTCGACCTCATGTGTCGTAGGGCTGATAAGTCGAATTGTCAAAATCTGATTGACGTCTACTTCACAGATACAACAAGTTGGCAAAAAGGACGTCTCTAAAATGTGTCTCAACTCGAGAAAAGAAATCATCACGCATCTCCATCCGATGATTTATTTTGTTATGCGTTAGGTTGCTGTACCTAGGCTGTTTCAATTTAGTCAAAACAACGCAGCCCGACGTTCATTTTTTCGCTAAGTCTCAGAAAGATATTTTTGCTCAGTCAGTTCTTGCTCTATAAGCGAGAACCTTGGACCGGCCATGCGGGGGCTTTTTCATTCGCCTTGAACCCTGTGGCCTTCGTAACTCCGCTCGTAAGTCTGCCCAACTATTCGGGCACGGTCATACGCCACTGATGGCTCTGCCGCTGTTGCCAGCCCTAGAGCAGGTCGGAGAGCATCTGGTAGTAGGTACGGCACAAAAGCTGGACCTATTCCCCACTAAGGAGCGTGCCGAGCAGATGGCGTTGCACCAGGGCGAACCGGTCGAGCTTTTCGAGTGGTTCAAGATCGCTACTGCCGTGTGAAACGTACGAAACAGAGGGCTGAGATGATACGGCCCATTACACTCGGCAGTGATGGGGAGTAACGGAAAAATGCCCCGTGAGGTGGAATACGCGTAACCCCTCACTCGTCCCAGCAAGCTACAACCGAAGCTACCAATTGCCGTTCGTACCCGATCCGCTGGAGGCGCATTTTATCTACTACAAACGTCCGCTTTTAGCCGATTGTGTTGAAAAAGTCGGTCCTTCCAGAATGCCCGCATACTGACTGCTGAAACGCCTTTTTTTGCACCCAGCTATGCGAAACCTGAGCCCGGAATCCTCTGCTCAAAGTAAAGATTTCAATCTCAAACGCGTACTTTTCTGCCGTGGAAACCATGGCCGACTTTTTCAACAGAATCAGCCGATTGCTGCTACTTAGTCTCAGCAAGTTCTCTCTCGGCCTACCCCCTTTGGTTTCCGTCCCTTCCGCTGCTACGCTCTTGAGTCCTCGATTGGAGTCGAAACAATGCCCACCGAATATTCACTTTCTGATGTTCTCGAGCGGCTGTACCAAAATCAGCTCGCCTTGGAGGCCGCGGTGATGGAACTGACCTTGAAGGTAGAAGACCAAGGTGCAGCGGAGATTGGTGCCAACGTCCGAGGCGCACTTCACACCATCGGAGAAAATGCCGGACACATCAAGCAGGGCTTGGCTAAGCTGAGAACCCAGGGTCACTGATTTAACGGCCCATGCGATGGCGAGCTTGGCGGTTATCCTGCACAGCATAAAGGCAGGACTCGCCGAAGTGTCAGAACTCCCGCGCGCTGCGCGCCGACATCGTGAAGATACGGGCGCCCTCCACCTTTCGTTATGAAAAGCGGCGCACCTTGATAATCATGTCCGAAGCCACCTTATGCTTGGGCTTGGCCGCTCGAATAACCCTGTGCTGACCATCGGCCATTGTTTCAACGAGCATTCCATTCCTGATTTCCATCACACTGAGTCCGGCCGCCAGCGTATTGATATAGGCCGCCTTAATCGCGCCTTTCGCCATGGCTGGAATTTTCTCTTCCAGCCGACTCACCAGTTCATCATTTAACATCTGGTTGACATCCATAACGAACTCCGCATTCATCAATACCGCCATCAACGCCCGCCGTCTTCAGCAAGATCTAATGACTGAGGAATGGCAATTCCAGACTCAGAGAGCAGACTGCAGGGGCCACTGTTCGGTCATTTTGACTCAGCTTTTCCCGCGATGATAACGACCCCAATCCGCTCTGCCAGATTGAGCAACGTGTCGAATACAGTCGAGTCGCCGGTCAAGCTGCGTGACGCCCCCTGCGGATGGAGCGCGCCGTCAGGAATCCGGTCACCGAAGAGCACCACCGCACATGCCGAATCATCTTGTCGCGACACCCAAGACAACCCTTGGGCATTTGGACACTGGCGGTGGATAGCCTCTGCCCATTTGCGTGTCGCCGGATATTGATCTTTCTCTGTGTCGATCAGTTGTTTGCGCGTGATGCCCAGTTTCCGCAGGGGCACGCTGGACAGATCAACCAGATGCAGCGGTTGGCTAACCTGGACGGTAGAATGCACCTGTCCAGTCAGCTTGCCTTTGTCGAAGCTCTTAAATCCAGCCGTATGGGGAACGTCGTGGAAGACGGTCTCCATCAAGGCGCACTCAACTGTCGTGCCGCCATACAAGGTGGGAATCGCCCGTCCCTGATCATTCTGAATCGGGCTGAAGCGTGCGTTGCCGTGCACACCGGGATTGAATTGATCCGGCTGATATTTATCCTGGTGCACACGCTGAAGCACAGCGCCTTTGGCAATCACAGTGAAAGTGACGTGCAACTTAGCCGCAGGCAGTGGGGTGACGTACGCCGCCAAAACCGTGGGATGCGTCGCCTTACCCTCACTAGACTCGGTACGCTGCTTAGCCATGGACAATGCCATGGATCTCATCCAGTGCGGCAGCAATCACCTGATCAGGCGCCGATGCCAACAGGTCCTGGGGCCGTTTGCCGCCCAGAAAGCTGTTATCTGAACGGAACCAGTAAGCCATACCCCAGCCGTCCTTGTGGCCAGCGAAAGCCTCAATGACTTTGGCTAATGCCTTGATCGGCCGATAGCCCGCGTCCGGATCCAAGCCATAACCAGGGAAATAGTCGACCCCACCGTGATTGATGGCAAAGATCTGCCCCTGCTTTTTCCATTTGTTGGGCTGGGCACTCGGGTTGCGGGTACTCAACTGGGCCACCTGTGCAATATCTGCGGCGGTCAGCCAGTCACCACTTTCCAAGATTGCTTTGCGGGCTAGGACCAGCATTGCCGCTTCCTTGAGCAGGCGAGGCGAAGGCGGCTTACGCGTCACAAACACCTCAGCCAGGCGCTCTAACGACTTCGGGTCCTGACGCTCCTGCAGCACCTCATACATCGAGGAGGCCACATTGGCGAAGTTTTCCGCCAATACTTCAAAAACACTGAGGTTGACCTGATCGAAAGACACGACCAGCACTCGGTCCGCATGCGAGCGGCTTAAGCTGGCCCTAGCTTCCTTCGGCGTACCGACCAAGGTGGAGACGCCCGACTGCTCTGTAACGCTCATGGAAATCTCCTCTCCAGTTATCTACGCTATCTAATCCTAGCATAGTCGTGATAACCCTAGCTCTAGCCTAAGCTCCATTCATCCGGATGCATAGGTAGGTTTGATTGGAGCACACCATGCCGTCGATCAGCACGGTGACTCTGGGACGAAAAGCCTAAGGATACGATCTTGGCTTTTTCAGTCATGCGAGCGAGCTCAAGACTAGCAATGGTGGACGGGGAGTTGGCATAAACCAGTTCAGCACTGCTTGAATTCCCAGCAGTCCACGACGTCAGATCGGGCGGTCCCGCCCCTACCCCCCTAGGGCTGAAGATCTGCATCACATCGTCCTAAGAAGGTGTTTTCTCGGCCAACAGTTTGGCATTGCGCTCAAGGCGTCGCTGATCGCGGGGATCGATTCCCTTCGCGACCAGCGCCCTGGCGATATCACGCAGAGCGCGAGCATCGCGTAGATCTATTTCAGGATAAGTACCTAGCGAAATACGAGGCTGTTTGCCCGCCCAAGAAAAACGAAAGTGCCAACTCTTGGTGCCTTTCGTATTGACGAAAAGCGCAAGGCCATCAAAGTCAGGGAGGGTGTAGTTTTTGGCGCGAGGTTTGGCGTGTCGAACCGCCGTAATGGTGAGGACCATCGTACCAACTCCACTCATTTGCATGAATGAGAGTTGTACTGTTTTCGAAGTGCCCAGCATCCCTAAAATCCGATTTACCAAGCGTCGAATTGATGTACTAAAAATGTACTAAAAAATTGCGGCTGTTGATGTATCGAAGTGGACTTTACTGGAACTAAAAAAGAGGCCAAAGCCTCTTTTTTTGTATTCTAAATACTTCAATGGAAGTCTATAGAAAAATAATTGGAGCGGGAAACGGGACTAGAACCTAGCCTCTAACCTTTTGATTTAAAAAGGTTTTCCTTGCTTCCTACCTCAGGAATGGACACTATTCTGGACTTGTTCTGGCCCATTGGCAAGTCCTATACCAAGTTTTTTCCACTGATGACCACAGACGGCCAACAACAACCATGACTCAGCCTTCACACGCCCCCTGAGGCGAGTCATTCGTGGAGGGGCAACAAGACCTCGTTGCCCCAACGAAACGGTCGCTCGGCAGTGCATGTGAGGGCGCCATGACAGGCCAGCCCTCTTCCTCAGACCAACTCAGCCCCGCTCGTAACGCAACGTCTCGGCGATTGCCAGCCACGACCTGCGCTCTGTAAAGCACCAACGCGCGGCTCCGGCCCGCCCCACCGATCGAACACCTGTCGCAACTGCAGGGTCACGCAGCGACGCCGGTATATCGACACTTCAGGAAGCAGTCACACGATTACGACCTGTGCATGTCAACTTCGGCTGCGTCAGAAACTTGTGGATTGCATCACACAGCAAATCACCAAAACCACTACCAGTGCGCGAATAAGAGCACTGCCCGCGGTCAAAGAGCATGTCAACAACCAACAAGGAAGATGCACCATGAGGATACGTCACCTGCGCTATTTCCTTATCGTCGCTGAAGAACAAAGCTTTGCTCGTGCGGCGGCCAGAGTTCACATCGAACCTTCCCCGTTGTCCAGAGCCATAAGAGATCTTGAGTCCTATCTCGGTGTCCGACTGCTCCATCGCACCAAGGGGCGTATACAGCTGACTTGGCCAGGGGAGATTTTCCGTGAAGAGGCTCGCCGCGTACTTGCCTTCATGGATAACGCCCTGACACGAGTGCAATCGGCCTCCCAGGGCTATCGCGGCAGGATACGCATAGCCATCGCCGATAGCCTGGCTCAGCCTCGGCTGACACAGCTACTGGCTCGATCCCGAGAGGAGAAACCCACCACCGAGATTCGGATCGTTGAAATGATCGTCAACGAGATGCACAAAGCGCTCTTACACGACGAGATAGATGCGGGTTTCACTGTCGACAGCACAGTAGCCACCAAGGGCTTCACAAAGTTTAGGGTTTGGGCCGAACGCCCTGCCATTGCTATTCCCACTCACCATCCGCTGCTTTCCCTGGATAAAGTGCCTCTTGGGGAAGCACTCCGGTACCCCCTGATTCTTTGCCATCCTGAACGTTGCGCCGGCGGACGCAATGTCATTAATCATTGGTTTGAGGACGACTCGCTGCTCTCTCCCAACATCGCTGAACATGTTTCTGGTCATGAGCCCATGATGATGCTGGTGGCCGCTGGCTATGGCATTGGTATCGGGTTGGAATCGCAGCTTTCCATTTACAACCACCCTGACGTCATTGTTCGGCTGGTTATCGACGATATCCCCGACACCGCAACATTCATCGTTGTACCGGACAGGCTAATTTCAGCAGAACTGGAGTGCTTCATTAAAAGAGCGCAACAAATCGGGGAAGCATGACCGATGCGTGAGCAAGAATGATCACCCCATCCTCAGTTCTGGACTCTCACATTAAGTTCCATACATTTTTGTCTGGAGCACGACCCAAATATCCCCTTCATCATCGCGAGATAAAGGGGATAGCCTTTGAATTCAGTTGGTGTGCACCGGCTCATGCACAAGCGCGCTAGCGTGTAGCGCTTGTCAATCGCAACCTACCGTTACTGACGGACATTTTTTGTCGCCCGCATGACAGAAAATGCCGCGTTCACTCGCGCATAGATTAAACAGCGAGCGTCCGCCAGACGGACTATTTATCAAGACGCCGAACCTTTTAACAGTGTCAGTTCCACGGATAGAGTTGGCCGCAATGCTTTGCCTCGCAGCCGGATGACGGAACATCAATACGGTGGTCAGTACCGTCCTATTGTTTGATGTGCTTCAGGGGTGGCAGCGATTCAATACGGGTCAACCCGAGAAGTGCCACTGAGCATTAAGGAGTGACCGCTATGTCTGAACAGAACCCTGCTCCAGCCCCGGAGCGACGCATCCTTCGCCGCCCGGAAGTTGAGGCCAAGACAGGCTTCAAGCGCGCCTATCTTTACAGCCTCATGAAGGCGGGCCAATTCCCCAAAGCCATAAAACTTGGCATCCGCGCCGTTGGTTGGGACTCCGCAGAGATCGACCAGTGGATCACTGACCGTCTTAAAGAACGCGTCTGACTTAGCTCCCCATTCCTTGCCGAAGAGGAGCAAGCCATGCAGGTGATTTCTGTTATCTCGACCAAAGGCGGCGTAGG
>Ga0180008_1002345_pt1 | contig 10369 bp, 7 predicted proteins | sample MM_PW_MetaG_FD_121121 | JGI IMG/M metagenome (GOLD analysis project Ga0180008, IMG submission 121121) | Groundwater microbial communities from the Aspo Hard Rock Laboratory (HRL) deep subsurface site, Sweden - MM_PW_MetaG | ecosystem: Environmental > Aquatic > Deep subsurface > Groundwater... | reverse complement strand
ATCTACAGTAATTTCCACAGTTTCCGCATTTGCTGTTGTTGGAGTAACAGACTCACTTCCAAAAGAATCTACTGAAACTACCTCAATATAAAAAGTAGCCTGATTATTATAAATAACTTTTTCCCCTTCTGTCAAATACCTTGTGGCCCTATTAACAACTGTTTTAGTCCATGCAGACCAAACACCATCTCCTATTCTGGTTCTATACTTATAATGAGAAAAGTCCAAATCGGCGGCACTTACCCATTGGAAAGAAACCGCATATAAAAAAGAGGTTGAGGTTAGTCCTATTACATTATTAGGAACACCATTAGTAATTGTTATTTGGTTTGGAGTAGTTGAAAGCTGTAGATACTCATCCTGCGCCCAAACCTTTATTACCAAAGTGTTTTCGGGAACTCCACCACCATCTTCCTGGTTCATGTAATAAGTATAAATAAACCTTCTATCTGTAACGTACACAGTTCTACGTTCGGACAAATCATCATTTAAAATAGATACCTTATAATTTTTTAAGTCAATTGAATCAGAAGCAGACCAAATAAGATCAACATCATTTGTTTCGAAAGCACTGATACTCCCAGTAGAACTAATCCGTAAACCGGTTATATTATTAGGAACGGGATTTGTTATTACTATTATAGCCGGGTCCTCACTAAATCTCCCGAATGAATCAATCGCCCAAACCTTAATGGTTAATGATGGAGAAGGAATTCCACTTCCATCTGAAATATTATTATCTATTGTATAAGTATAGTAATTTACGGAAAGATGCTCTTCCCTTCGCAAAGAACCATCGTAATTAAATATTTGCAACTTATAAGTAACAGGATAATTTAATGTAGGTAAAAATGTGCCTGCCCCACCAGTTTCAATTCCTGCCACATCAGGAAATGTTGCTGTAGTCAATCCCCATATTATTCTTAAATCCTTAGTGTACCAGGTCGTTGCCAATCCTCTGCCCACTATTTGTAAACCCCCAACAATGGGTAATGCATTTACATCATTACCATAACCAGAAAAAAGTTTAGTTACTTGCTCCCCTGATTCAGGATTATCCCTTCCAGACACAGCAAATGTATAAGTTGTCCCCGGGTTCAAATAATGAACATCATAATATGGAACAGAACTATGTCCTGCTCTAATCCAATGTGTTTGGGAAGATTCTCTGTAAAAAATATACCACCTAATGGCTTCACCACGCCATGATAAATGCATTAATCCTTGATTATCCGTATCTCTCCAAAATTCTACTGCTAAAAGGTCCTTTACAAATTTCAAAGAGGTCTCAGACTCATAAGCTGGAATAGTAACATCATCACTATAAATCTCAGACCTGTATTCAAGAGCGTTAATCTTCCGTTGTTGATCTTTGCCCCTTGTAATTGATCCTATTCTAAATTGCTTAGTTACTTTATTAATCGGACCAAAAGAAAAAGGAGCATGTAATTCAGGTGTGATACTCCAACTTGTAGTTGCTTTCAATGCAAGCACATTCGTTGTTGTTGTTACTCCCACTGTTTGTAATTCAACTTCCTCAGTTGTATCCAATGTTTGATGCCGCACAATAACTTTATATGTTGTCGCTGGTTGCATTGTCACTTCCCTATCTATAGTGACAGTAGTTGGAGTAGCAGAAATAACTCTTCCAGAATATCCCCATAGAGGAAGATCATGGGACACATAAATAACATCTCCTGCTTGACAAGCAAGGGCTTCAAGGGACACTTCAAATGAAACACTCCTTTGTAAGTATCTATTACAATTTAAAAGGAATTGGCCATGTTTTAAAGCAGACAATTTGTTTGTACAACCAAATAAAATTATCTGGGATTTATTTATCTGTTGGGTTGTGGTATCAAAATCATGGGAACGGAGTTCAACCGTTTGCCTTGAATATTCCCGATCCTCATCAAAATAAGTAACATCGATACAATTCATCCGTTCTGTTCTTGACAGGAATGTTTCCCTAAATGTGTCTTGAACAATATTTCCCATAGTGAAAAGTTGAACAGGACTTCCAGACGTTTCTATAACTACTCCAAAACTTGTGCCTTTTTGAACAATATGACCACGTCCAAATCCACCAACAAGACGAAGAGCCTCTGGCACACTCATGATAGTATCTATGTAAAGATTAAATTCCCTTGAAGCAAGTGCATTCACGGTTGCCCATGAAGTAAACTCACTTAAAATCATTCGGGCATAATCAGCACCATAAGCATAATCAGAATTAACTAAAATATCATAACCAACCCATGCAGCATTATTGGCAGGTTTAGTTGTCCAACCACCAACATACACAGGTACCGTTAACCTTTTTACCAAACACGTTGTTAATGGCTCATTTCCACTAAGTTGATCTGTTGCAAGAGCTTTAATGGCAAGCAATGAGGCTCCTGGATATCCAAAAGAGTCATAAATTATTTCCTGTAAAAATCCAAAATACCCAATGGCACCGTAATGCCAATTTCCTTCCATATAGCCATAATTGGCATTAAATTTTATTTTTACATCATATTCTCCAGGAGTAATATTGTCATACCGCCAAACAAACCGATATGATTTTCTTTCATTTCCTGTAACTGTTTTAGGGCTCCAATCAGTCCATGCAGGATCACCAACTTTTTTATGACTAATCCCAATAGACAATGATAATGATTCGGCACTACCATCATCTCTTAAATGAAATAAACCATTTCCAAACACAACTCCAACAATTAAACCCTCAACAGCATTACCAGATGTTCTATATTCAGAAGTATATGTACCATTGGCAGGAATTCTATAATTTACAATTGTCTCAGTTATTGTGTCAGAAAACAAATCTATGGCTGTTTGAGGAATAGTTCCCAATTTTGTTTCAACAACGGCGTCAGGGTAATTTGTAATTGGGTTACCATTTATTTCAATGTCCGTAATGCTATCAACAGCATGGTCGGCTATAGCATATAAAAGATTAAGATATTGTTTGTCCCCCTCAAATGTGGTGTATCTTGCAAGTCGTGGAGGAGTAATTCTCATAGTACCATAAAGAACTGGCCACGGAAGTCCTTCAAGGTCTCTATTTTCCCCCACTGCCCAACTATATGTTGGTGATGTTGCTAAACCTTCTACTCCAGATAAAGAGGGGATATCCGGCACCGGTGGGGGAAGCATCATATTAATTGCTACACCAGCCGCCATAACAGCCGTCATATAATACCAAGCCATCTCCTCTTGTTGCATCCAAATAAGAACAATCATAACAACAAAATTAGCCAATGATCTTAAAATCTGTTTATCATCATCTCCAGTATGAGGTACCGCACAAAAAACAATGTTATCCCCAGGAGAAGGAGATGTAACTATAAGTTCTTCCGGAAGAATTCTTTTACCATTTATAGAGAACTCAATATCCAAATCATCCGATATAAGTGGTAAAACTTCCCGGGCATACTCAGTAATAGAGTTTCCCTCTTTATACTCTACCCACTTAATAATGGTACTTGTAAATGGCTGAAATGGATTTGTTACAGCAGATACAAGTAATTTATTATTTACATTATGGCCCAACATAACGGTAAAATCCTTCTATCCTGTTTTTCCAAAACATATGATTAATAGGCTCAATTACGGAATTCCTTTTTTTAAATGTGTGCAAAAACATTCCATTTCCAACATACACACCATTATGATTACATAACATTGGCAGCCTGCTACTCACTTTTAAAACAACAAGGCAGGGCTCTTCAGGCTCTTTAAGTAACTCCCAATGAACTCGTTGACTATTAATCTCTTCATGAATCTTTAAAGAATCAAAACATGAAACTAAAAAATCAGGAACATTTATTCCATACTTTGCGAATCCAAGCATTGTAATCCCCCAACAATCAGCACCATCTTTATTCCTACCACAATCCATAAAAGGGATGCCAATCAAATCATCTAAATTCACTTTAGACATAAAGACCTCGTCTGCCCGTTGCCGGAGCCCCTCCAAAATTATGTGAATTACCTAATTCCCGACACCTTGCAAGAGTCCTATCACACGTTGTTGGTACTCCTACATACTGACACCGGGAACCTGTAAACAAATCATAACGACAAAAGTTTTTAAGAATCCTATTTCTTGGAAACCTATTATTATATGGATTTGCAGCGCCTAATATAAAATGTGCCCATGTTCTATCACAATTTGAACTAACACACTCAAAAGATAAATTCACTGTGGGATTAGAATCAGCAAGTAAAGAAGAGTTTACAAGGTATAATTCAACTTCTGAACCAACCCCTCCAAAATTTGCATCCAACTCCATATATGCTTGCATCACACCCGTAATATTACCAACCCTAACCTCAAATTGGGGAACTTCTCCTTTTGTACTTTCTCCAATCTCATCGATTTCAAAAGGAAATTTAATCCAAGTTTCTCCTGCCCATACCGTATCTGTGTTATCACCACTTACACGTATAATAGTGGTATCAGGCAATGTGATCTTTAATAACAAAATCCACGCACTATTGGTGGCCAGTTTATTTTTTTCAATTTTTGCTAATGCAGAAATATTAAGCATTACACTTCCTCTAATTTTAATGCATTTAATTTAACATGGATAGTTCCCATTGGATCTGCTTCTGGAAGTCCATACTCTTCCTCAAAAAATCGAACAATAAAAACAGTGCCCGTAATTGGATGTGTAAAATTAAATGAACCACCTAAATTTGCTTTATAAAATGCCAAAAGAATGTCATACTCAGTCCGTAAAAGCCACTCCCATCCAATCGTAAACTCCATTTTCGTTTGAGTATTTCCCGCAGATGATTGTACATATCCGGCCTCAAATGGTGTTTTTATTTGTCTTTTTCTTGGACGTTCTTTAAATAACATCCAATCGGATGTACGTATTGTTGAAGGAAAATCAGCCATTACATTCCTTTCGCTAACGCTTGCACATTATCCCGTAAGCTCATTTTATTCCTATTAAGTGCATCAAGCCAAACTGTCACTATCATCCCTTGTGGATCAGCGGAGGCCTCAGACGTTGCTTTTGCTTCTACACCTGTATTATTATTTATAATCACTTTTACAGCACCAGTGGGAGGACTTCCCCCCTTATTCACATACTCTGGTCCATTTTCTGCAATATTGTAAGTGCGTTTAGAACGAACCCCCATACCAACAACAGGTTCATTTATCCACCCACCTTCAGCACGATTTATAGGAGAAGTAGGTCCGGCACCAGCAACGGCAGGGGCAGGAGCCGTAGTTGGTATAGATATACTGCTAACAATGCCTTGAATAGCATTCAAAAGAAGTTGCCTCATAATCATTTTACTTAACCAATTCAATGTATCTATGGCAAAATCTCTAAACGCTTCTCCAGCAGATTTTGTTCCATCTATAAACTCAAAAATGGCACCTGTTAAATTATCTGCAATTTGGTCCGCTATGTTCTTTCCTACATCTATAATAAACTCACCCCATGTTTGCATGTCCACACGAGCTTTAGCCATTCCAAAACGGAGTTGCTCTAACCAAGTACTATCTACAGCCCTCTTGCGTTCTGTGTACTCTTCAAGGGACAACAAGTTTTGTCCATATGCTTCGTCAAGAATTTCAATATACTCTTCAGTAGTTTTTACATGATTAGCCAACCATTTTCTGGAGTTTTCCAAACGTAATTTGACAAGTTCTTTTTCTTGCTTACTTGCACGTTTGTTATGTCTTTCCTCTTCTTTACCCTCACGGAGGAAAGGCCTAAGCAAGTCCTTCTCAGCCTTTTCTTTTTCCTTTTTTCGAGCTTCCTCAAAAGCAGTAACAATCCTAAGCCTTTCTTCCTTCTCGGCTCCTTCTAACATGATTAAAAATTCAGAAAGCGTTTTCTGCTCTTTAATTTCATTATTGGCTTTTTCTTTTAATATCCGAAAACTATTGAAACTTTCCTGAAGTTCCTTAGCTTCTCTATCATCTATATTTTTGGCATATATATCGGAAAGTTCGGAATAAAGTGCCATTCTCTTATTAAAATACTTTTTATCAATATCTATAAGCTCCGCTTTATAAACCTTCTCACTCTCAGCAAGAGCGGTGGCACGTTTCTTTTCATCTTCCCAAATATTAATTTTGGCATCCCTTGCACTTCTGGCAATTGCGGCACGTTTCTCTTCCACTTCCTGTTCTTTGCCAGCAAATTTCAAAAGGTCTTCTGCCATTGCATCAAAGGTTTCCCGCATTACTTTTTCTTTATCACTCTCTTTACGAACAAATGCTTTAAAAAACTCTTGATATTGGTTTTTAATTAAGGCATCAATTTGTGGAGTGGTAAGTCCTATCATCTGGGCGGCTTCCGCCATCTTTGTAATTTTTGTGTACAATTTGTCCAAGTCCATTAAAAGCTCACCCTGTCTGGGTAAACTAAGACTTTTATACAACTTAACAAAACTCAAACCATATTGTTTATCTAACTCCTTTAATAACATAAGTTGGTCGTCTACCATCTTTTTCAGGGGCACAACCGCCGACTTCTGCGCCGCCTCCATTGCTTTATAATATTCAATGATTGATTTGGCGTATCCCGAAGCATCTCTAGTGGACACTTTAAGAGTGGTAACAAGTCTTTTTGTAACATCCTCAATGGAAGAAGCAGATGTTATACCATACATCTTTAGCCCTTCGGCAACATCTCGTAAATAAATAGACAACTCTTCCGACTCTTTTTCCATCTGGTCATTTACTTTTTTAAATAATTCTGGATCAGCCATCTCACCAAAAAACCCAGTAATAGCCTCTTTTTCATTTTTTAATGACTGTATTCTTTTTGAAGATGAGCGAGCAAGGTCCACAACAGCTAAAAGAGCAAGTTCCTTATGTTTTCGTATGAGTGATTCTAACGCTTCCCCATTATCTTTAAATTTACCAGTTGTGAGGTCAACTGCCTCTGCCAGTTGTGGATACTCCCGTATTAATCGCTGCATTGTATTGGAATGTACTTGTTGACTTGCTGTATTATCTTGGAGCTTTTCTTTATATTTTACCAAATTACCAATTTGAGCATTAGTGGTTATTATAAGTTCTTTAAGATTTTCATCCTGTTGCCTGGTATGCCTCATCCAAGTAAACAAACCAGTTATAACAACAGCGATGCCCGCAGCAATTGCAATAAATGGATTCATCTTTATGGCCGTCCATAAAGTTCTTGCGGCAGCCGTAGTGGCTGCCATTGCCACTGTCAATGTGTTTTGGTGTGTGGCAAGAATCATTGTTTTCACTGTAGCAATATCATAACCAAGGGCAAGAGCGGATAATTGCACAATCATATATTTAAGGGATATTCTTAAAAGTAAAAGCAGGGCGGTTAAGGCAGTAACAGCAACCACAAACTTACCACCCATAGTACTGGCCACCAATGAAAGAATATCAACAACGGGCTGTAACACAGAAAGAAGAAGACGAAATGCTCCCGCAATTCCCCCCTCACCAATAGAAATAGCAAGTAATCCTACCTTTTGTCGTAGTCTATCTGCCATTACACCAAGTCCTTCTGTTTGGGTTGCCGCCATATCCGCAGCAGTACCAACTTTAAGAACCTCTCTCATCATTGTCTCGAAACCAATTGCTCCCGCTTGGGCAAATGCAGCAGCAACGGCAGCGCCACGTAAACCAAACATTTGAAAAGCTCTCTGTGATCGGGTGGCAGTATCAACACTTTTACCCAATATCTTTTCAAGCTCAGTTAAAATTTCACTAAAAGTGGCCGTTGCAGGATTTAATTTCTCCATATCCGCACCAGTCGCTTTAAAAATCAAGCGTAACTTTTGCGAAGGATTTACAAGTCTGGACAACACTTGTCTAAATCCAGTACCAATTGTACTGGCTCTTAAACCAGCATTGGCAAGTATCATTGCCCCGGCAGCCGTTTCTTCTAAAGAAAGGCCTGCCATTTTCGCAATGGGACCCAAATAGTTAAATGCAGTTCTAAGTTTCTCAATTGTAAGTTTTGACTTGTTGACGGCACTGGCAAATATATCAACAATTCTACCTGATTCGGAAGCCTCTTCATCAAATGCCCGAATAGCAGTCGTCATGAGGTCAGCCACTTTTGTTGTGTCTGATAATGTGGCGGTTGAAAGCTCAACGACTGCTCTCAAAGAGGCAATGGTTTCTGAAGCGGTAAAACCAGCTTGTCCTAAAACTACCGCAGCATCAGCCACCTCTTTCATTGAGTACTTTGAATCAGAAGCAACTTGTTTTATTGTTGCTCCCATAGCAGCGGTTTCAGCATCAGTGGCAGTAGTAATGGCTTGTAGGTTTTTTAATGCTTGATCATAATCGAATATGGCAGTGACCGCACCACTTAAAGCACCCGTAACGGTAGAAATCGCTTTATAGGCAAGACCATAGGCAAAGGTGACTTTCATGGCAGCAGTTAAACGTTGAAATCCCCCGGAGACCTTACTGATCTTCTTACCAAAATTATCCATCTCAGTACCAGCACGTCCAACGTTTGCCGTCACACTGCCAGTAGCAGCAGAAGAAGCCCTGTTAAGGCTGTTAAGCAGATTCCGCAAATCCGTGGCTGCCTTACGGAAAGACTCATCAACTCTACCAGTAAATATTGTTCCGAGAGTAAGTTCTTCAGCCATCTATCTTACCTATTTGCCTCTTATTAGAAGACCACATTTTATGGGCTCCCTTCATTTCCTTTGTTAAACGCTTTTTTTCTTCGTCTGGTAAATTCTTATATTCATCAGGGTCCTTAAAAACAAAATTGTTTTCCTTGTTTTTTACTTCTGTTGTAGGAACATCTATTTTTGCCCCATGTAAAGCCGCTTCTGCTTTAAATCGTTCAATCTCTCTTTTTTGGCAATGGTTAAACAACACCACGGCTTGTTTTTTTGTTATGCCTCCTTCTTTAAAGGTTCGTCCAAAGAAATGCTCAAGTCGGTAATCGTATCTTTCACAGACTGTGGTAATGACCTCTCCAATTGAAACAATCCTTTCACCTTCTTGAAGAGGTCCACGAAGTTTTTTGAGGACTCCTCAAAATTCACCCGATAAAGTTCCAAAGCAATGGTTGAAACCTGAAGATTTGTAATATCATCAAGCAATTTCTCTGCCTTCGGATATTTATCCTTATCATTGGGTTTTTCACAAGTGGCAAGCGCCAAAAACTTTGAGATGTTTTCATTAATCATATTAATGAAAAACCCAGCCATTGCCACATCATCACCACCCTCTTTCGCAGATAAGAAACCAACAACTTTATTAGCAATAATATTTGTCATTTTTAATTGATCCCCCACAGAAAGTGGGTACAAAGTAATCTTCCGCAAGTTACGAACCCCAATATCAACGGTCGTAACCTGCGGATTAAGATTTTGAAGTTCATTGATCTCTGATTTTTCCAATTCGTCCGGCATGTTATTTCTCCTTTTTATTATCCACTATTAAGGACCAGTGGTTGTGGTTGTACTGGTTGTACTGGAAGTTGTCGTGCCAGTACTACCATCATCCCAGATGATCATTCCAAGGGGCATTGCATTCCAAGCAGCACTTCCTCCCGAAATAGAACCATCTGCACTTTTTGACGTAATGACAATGGGAACAGCAGCAACATCCTCCATTTGAAAATCAAGCTCAGTATTGGACGTAACCTGTGCTCTTGGAAAGATAATTTTCATTGTGTTCGTCCCATCCGGATAGGTATAAATAGCCTCCATCCGAACAAATGCAGGAGTTGACAATGTTCCAAGGGGAATTGTTCCGCTATGAGCGGCAGAGAATCCGGAAGGGTCAATCCCTCTTGAAAGTGCTACATTGGCAGGAGTAATCTCTTTAAAAGAGAGTTCCAGCGCCGCTGATTCCCTCAACGGTAAAGAAGCATCTTCAATCAGGGGGTAACCTGATTCCAACTTAAAGAATTCTGCATTGCCAATAAACTTCGTATTGGCTAACGCCCCGATTGACGCCGTTGCTGGCAGAATTGCTCTCACTTGGCCAATATAGGCAGAGGAAGAACCAATTCTAATCTGTGCAAGACCTAACGCAACGGTCGTGGTATTTTTTGTTACAGGACCAGTTCGCATATGACTTCACCTCCTTTCTTTTTTAAATAGCCGGCTGAACTTCGGCCTTTGCCGATTGACTTTCTATTTTTATTCTTTCCTCATTTGAAGGAAAGAAATCAAAAGTGATCCAAAAATCAGGATGTTTCTCTCTACAACTCTTTCGAATACAACGCATTTTCAAAGAACCAAAAACCTCAATCTGGACGGTCGGACCAAGAGAGACTTCCTTGCCATCAACAATGACTATATCTTTGCCCGCCCATTGACCAAAAGCAAATGAAAATAATCCGTTTGGACGCCTCCGAAGCATCTTTTTCTT
>Ga0180008_1002343_pt1 | contig 10375 bp, 21 predicted proteins | sample MM_PW_MetaG_FD_121121 | JGI IMG/M metagenome (GOLD analysis project Ga0180008, IMG submission 121121) | Groundwater microbial communities from the Aspo Hard Rock Laboratory (HRL) deep subsurface site, Sweden - MM_PW_MetaG | ecosystem: Environmental > Aquatic > Deep subsurface > Groundwater... | reverse complement strand
TTGGTATCTTGAACTCGGGGCTTAGAGAGGCTTGGTAAGAGCTGTTGCCCCGAGTAAGAACAGAGCGTATAGGGTTGAAACATGATATAGGCCCGTTCTGGGAACTCTCCCTGCTCCCTGTACCCTATTCATGTAAGGCATTATCCCCCGCCCTGCCCAATTTGAATTAACCGTTTCAATTAATAAAATCTTCTATTCCTTCTCAAATCCTTTCCATCCCCCTTTTTCAAGTAGTCTGAAATATTCATCGGCGAAGCTATCATACCACTGTCCGTGAAAAACAAATTCCTCTGTCTTTTCAGAGTAACCATATTGCTTGCAGAAATCCTCTGCGAGACCATCGTATGCATCCATCAAGTTATCTTCATTATCGGGAACGTCGTAGCCTAGGTATTGATCTTCTTTAACTAAGAAGTCAATCCATTTCTCAAGGAGTTTGTCATAATTCAAATTCATTTTTTGAATTGCTTCCTGAGTTCGTCGGACATATCGATCTGATCGATGGATATCCCCAGGTAATCTAAGAACTCTCTCGGAGTCATGGCGCCCTCAATACGCGTTGCACCATGAACTGCCATTAAACCCGCTATGAGTTCGTCGAGTTCTATTTCTCCCCGTTTGAGCTGGACTAGGTATTCCTTGAATTTCTCCTCGGTGAGGGCATACTTTGCTGCACCCTTAAAGTGCCACGCCCTCATCTTTTCCACCCGCAATAACAGCAGCCCCAGTGACTGAAGAGAACCGCGTCATTCTGTCTCCCGCAGCGGGGGCAGTTCACGAAATCCGTGCATGTCGTTTCTATGAGAGGATACTCCCATTTAATGCGACGGTATTCACTGGTCAAGAATTCGGAGAGCGCGGCTTCTGGAAAGGCCTTCGCCACGCCTTCGTATACACTTCTATCAATGGAGCGGTAGGCTTCAATGACATCATCCAGCCAGCGTGCTTCCCGCCAGTCCTCGAAGAACCAGTCCCTGAACTCGTTGAGGTCGATGAAGCCGTCGGCGATTGCGTTTGCCTCATCATCCCACATGTCGATGAGCTTCACCGTCTCGTAGGCCGTGCACATTGCGAGTCCGAGTCGGTGGGGCTCCCCCTGCTTGTCGGTTCGCCTCACTTTCCAGTAGAGGGAGAAGGGGCGGCCGACTTTGACATGATCCTGTCCATCTCTCCGTGGCTCGCGGATGGTCTGCTTTTTCACGCCCTCCCAGATCAGCATGTAGAAGGGGCCTACCTTAGTTGAGCCGCTGAAGCTGACCATCCCGAAGGGCTTCATTCATTTCCCTCCAAAACTTTAGGGAGAAACTCTGTTGCGAGTTTTAGATCATCCTTTGCCATCTGTATGATTAAATCTAGAACATCTTTCTTTGTTATGCTTCCTAACTCTACTTCTATATACCTTCCACTATCTTGACTTATTATCCATTCACTCATTCGTTTCCCTCACTGTGTAGCTAAACCACGATTTTTCCAGAACCGTCCCTCAGTTGACTTAATCCAATCTAAAATCTGCTGACCATCCTTAATTTCAAATAAGTATAGACTCTGCCACTTTCCATCTTGCTTTGCTCTAATTGAAATCCTATCCCAATTTTTTATCAAGTCTTGAAGGTGGTCATATAGAACAGGTTTAGGTGATTCAATCATTTCTCTATCACCTTTTGATGCAGAAGTGAACTCTCAATCTCCATCTCTTCCGCGATCTCTCTGCCTTTTGCCGTCAGCTTCCATTCGTCGAAGTTTGGCCTGTGAAGCACGCCGTAGGATATTCCCGCCTTCAACCTTTTGTTGACCCAGAAAGTCGACGGTTTACCCTCTTCACTCACGTCTCCGGTCGGGCAGCCCTCTGACAGCTTTGGCAGCCATGCCCTGTTCTCATACAGCCAGTTCTCAGCATTCCGACGGTCGATCATTCTCTGCTCCTCTGAAGTCATCTCGACCTCGAAAACCGGGTCTTCACTCTGAAACACTTTCCTTCCCCTCAGGTTCTTCCTCCTCCTTGGATCTTTTCTCGATGAGTATCATCTTCCTCATCAGGCTGGTCCATTGATCCCTGACGTTTCTCCGTCCCATCCCCGCTCTCTGACACACCTTTGAGAATACGGGTTCGATCGTCTGCCAGATACTCTTAGCCGTCTCCACGGGAAGTTTGGCGGCTTCTTTTTCGAGCAGGATGTAAGGCTCGCTAATCAGGTAGTCCATGATCTCCTGGCGTTTCTTCAGTGTCTTAGAATCTGTCTCAATCATCTAATCACCCGTATACTTGGGCTTCGCGGGATCCTGCTGCTCGTAGAATTCGTTCACCGCGATTCCGATCAGATCCTGCGTGGACTTCCCCTGAACTTCCACGCCGTCTTTGAACACCTTATAGGTCGTATAGGGGCACTCGGCACATCCATGGCGGCTCTCAGGGCAGTCGGGAGCGATCTCGTGGACGAGTTCATAATCTATTTCATGGTTGTGTTTCGTGCACCAGTTCTTTCCTTCAATCAGAACCATGTTTAAATCAACTCATATATGGTCCAGAGTGACCAGATCTTATCCGGATACCCCTCCCTCTGGGGTCGGATGGTGATCTTCCAGACGTTGTTGACCTTATCACTCAGGTTCAATCATCTCCAAGTCCGTTCGGACGCTGAACTCTGCGAGGGTGATCTTCTGCCCTGAGGTATTCGCTATCTCCTGAGCCATAGGTCTGAGCGACTTCATCCGCGCCTCGTCGGCGCCGACCATGGGGCTCCATTGTTTCGGTTTGAATCCCGTTGCGGGCATCAGGAAAGCGGTGAGCCCCTCATCGTCAGGGTCTTCCTTCTCATGTGCGATGTAGGCGTAGAACTTCTCTATCTTAGGCATCTATTCCTTCTCCTTATCCTCTTCGCCTGCCACACCCGTATGCCCACCTTCTTCAGGTGCTTGTTCCTATTGATCTTCTTCTTCCGGTTCTTCGCCCTCTGATCCTCCTGGAAGAACATGAAGTTGACATCGACTGTCACTGGCGGGTCTTCCCACAGTGTCTTAGGCATCGGGAGTGCCTCCCCAGAGTTCAAGAACTCTGGTCACCAGGTCTATGAACGAGCCGTCTTGGATGAATGTCGCGACTTCCCAGACGAGGCTGCTCATGGCGCGGTCGTAATATTTCTTCAATAGCCCGGGGAAGTGATCTCTTTCCGCGTTGTACATGTGGTTGGCTTTCTCTCCCAGAGTTTTCAATGTGTATAATATGTCCTCAATAGTGAAGTCGCTGTATTGCTGCTTTGTTTGTATGAGACATCTTACGTGATGTTCCGGGACCGTTCTCAGTTCGAGATATCTGTCGATCCATTTGATGAGTCTGTTCCAGATGAGATCATGGCGTCTTTTCATCTCCGCGGCTCTGAGCTCGGTGCCGGGGTCATAGTCTTGTTTCGTTTCCCACCATGCTTCAAACTCCGTATCGATGTAACAGAATGTTGAGGCGAGGCTGGTGACGTAGTCTCTTTGCTGTTTCTTCGGGATGAGGACGTGTTGAAGATAGGGATCTCCCCGGTATCTGGGCTTCGTCGCGAATACTATGACATCTCCGCTGACCGTAACATCCATTTTTGATGCCTCAAAGGCCAGATACTCCCCTCCATGTCTGACTCCGACGGAGAAACGTTTCGGCTTCATTCCCTCCTCAAACCAGTATGGCTGCTCTTTCCTCTCCATGCAACAGAGCTGGGCATCCGTCTGCCGCTCATAAACTCTATCACATAGAGGGCAGTACCATTTGTAGTCTTCAGCCATCTTCGAATCCGTGTTCGTCCTCCATTTGAGGACGATTCTCTTAGCTAATGGCATTGTCATTTTCCTCTGCTTGTTTCAGAGGCCCGGGTTTGATCCGGGCGCTTAATCTCCTCAACCTCGAATTTAGTCACCTCCGCGAGAGGGAAGGGATTCAAGGTCTCAAGACCCGTTCGATACATCATCAAATTATGGTTCAACGAATTGAATCCTCGACTGACGAACTCAATTTCTATCTTCAACCGATGTGTTTTTTCCACTGTCAGTTTTATCACCCCTTTCGTTCCCGAAGGAAGATGATGAAGAGTATCCCGTTTATGATGGTGGCTCCCAGAAGCCAGGGCATGCTGAAGCCTCTGCCGTCGAATGTGCTGAGGGCGATGGCCGAGATTCCGGCGGCGATGTAGATCAGATAGTCATCTTTCACGATTCTCCCTCCGAATCTGTTCGCACCATTCGGGATTACACTTAAATGGAGTTAGACGAACTGAGCAGAAGCCCTTTCTAGCTTCTTCCATATCCCTTTTCGCCGCCTCCTTTGCCTTCTCAATAGCCTTCTCTACAAAGACTTGTTCAATTATTTCTGCACCAACCCATTCAGTGAGAAGGTAATCATCAACAACAGTGCTCCAGATATTGAACTTACCATCAATATGATGAACATGCCATCCCATCAAGATCCCTCCGGATGTAAGACCTTCCAGAATTCGGGTGCGACGAAGGCTTGGCCTTCCTTCTTAGTGAGTCCAGCAGTTTCGACCAAGCTCTTCACGAGCATGTCGAAGACATCGGCTAGCGTCTCCTTTCCCCTCGTCGGGATCTTCGTCAGAATCTTATCCCTGAACTCGACGGGAGTCATCGCGACGACTACCTTGACCTTACCTTCTTCGATTTCAATCGTTGTCTTGGGCATTGTCCCCATATCTTTCTGTGTATAAACGGGTATAGAAAACTACCGCTTGACGGCTTCATCTTCCTCTTCGCAGAATTCGCAGAGCAGGGCTTCTTTATTGTTTCCATTCTCATCGAGGATTACAACTGGACGGTATTTCTGATTGGGGAAGATATCTCGGGCGCATTTATGGCAGCGGACGAAGCCTTTCCGCCTTCGCCTGCTCCAGCCGTAGACTGTCATATTCCTGAGGTTTACCATTCAATCCACGAACTTGAAGCTGTCCTTTCCCTGCAGAAGCATGAGAGATGATCCGCTGTCCCACTTGACGGCGTGCTGGTTCTCCATCGGAGAACTCTGGACCAGACAGAACTCGTAGGTTCCCTGATCGCCCGGGCGCAGCTTGGTATAGCCATCATCCGTGGAAACGAGTTCCACCCTCCGCCCCGCGTTGGCCCTTATCCAGCCTTGTCATAGCACCACCCTCAGACTCGGATGGTTCCGCAGCCCCGTTTGCTCCTCAAGGAATCGTCGGATCTCCTTGTTATCCTCCTCATCCTGAATCACACCGTAGCACTGTATTCCTCCGCCTGGTTGCTTGGAGGCATACAGCCCCAGCCTTAGGAGTATTACCTTCTTTACTTCCGGCATTTAACTCACCTTGACTGTCGCTTCACTGAAACGCACACCATTCTTTAACGCTTCGGGATCTTCCTTGATTCGCCTGATGTGTTTGCAGTCCCTCCTCGGGACATGGCTCGTCCATCCCCGGCAGCTGCACTGCCATTCTTCATTGTAAGTCAGGCTTATTGTGTAGTTCCGGTTTGGATCCGAGTCACTGGGGACTATCCACTGATTCAAATACTTCATTTAATTCACCTGCTCGTTGCAGATGCCGCCTTTGACGGCGGTTGTGAGGGAGCCCCCGACTCCCCAGGCGGGAGCCCCTCGACTATTCTTCGAACGCTGCCTTTATGTGACGCCCGATAACTTCAATCACGTTGACGGTTACGGCCTGGTACTTTGATTGGGCTGCATTTTGATATGAAGAATGTGAATATTTACCCATATTTAGGCGGGTGCTAGTTCTTTTATCTCGTTTATGGTCTCAAGTTTGAGGAATGGTTTGGTGAAGGCGACCTTTGTCATGAACTGGATTTCTTCGTTGGTGTTTGTGTAGTTGATTTCTCTGTCGTGGAGACCGCTGAGTAGTTCGTGTAAGAAGCTGCGTGATGCGAAGGTGATTCCTTTGAAGTTGAGAGTTACTGGTTCATCTGGGTGCTGGTTTATGGTTTGGAGTAGTTTTTGGGCTGTTTCCCTGTGTCTGAGGGTGTCTGTCTCTACGTATTCGTAGATTTTTAACTCCATCGAGTTCACCTTTCACGCGAATCGCGTAATTAACATATATAAACATATCAAAACGGAAAAGACTTTGCTGTTTGGTCAATTTTTCCTTATTAGATGCCCCTTACATGCTCTTGGATGTCTCTTTCTATGAGTAGGCAGGCTCGGTTGTGCCTCAAGCATCTCCGTTTTTGAGTCGCCTGCGTTTTTTCACGGTGTTTATGCCAATGGCATAAAACTTCGGGGAGATCATCCACATTCTCCGGTGAACACATGAACACATTATAGTCTCCGGGGGGCCTCTCCACATCTATGACGAGGATCCCCGTGTGTGTACCCGTGACCGGCCACTTCCATTTGTTGATCTCCCTCCTGGATTTCCAGAACGTCTTCGGGGGAAGGCTGATGGATGCCAGGACACCATGCTTCTCGAGTAGATATTTGCGAATCGGGATGTCGTTCCTGTTAGCTAACAGGGAGTTCGGAACTATGGCGACCACCCTTCTCTTCGCCCTCTTCATGGCGAGGTGAAGGAAGGCCACCTCCTTCTTGCCCTGACCTTTGAAGGGATACCAGTCCGGCTTTCCGTTGAATTTGCCGAAGGGCGGATTCATCAGGATGACGTCGCATTCAGGCCACTCGGCCTCGAGGGCGTCAGCTCTTGTGATATCCAGATCAAGATAATGTGAGGCCAACTGCGCCGTGTCCCAGAGGAGTTCGATTCCCTTCACCTTGTCCGTGTACTTCAGTGCGGGGAGCATCAGGTTTCCCAGGCCCGCTGCGGGGTCGAGCACGGTTTCATGCGGCTGGATCTCCGCCAGCCCGGCGAGCAGTTCGGCTGCGGGGTCCGGTGTGAAGAATTGCCCGGCTCCTCTCGATCCGTAGTGGATGTCGAGGACGTCCTCCCTCGAGAGATCCAACTCACCCTTCAAAGCCATATCGTAGACCTCGCGCTCCTGCATTCGTCTCCTCTTGCAGTCTGTCAGAGTAGGTTTCTTATCCATCCATTGAATCAAGTCTAACTGATTTCTTACCATCGCCTTCCCTTCAACTGTTCAAGCGTCTTCTCAGCTGCTGCGAGTTCCTCCTTCACAAGCGGATAGAACCACTCAGCACGGTCCCTGACATACTGCTCGGATGATGTCGAGTGTGGGACATTCCAGCTTCCGAAGGTGTAGTCCTCCGCATCCGGGGCACCCTCTTCCAGACATGGATGCAGCCAGAACCACATATCATCCAGCCTTGAGGGGCCATATCTCTCGAGGTCAAGGGCGGTGAGGACGACGCCGTCCTCGTTTTCCCCATCCACGATGCGTCGGAGCAGATCATACTGGAAGCGCAGGAACTCGATCTGTTTCTCACATCTCTCGCGTTTGTCGTCTTGGCGTTTGGTCGTTCCCGTGTCGAGTGATGTCTGTGCGTCCCCTTTCGGCGGGGGCTTCCTTTTCTTCTTCTTTTTCTTAATACGCTTGCCCTTGATGGGTTCGAGCACTCTCTTTTCCCCTGCGGAATAACGGAATAGTGGATTAAGCCCCGATCATCGGGGCTAGGAAGAGGATGACTTCAATCGCGTCTGCGTAGCCCTCAATCTTTATGGGCATGTCTGTTGACATCTCTAGCCTGATCATCTCAGAGAAGGCCTTCAATGCAGACGTCATATCCCTCAGGTAACTGAGAGTATACATTGCACTGGCCTTCTCCTCGGCTTTGATCTCCAGTATGTCCTCGCTGTCCTTCTCCCACAGATTGCTCGCTTCGCCCATGTCGCCGGTGGCCTTCAAACTTGCCAAACCGTCATTGATCTCTAAGCTGACGTGCTCTGAAACTAAGTCCGCATCCTTCAGCGCCTTGTCAAAAGCGGATGTGAGCATCTTGACTGAGGCTTTGAAAATGATCTTGGGCTCAGGTATTTCGGATTCATAGTCCTCAAGTATCGGTACTCCAAATTTACGCTTCCAGCCACTCTTCTCACCCGCGATGATGAGCTTGCCTGCCTTCGAATCCACGCTGATCGTGACCCGCTCCTTCTTCTCGGACCTGTCTAGGAATCGGGTGAACTCCGATACGTTGATGGATATGGCTTCTCCTGGCGTGAATGTCTCGAACAAACCGGGTTTGATCTTAGCATCGATCATGGCGATGTGGGCGGGATCCATTCCAAGTATTTGGATTCCGTCCTCACTGAATTGCATCTTGCAATATTCGACGAGCACAGTCTTCACTAGGTTCATTACTCCCTTGAAGGATTCAAGGTTCTTTTCGTATAGCTTTAGCTCCATTCTTACTTACCTCTGTTCGCTCCAGAGTCCTATTTGACTAGGTGTAGATAAGGATGGGGATGAGTCCCCTATCTGATTATCAGCTTTAGCGTGCTGTTGCGCTGCCCTAACTTGGCCAGCCGCCCCGTCTCCACCAGGTTCATTTTCATGATAATGGGTCATCTTCAAGGAATTTGTTGACGTGGGTTCTATCCGCTAAGGAGTCTACCCCCCTTATCTTTGTCATTAATTGTGCTGTCTTTTTATCATAGCCATGGTGCATTGTCAGGTGACGTATGAGGGTAGTTCGAGCTCCAGTGAATCCGCATTCTGGGATATGATACCTGTAGAGCCTTGGTTCTCGGATATTGCCCTTCTTCTTGACGTAGCCAATGATCTGCACGGAGACAGGATTTAATCCCTTAGCCTTACAGTCATGGGCGAGAAGTCTGTGACGTTTATCCTGCCATTGATGATTCTTGATCTTGACTGCCTCTTTGGCGTCTTCATGACTCATTTCATGCCAAGTCTCCAGGTGATTCGTTATTATAGCGCGTATTCCAGTATAGCCGCAGTCTACTGTGTAAACTCTTCTTCCGTCTTCACCTAGAATACTGGTTATGAGGGGAGGGTCATTCACGATCTTATGGTTAGGGTCTTTCCGCATTCCCCTGTGTCCAGTGGTAGGTGTTGCACCCTGACCCCTGTAACCAAACCTTCGATCTCCCTCATTTTTTGATTCAGGTCTAGTTCGATAAACTATCTTCTCCTTATAGACTATCTTTGGTGATGGCTGCGGAGACATGCGTCGGGAAGCCTGGTCTCCTAGGATGTTGAACTCGGACTCCCAGATCTCAATATCTGTCGTCCCGCAGACGGGGCAAAAAGCCGGTTCTTCTGTTGCCTGTATATATCCAGTTGCTCCACAAGAGCACTCAAACTCGGCTTGATAGACAGGGTTGTTACTCATCATTATTCAGGCTCCTTCTTATTAGGATCTCGCTCAGATCCCTATCTGATTATCAGCTTCAGCGTGCTGTTGCGCTGCCCTAACTTGGCCAGCCGCCCCGTCTCCACCAGGTTTCCAATTTCCTTGTAGAAGGTGCTTTTGCCAACGAGCCTCTGGTTCACGACTATCTCCCGGTAGACGGATTCAATCGAGACTTCCTGATTGCTTCCTTGGCCTCGGCTCTCGTTCCAGATGAAGAGGCATATCTCATCCGAGATCGTCTTCAGATTTCTATCGGAGTCTGCGTAGAGCTGCACCCTGAACTGCAGCAGATTCTCCCAGAGCTGAATCGCTTTGTCGATGTCCTCATCACTCGCTTTGAGAACTCCGCGCTTGTTGACAGTTCTCCGGGGGAAGTTCACAGTTGCGATCGTGTTCACGAATCTAGCCAGCGTCTCGAGATCACGCATTATGACGAGGGGCCTGTTCTTCAGTATCCGCTTCCGCCTGTCCCTGTCATTCTGCTCCTTGAATGCATCCCTCAGAGTCTGCTTCTGCTCCTCCGTTAAGAACACTCGTTTGATGTCCATCATCCCTGCGGCGATGGTCTCCAGTGTGACCTTGATTGCTTCGAAGTCGATGTCATCAGCCTTGGTGCCGAAGATATCCATCTTCTCCACAATCATGTCATTCTTGTCCTGTGTCGCCGTCAGTGGAACGAGCACGTCGAATCTGGATAGCACACCCTCCTTGAAGGGGAGCTGCTTCCTGAACTCGAGTTCCGTCTGGAAGAAGTCGGCGCTTGGATTGCATGCTACTATCCACGTGGTGTTCACATTCCTGATCTTGCTGGAGCCTTTCTTATAGACGGCGTATGTCTCACAGTCCATGCCCTTTCTCCAGAGGGGCATCGTGGCATGTCTCTTGGTGAACTCCTCAATCAGCACAATTCCATCCTTCGCCCAATCGAGGAACCCCTCCTCAATCTCTTCGCCCGACTTCGTTGGCGCCACGCCTTCAAACGTGGGCTTCGTCACCTCGTCGAGGGGCACCGCCTTCGGCGCTATGAGTCCAAGGATCTTGAGGACCTTCGAATTATGGGTGATCATGTTTCCGTAGCCTGCCATGAAATTCTCATGCTTCGTCGATAGATCATAGACATAGCCTGTA
>Ga0180008_1002342_pt1 | contig 10376 bp, 9 predicted proteins | sample MM_PW_MetaG_FD_121121 | JGI IMG/M metagenome (GOLD analysis project Ga0180008, IMG submission 121121) | Groundwater microbial communities from the Aspo Hard Rock Laboratory (HRL) deep subsurface site, Sweden - MM_PW_MetaG | ecosystem: Environmental > Aquatic > Deep subsurface > Groundwater... | reverse complement strand
CGCTAATACGGATCAGTATCCTAGCACCTCCTCGCCCGCCGACGCTAAGACCAAGCGGGCAGCCCAACAGGTTTAAAAACGAATGAATGCTCTAGCCCGCCGCGCCGCAGGCCTGCTGCTCAGCACAGTTTGTCTGCCCCTTTCAGCCTTGGCTGCCGCCCCTCAACCCACCCATGAATTCACCCTGGACAACGGCCTCAAGGTTGTCGTGCGCGAAGACCATCGCGCCCCGGTGGTGGTCTCGCAGGTCTGGTACAAGGTCGGCTCCAGCTATGAAACCCCTGGCCAGACCGGCCTGTCCCACGCCCTGGAACACATGATGTTCAAGGGCAGCTCCAAGACCGGCCCCGGCGAAGCCTCCCTGATCCTGCGTGATCTGGGCGCCGAAGAAAACGCCTTCACCAGCGACGACTACACCGCCTACTACCAAGTACTGGCCCGCGACCGCCTGGGCGTTGCCCTGGAGCTGGAAGCCGACCGCATGGCCACCCTGCGCTTGCCAGCCGATGAGTTCAGCCGCGAGATCGAAGTCATCAAGGAGGAGCGCCGCCTGCGCACCGATGACAATCCGATGTCCAAGGCCTTCGAACGCTTCAAGGCCATGGCCTACCCGGCCAGTGGCTACCACACGCCGACCATTGGCTGGATGGCCGACCTGGATCGCATGAAGGTCGAGGAACTGCGCCACTGGTACCAATCCTGGTACGTGCCGAACAACGCCACCCTGGTGGTGGTCGGCGACGTGACCCCGGACGAGGTGAAAACCCTGGCCCAGCGTTACTTCGGCCCGATTCCAAAACGTGACGTGCCACCCGCGAAAAAACCCCTGGAGCTGGCCGAGCCAGGCGAGCGCCTGCTGACCATGCATGTACAGACCCAGTTGCCGAGCGTCATCCTGGGCTTCAATGTCCCAGGCCTGGCCACCGCCGAAGACAAACGCTCGGTCAACGCCCTGCGCCTGATCTCGGCGTTGCTCGATGGCGGCTACAGCGCACGCATCCCGAGCCAGCTGGAGCGCGGTGAAGAATTGGTGTCCGGCGCCTCGACCAGCTACGACGCCTACACCCGCGGCGACAGCCTGTTCACCTTGAGCGCCACACCCAACCAGCAGAAGAAGAAAACCATGGCCCAGGCAGAAGCCGGGCTCTGGCGCCTGCTGGATGAACTCAAGGCCAAGCCACCCACCGCAGAAGAGCTGGAACGCATCCGCGCCCAGGTCATTGCCGGCGTGGTCTACGAGCGCGACTCCATCACCAGCCAGGCCACGGCCATCGGTTCCCTGGAAACGGTCGGCCTGTCGTGGAAACTCATGGACACCGAGCTTGCCGAGCTGCAAAGCGTGACGCCCGAGGACATCCAGAAGGCTGCGCGTATGTATTTCACCCGCGAACGCCTGAGTGTCGCCCATGTCCTGCCCGAGGAGACCACTCATGAGTGATCGCAAAAACAATCGCCTGGTGCTGCCCGGCCTGATCGTCGTAACCCTGGTGGCGGCGGTCGCGGTGTATATCGGTCGCCCGGACGAATCCGTCGCCAGCCCGGAACTGGAGCAGGCCAAATCCAGCACGCCCCTGCAATCCTTGGCAGAGCTGGACGGCAAGAGACCGACCAACCGCGAACTCAACGTGCAGACGTGGCGTACCGCCGAAGGCGCCAAGGTGCTGTTCGTCGAAGCCCACGAATTGCCGATGTTCGACATACGCGTCCTGTTCGCGGCCGGCAGCAGCCGGGACGGCAACACGCCGGGCCTGGCCCTGCTGACCAACGCCATGCTCAATGAAGGTGTGCCGGGCAAAGACGTGGGGCAAATTGCCGCCGGCTTTGAAGGCCTGGGCGCCGAGTTCAGCAACGGCTCCTTCCTCGATATGGCGCTGGTGTCGTTGCGTAGCCTCAGTAGCACCGATAAGCGCGAGGCCGCCCTGACACTGTTTGACCAGGTAATCGGCCAGCCGACCTTCCCTGCCGACTCCCTGGCGCGGATCAAGAACCAGCTGCTGGCCGGCTTCGAGTACCAGAAACAGAACCCGAGCAAGCTGGCAGGTATCGAGTTGTTCAAACGCCTGTACGGTGATCACCCCTATGCCCATTCGAACGAGGGCACGCCCGAGAGCATTCCGGCCATCACCCAGGCACAGTTGAAGGCATTCCACGCCAAGGCCTACGCCGCTGGCAACGCGGTGATCGCTCTGGTCGGCGACTTGTCCCGGGCCGAGGCCGAGGCCATGGCGGCTAAAGTGTCCGCATCCCTGCCCAAAGGCCCGGCGCTGGCGAAGATCGTCGAGCCGACCGAACCCAAGGCCGGCCTGAGCCACATCGAGTTTCCATCCAAGCAGACACACCTGATGCTCGCACAACTGGGCATCGACCGCGCCGACCCGGACTACGCAGCCCTGTCCCTGGGCAACCAAATTCTTGGCGGCGGTGGCTTTGGCACCCGCCTGATGAGCGAAGTACGCGAGAAGCGCGGCCTGACCTACGGCGTCTACTCGGGCTTCTCGCCGATGCAGGTGCGTGGCCCCTTCATGATCAACCTGCAGACCCGCGCCGAAATGAGCGGCGGCACCTTGCGCCTGGTGGAGCAAGTGCTGGCCGACTACCTCAAGACCGGACCGACGCAAAAAGAACTGGATGACGCCAAGCGCGAACTGGCTGGCAGATTCCCGCTGTCCACCGCGAGCAACGCCGATATCGTCGGGCAATTGGGGGCCATGGGCTTCTACAACCTGCCGCTCAATTACCTGGAAGACTTCATGCAGCAATCCCAGGCCCTGACCGTCGAACAGGTCAAGGCCGCACTGAACAAGCACTTGAGCAGCGATAAAATGGTGATCGTGACCGTAGGTCCCACCATCGCGCAAAAGCCACTACCGCCCCCCACTGATAAACCTGCCGAGCAGCCGCTCGGGGTTCCGGAGCATTAATGGCTAGCCCATCGCGCCCTAAAAAACCTGTCCACAACGTTCATAACGGTGTGGGCCAACTGCGCATCATTGGCGGTCAATGGCGCAGCCGCAAGCTGAGCTTCCCCGATGTAGTGGGTCTGCGTCCGACGCCGGACCGAGTCCGTGAAACCCTGTTCAACTGGCTCGCACCGTACATCGAAGGGGCCAAGGTGCTTGACCCGTTCGCCGGCAGCGGTGCGTTGTTCCTGGAGTCCCTGTCCCGTGGCGCAGCCCTGGGCCAAGCCCTGGATGCGAGCAACGTGGCGGTGTCCAGCCTGCGCGAACACCTGGGCACCCTGCGCTGCACCACCGGTCACGTACAGACAGCCGATGCCCTGCGCTACCTGGAAACCCAGCCGGCCAGTGCATTCGACGTGGTGTTCCTCGACCCGCCGTTCAACCAGAACCTGTTGCCGACAGTCTGCACGCTGCTGGAAGAGCGCCAATGGCTGGCCGATGACGCGTGGGTCTACACCGAAAGCGAAGCGGCGCCTTCGACCCTGGGCCTGCCGGGCAACTGGCGCCTGCACCGCGAGCAAAAATCCGGGCGGGTGTATTACGCGTTGTGGCAACGCACGGCTCTGGCCCACTAAAACGCTGTAGGCGCGGACTTATCTGCGGGATGCCGGGAGGAACCCGGTGAGCTTGAGCCCTTCGCGGGCAAGCTCGCGCTTACAGGGCAGGTATTCATGACACCGCTAGCCAACCGCTTCATCCCTGCCTTTGGACTCGGCAACCCACATCTGCAAACGTTGTGGGGGCCGCTCTGGCGCCCCACCACCCACCTCGAGCGCCAGCGCGAACGGCTGTGGCTGGAAGATGGCGACTTTCTCGACCTCGATTGGCATGGCCCGCACGATCCGCATAGGCCCTTGGTGCTGGTGCTGCATGGGCTGACCGGCTCGTCCAACTCACCCTACGTCGCCGGCCTGCAAAAGGCCCTGGCCAGCCAAGGTTGGGCCAGCGTTGCGCTAAATTGGCGTGGTTGTTCCGGTGAACCCAACCTGCTGGCTCGCAGTTATCACTCCGGCGCCAGTGAAGACCTGGCAGCCACTATCGCGCACCTGCGGGCCAAGCGCCCGTTGGCGCCGCTGTATGCCGTGGGTTACTCCCTGGGCGGAAACGTGCTGCTCAAGCACTTGGGCGAAACCGGCGACGACTCTGGCCTGCAAGGTGCGGCGGCGGTATCGGTGCCGTTTCGCCTGGACCAGTGCGCCGACCGCATCGGCCTGGGGTTTTCACGGGTCTATCAGAAGCACTTCATGCGCGAGATGCTCGGTTATATCCGGGTCAAGCAGCGCCAGTTCCTGCAGGATGGGCGTGAAGAGGCGCTCAAGACCCTGGCCGAACTGGGCTCGCTGGAAAAAATGCGCACGTTCTGGGATTTTGATGGGCGCGTCACCGCACCGTTGCATGGTTATCTGAGCGCCGCGGACTATTACCGGCGAGCATCGAGTCGCTACTTCCTCGGGGCCATTCATACGCCGACGCTGATCATCCAGGCGGCGGATGATCCTTTCGTGTTTGCCCACAGCTTGCCCGAGACCAGCGAACTGTCGGACTGCATCGAGTTTGAGTTGCAGGCCAAGGGCGGGCATGTGGGGTTTGTCGATGGTTCGCTGAAGCAGCCGGGGTACTACCTGGAGCGGCGGATTCCGCAGTGGCTGTTGTCGCAACTCGGTCAGTAATGTGGGAGCTGGCAAGCCAGCTCCCACATTGGATTGGGTCTACAGGCCCGGCAACTCAATCGCCGGTTGCGATTTGTCGCTGCGGATCATTGATCCACTCACTCCACGACCCCGCATACAATTTGCCCAGCGGATACCCCGCCAGGCTCAGAGCAAACAGGTTGTGACACGCCGTCACACCCGAGCCGCAATACGCCACCAACTCGTCTGGCGAACGGCCTTGTAGCTTGTCGGCAAAACGCTGCTTGAGCTGCGCCGCCGGCAAGAAGCGTCCGTCACTGCCCAGGTTCTCGTTAAACGCCGCACATTGCGCGCCAGGAATATGCCCGGCAATCGGATCGATGGGCTCCACCTCACCACGAAAACGCGGCAAGGCACGGGCGTCGATCAACGTCAGGCCGGGCTGGCCGAGGCGCTTTTGCAAGTGTTCGGCGTCCAGCAGCAGATGATTGTCCGGTGTTGCGGCAAAGGTGCCGGGCTCGATCTTCGGTGCATCCAGGCTCAAAGGGAAACCAGCGGCATGCCATGCCTTCAGCCCACCGTCGAGGATCGACACGCCGTCGCGCTTGCCCAGCCACACCAGCAGCCACCAGGCACGGGCGGCAAACGCGCCAGGGCCGTCGTCATACAGCACGATCTCGCTATCGGCATTGATGCCCCAGGCCTGCAACTGCTGGGCCAGCACCTGAGGCGCCGGCAGCGGATGGCGACCGGTCACACCCTTGGTCACCGGCCCGCTGAGATGGCGCTCCAGGTCCGCATACTGCGCGCCCTCGATATGCCCCTCGGCATAGCTGCAACGCCCGTAGTCCGGGTCTTCCAGGGCGAAACGGCAATCGAGGATGACTAAGCCTGCGTGCTTCTGGCGTTCGGCCAGTTGTTGCGGGCTGATCAGTTGCGCAAGCGGCATAACGGACTCCTGGAAATACGTTCGGGAAAGGGCCTACTTCACTTCTTCCAGTGCCTGACTTAACGGCACGTAAAACTCCTTGAACAACGCGTCCACGGCCTCTTTGGCCTGCGGCGTGATAAACCCGGCCTCCAGCACCAGCACCTGGTACACCCCACGCTTGATCGCCTCGGCACTCAGGTGTGCAGAGTTCTCGTTGGTGGTGCACAAAAAACGCACCCAGGAGGTGAGGATAATCCAGGCATTGAGGGTCAGGGCTTCGGTCTGCACCGGGTCCATATTCAGGATCCCCGCCTCGACAAACCCCCGGTAAATCGCACCGCCCTGGATCAGACAACGTTGGGAGAAACGCCGGTAACCGGTGGCCAGTTCCGGGTCGCTTTCCAACAGGTGCTCAAGGTCACGGTGCAAAAAGCGGTAGCGCCACATGCCCGCCAGCACCGCCTGCAGGTAGAAGCGCTTGTCTTCGACCACCATGGCGCGTCCCTGGGGCGGGCGCAGGAAGCTGTCCACCAGGGCTTCGTACTCGCGAAACAGCACTGCGATGATCGCCTGCTTGTTCGGGAAGTGGTAGTACAGGTTGCCCGGGGATATTTCCATGTGGGCGGCAATATGGTTGGTGCTGATGCTGCGCTCACCCTGCTGGTTGAACAGCTCCAGGCTGGTTTGCACAATGCGTTCGCTGGTCTTTACTCGTGGTGCCATGGGGGATCGGCTTCTTGAATCCTAATGCAAACATCTTACGGTCTATCCTTGCCAGGATAAAACTGCCTGTTGCTGCAAAGGCATTTGACAAAATAGAGCAATAACTCTAAAAACGCAGGTATTCCAATAACAATCGGGAACTGCGCCATGTCTGCCAACGTTGCCTACCTGCAAGATTCCCAGGCGCTGGACCAACTCCAGGACCTGTTCGCTGCCCAGCGCCGCGCCTACGCGGCCAATCCGATGCCGCCAGCGGCGCAGCGCCAGCAGTGGCTCAAGGCCTTGCGCGACCTGCTCAGCGATGAGCGCCAGGCGCTGATCGAGGCCATCAGCAACGATTTCAGCCATCGCAGCGCCGATGAAACCCTGTTCGCCGAACTGATGCCCAGCCTGCACGGCATCCACTACGCCAGCAAACACCTCAAGGGCTGGATGAAACCGTCGCGCCGCGCTGTAGGTATAGCCTTCCAGCCGGCGTCTGCCAAAGTTATCTATCAGCCCCTGGGCGTTATCGGGGTGATCGTGCCCTGGAACTATCCGCTGTACCTGGCCATCGGCCCGCTGGTCGGTGCGTTGGCGGCCGGCAACCGGGTGATGCTCAAGCTCAGCGAATCCACCCCGGCCACCGGCCAGTTGCTCAAGGCCTTGCTGGCAAAAATCTTCCCCGAAGACTTGGTGTGTGTGGTGCTCGGCGAAGCGGAAGTGGGCATGGCGTTTTCCAGGCTGCCTTTCGATCACCTGCTGTTCACCGGTGCCACCAGTATCGGCAAGCACGTCATGCGCGCCGCCGCCGAACACCTGACCCCAGTCACCCTGGAGCTGGGTGGCAAATCCCCGGCCATTGTTTCGGCCGACGTGCCTCTGAAAGACGCCGCCGAACGGATCGCGTTCGGCAAGGCGCTGAATGCCGGGCAAACCTGCGTGGCGCCGGACTACGTGCTGGTTCCTGAAGACCGTGTGGAGGGTTTCGTCGAGGCCTATACCCAGGCAGTGCGCGGGTTTTATCCGACCTTGGCCGACAACCCGGACTACACCGCCATCATCAACGAGCGACAGCTCGCCCGGCTCAATGCCTACGTCAAGGATGCCACCGACAAGGGCGCGACCCTGGTCCCACTCTATGACCAGGGCCAGGCCCGGCGCATGGCCCATAGCCTGCTACTGAATGTCAGCGATGAAATGACCGTGATGCAGGACGAGATTTTCGGCCCAGTGCTGCCCATCGTGCCCTATCGCGGGATCGACCAGGCCTTTGCCTACATCAACCAACGCCCTCGCCCGCTGGCGCTGTATTACTTCGGCTATAACAAGACCGAACAGAATCGCGTGCTCCACGAGACCCACTCTGGAGGTGTGTGCCTGAATGACACCCTGCTGCACGTGGCCCAGGACGATATGCCATTTGGCGGCATCGGCCCTTCAGGCATGGGCCACTACCACGGCCATGAAGGTTTCCTCACCTTCAGCAAGGCCAAGGGAGTGCTGATCAAGCAGCGCTTGAATGCGGCCAGGCTGATTTACCCGCCGTATGGCAAAGCCATCCAGAAACTGATCCAGAAGCTGTTCGTGCGCTAAAACCGTTACCACTGGGACAATAATAAAAATGAACCCTAGCCTGACTGAATCACCTGCGCTGTCACGGCGCGGCGTCTTGAAAATCGGCCTGTGCGCCAGTGCCTTCCTGGCGACCGCGGGCCTTGGCGCCAGCCTCAGCGGCTGCTCCAGCAGCACCCCCGCCAGCGGTTTTGCCATGCTGCGCAACAGCGACCTGCCGTTTTTGCGCGCGATAATCCCGGTGTTGCTGGAAGGCGCGGCCAGCGCCGAGGTCGTGGCAGCAGGCCTTGAAGACACCCTGAAAAAACTCGATTACAGCCTGCTGCACCTGTCGCCGGAGATGTTCAAGCTGACCCAGCAGCTGTTCGATGTGCTGGGCATGGCCGTCACCCGTGGCCCGCTGACCGGCATCTGGGGCAGTTGGGAAAACGCCAGCAGCGAACAGATCCGCAACTTCCTGCAGCGCTGGGAAAACAGCTTCCTCAACCTGCTGCGCATGGGCCAGGGTTCGCTGCTCAAGCTGGTGATCATGGCCTGGTATTTCCGGCCCGAATCCTGGGCCCATTGCGGCTACCCCGGCCCACCCCAAATCTAGCCTTGAGAACCCAATCAAATGTAGGAGCAGGCTTGCCGGCGATAGCGCTAACCCTGACACACCGCGCCGCCCGGATCGCCAGCACGCCGGCTCCTACACGTCATGACCGCTGATAAAAATAAGAGAACAAGCTAATGCCCGTACCTGATGTGTTCCGCGATGGCATGGCCCGCGGCTGGAAAACCCATAACGGCGCCGCCCTCGACCAGGACCTGACCCTGGAGGCCGACGTCGCGATCATCGGCAGCGGCGCAGGTGGCGGTACCACCGCCGAAATCCTCAGCGCCGCGGGCTACAAGGTATTGCTGATCGAAGAAGGCCCACTCAAGACCAGCAGCGACTTCAAGCTGCTGGAAGACGAGGCCTACGCCAGCCTGTATCAGGAAGGCATCGGACGCATGAGCAAGGACGGCGCTATCACCATCCTGCAGGGCCGCGCCGTGGGCGGCACCACCTTGATCAACTGGACTTCGAGCTTTCGCACGCCGGATCCGACCCTGTCTCACTGGGCCAGCGAGTACGCGGTCAAGGGCCACAGCAGTGCCGAAATGGCACCCTGGTTTGAAAAAATGGAACAGCGCCTGGGCATCGCGCCCTGGGCCATGCCGCCCAACGCCAACAACGATGTGATCCGCAAGGGCTGCGAAAAGCTTGGCTATAGCTGGCACGTGATCCCACGTAACGTGCGTGGCTGCTTCAACCTGGGCTATTGCGGCATGGGTTGCCCGGTCAACGCCAAGCAATCGATGCTGGTGACCACCATCCCCTCAACCCTGGAGCATGGCGGCGAATTGCTGTATCTGGCCCGTGCCGAGCGCCTGAAGTTCAGCGGCGACACCATCACCAGCCTCGAATGCGCGGCTATGGATGCACGCTGCGTAGCGCCCACCGGCCGCAAGATCACGGTCAAAGCCAAGCATTACGTACTGGCCGGCGGCGGCATCAACAGCCCGGCGCTGCTGATGCGCTCAGACGCGCCCGACCCGCATTCGCGCCTGGGCAAGCGCACCTTCCTGCATCTGGTGAATTTTTCTGCGGGACTGTTCGACGAGGTGATCAACCCGTTCTATGGCGCACCACAATCGATCTACTCCGACCACTTTCAGTGGCAGGACGGCACCACCGGCAAAATGTCTTACAAGCTCGAAGCGCCCCCCTTGCACCCGGCCCTGGCCAGCACGTTGTTCGGTGGTTATGGCACGCAGAACGCCCTGGACATGAGCCAGTTGCCCAATACCCACGCGATGCTGGCCCTGTTGCGGGACGGCTTCCACCCCGACAGCCAGGGCGGCAGCGTCAGCCTGCGGGGCGATGGCACGCCGGTGCTCGACTATGAGGTCTCGCCCTACGCCTGGGACGGCCTGCGCCGGGCTTTCCACAGCATGGCCGAGATCCAGTTCGCCGCCGGTGCCAAGTCGGTCAAACCGCTGCATCACGATGCTCGCTACGTCAGCACACTGGCCCAAGCCCGCAGCCTGATTGACAGCCTGAACCTGGAGTTGCATCGCACCTGCCTGGGCAGCGCCCATGTGATGGGCGGTTGCGCCATGGGCGAAGAACCGAAAAATGCCGTGGCCGACAGCCTTGGCCGGCATCACCAGCTACGCAACCTGTCGATCCATGATGGTTCGCTGTTCCCCACCAGCATTGGCGCCAATCCCCAACTGTCGGTGTATGGCCTGACTGCGCAACTGGCGACGGCGCTGGCCGAGCGCCTGAAAACCGCATGAAACCACGGTGATGACCCTCTGCAGGAGCAAGCTTGCTCGCGAAAATCGTCAACGATAACGTGGTGTTTGCAGACAGCACGCGTTGCCTATGGGCTCTTCGCGAACAAGCTCGCGCCTACAGGGGCCATGGGGGTATTCGCGGTGTCTATAGTGCTTTCTTCTGAATAAGTTGACTTGGCCGACCGGGATGGCTGCGATACCATCCGGTTCCCCAACGGACTCCGCCAGGACGACGCGATGAACCGAGTGTTG